>Ga0209382_10000598_pt1 | contig 58852 bp, 34 predicted proteins | sample SoiMetdeltSBSDD5_FD_187599 | JGI IMG/M metagenome (GOLD analysis project Ga0209382, IMG submission 187599) | Bulk soil microbial communities from a Populus tree surrounding site in Tennessee, USA - Soil MetaG P. deltoides SBSDD5 (SPAdes) (version 2) | ecosystem: Environmental > Terrestrial >...
GGCGCTACACCGCACCGGCCACCGGCCGGCTGCGCCTGGTCTCGACCGGCGACTTCATCGTGCTGGCGGTCTACCGCGGCTCCTCGGTCGGCGCGCTGACCCGGGTCGCCGGCGCCCGGCAGACCGGGGTCGCGCCGCTGACCGTCGACGTCGACGCCACCGCCGGCAGCACGTACTCCATCGCGGTCGACGTGACCGACCTTCTCCACGGCCCGGACGTCGCCACCCTGACGTGGTCGTTGTTCCCGCCGCGGCCGTCCAATGACGACATCGCGAACGCGGCGGTCCTCAGCGGGACGAGCGGGACGGTCGACAGCCACAACGTCGGCGCCACCAGGTCCGAAGTGGACGAACCGTTCGGCACGTCGGTCTTCTACCGGTGGACCGCGCCGTCCACCGGACTCTACCTGTTCGACACGATCACCAGCGACTTCGACACCGGGCTGTGGGTGTACCGCGGCTGGGGATCCTCGCTGCTGCCGCTGCCGCGGGTGACGTTCAACGACGACGCGGTGACGCTGCGACACGATCCGGACGACTTCCGGGGCGTCGCCGGCGCGGACCACACCAGCGCCGCCGCGATCGCCGCCGTCGCCGGCCAGACCTACACCATCCTGCTGGTCGGACCGGACCTGCAACAGGGCCGCTTCACGCTGCACTGGGCTCCGGTGGCGTCCTGGCGGCCCCTGAACGACGCGTTCACCGCCGCGCAGAGCCTCTCCGGCGGATCCGGGTCGGTGACCGGGCGGGTCGCCGACAGCACCACCGAACCCGGCGAACCCGGCGACGTGTTCGGGTCGATCTGGTACACGTGGACCGCGCCGGCCAGCGGGCCGGTCCGGTTCTGGACCGGCGCCGACCCGGTCCGCCACCCGCTGCTGTCGGTGTACACCGGCGGTACCCTCGCCACGCTCACGTTGCTGGCCGAGAACGGGTACGGGATCGCGACACCCGGATCCCGGATCGATCTCACGGTGGCGGCCGGCACCACCTACCGGATCCGGCTGGCCGGGTGGGACGGCTCCTCGATGTCCTGGCCGGGCACCGCCACCCTGCGGTGGGGCCCGCCGCCGCCGGCACCCGCCAACGACGCGTTCGCCGCGGCCTCGGGCATCTCCGGCGCCACCGGGACCGTGGACGGGAACTCCGAGTGGGGTACCCGCGAACCGGGCGAGCCGACCGGCGACGGGGAGCCGGTCGCCTCGGTCTGGTACCGCTGGACCGCGCCGACCACCGGCAGCGCGTCCTTCTGGGTCACCGACGGCGACCTGTACCCCATGGTCGAGGTCTACACCGGCAGCCGGGTCGACGCGCTGACCCGCGCCGAGCGGGTGTCGCCCGGTGCCGAACAGGTCTACCCCGGCGCCCGGGTCACGGTACGGGTGAGCGCCGGCACGACCTACGGGATCCAGGTCCAGGGATCGGACTACGTCAACGGCCGGTTCCGGATGGCGTGGAGCACCCTGCCGCCACCGCACGACAACCTCAGCGGTGCGGTGACGCTGGACGGCCGCGAGGGGGTCTCCCCCGCGTGGGACTGGTCCGCGACGACGATCCGGGCCACCCGCGAGCCGGGCGAGCCGAACCACGACCCCGACCGCGCCGCCCTGTCGACGGTCTGGTTCCGCTGGACCGCGCCGGGGACCGGGCCGGTGACGTTCGAGGTCGCGGACGCCTCCAGCATCAGCACCAACATGCTCGCCGCGTACACCGGGACGGGCTACGGGTCGCTGACCCAGGTCGCCCGTACCGGCTGGGAGATCTGGCACACCATGCGGTTCGACGCCACCGCCGGCCGCACCTACCTCATCGTCGCCGACGGCGGACCCCACGGCGGCGGTCAGCTGCGCCTGCGGTGGTCCCAGTACACCGACCAGGTCGTGCCCTCCGGAACCCTCGTCATCGACGGCGGCGCGAGCACCACCGGGCAGCGGATGGTCACCCTCACCCTGACCGCCACCGACAACGTCGCCGTCACCGGCGTCCGCGTCTCCAACTCCCCGGCGCGCAATGCCTGGCGCCACCCGAGCGGTGCCGGTACCCAGTGGGTGCTCTCCCATGCCGAGGACATCGAGGGCAACTTCCAGGGCGACCCGGTGACCGTCCGGTGGTCGCTGACCGACCTCTACCGCGGCGGCACCAACGCCGGCGGGACCAAGACGGTGTACGCGCAGTGGCGGGACGAGCAGGGCAACTGGTCGCCGATCGCCAGCGACACGATCGTGGCGAACCTGCCACCGATCGGCGCGGATCCACCGCCGCCTCCGTCCAGCGCCCCGCGGAGGCCGCCGGCACCGGCACCGTCGGGCACGATACCGCGGAAGGCCTGGCCACTCCCGTGACGTGTAGCCGGGCCGCAACGCGGGAACTCTGCTGCGCATGAAGGGGATCGGCCGCGCGGTTCGGGCAGCCGCCGCGGTGGCGGCCGCGGTCGCCGCCCATGACCTGGTGCAGCGAGATCACGCCATCCTGCGGAACTTCCCGCTGGTGGGCCGGGCCAGGGCGGCACCGGCGCCGCCCCGCTGATCTTCACCGACACCGTCTCCCTGCCGTTCCAACTCGGGTTCGCCCGGGTCTACCGGGTCTTCGCCGAACACGGGCTGAACGAGCGGATCGCCTTTGTCGGCGGCGGCAAGCTGGGCCTGCCGGACAACGCCGTCGTCGCGTTCGCGCTCGGCTGCGACATGGTGAACATTGCCCGGGAGGCGATGCTGGCGATCGGCTGCGTCCAGGCGCAGAAGTGTCACACCGACACCTGCCCCACCGGCGTGGCCACCCAGAACAGGTGGCTGGTCCGCGGGCTGGACCCGCCGTCCAAGGCGACCCGCCTCGCCAACTACATCCGTACCCTGCGGCGCGACCTGATGAAGGTCGCCGAAGCCTGCGGGGTCGAGCATCCCGGCCTCATCGGTACCGACTCCGTCGACGTGCTCGACGGCCGTACCGCCGCCACCCCGCTGCACGAGGTGTACGGCTACCGCCCCGGCTGGGGCCTACCCTCCGCCGCCGACCAGGCCGAGATCATCAGGCTGATGACCGCGACCGCGCCCCAGGGGGCAGCGCCCCGCCGTCCCCGGACGCGACCCGGGTCAGCTAAGGGCGCACTGATCACGACCCGTACGGCAGCACCGCCCGGATGGTCGTGGGGTCCGCCGGCCGGGCCGTCGACGGTCAGCGCGAAGCTCCGCTGGCAGACCAAGCCAGGCCGTGGCCGCGCCGGCGCGGCGATTCCGCGCCGCCGCGTGGCACACCCGGCCCCTACCCGCCCGACCCGCCCGGCCCGCGCTCACGGGTCGAGGTTGACCGCCGTGGCGCGGATCCATCGACCGGAGTGTTCGCCGGTGGCCAGGCGCAGGTGTTCGACGCCGCCGAGGCTGGCGCGGGCGTCGACGGTGACCGGGTCCCCGACCCGGTGGCTGGAGGTCACCGCGGTGGTGTGTCCCTGGCTGTCGCTGGCGTACGCGATCAGGGGGGCGGCGGCCACCACGCTGCGTCGCGGGGCCCGGTAGCGGAGTAGGGCGAAGACGCCACGCCGGACGGCGCGGGGCGACTCGGGCAGGTGGTACCCGGCGAGCCGGCCGCCGGTGACGACGTACCACAGGCCGGGGCGGTCCTTGATCCGGACCCGGCCGCCTGACGGGACGCTGGCGCGGCGCGACAGCGTCACGGTGGCCTCGGCGAGGGTACGGCCGTCGCGGTCGAAGCGGTGTCCGGTGTGCCGACCCGCGGCCAGCGCCACTGTCCCGGCATCCGACGGTGGCGAGTCGGCGTAGAACAGGTCGGCGATCTGGGCGAACACCGGATCCCCCGTGATCCCGTAGAGCGTGGCCTGCTGCACGGTGTGGATGACGTGGTAGGAGTGCAGGTCGAACCCGTGGCGTAGACAGTACTTGCTGCGCCAGCCCGGGTTGCGCATCAGCGGGTAGGCGTCCCGCGCCGTGGTCAGCGCGCCGCGCAGCAGCAGCTTGGCCTCCTCCCGCCGGGTCAGCACCCAGTACTCCCACAGGCCCATCGCGGAGAGCAGGTGACCGTTGTAGGTACGGTCTCCGGCGACCCGGTCCGGGAACGGGTACTCCTCCAGCCACAGCAACCCGTCCACCACGTAGACGCCCCATGGCCGGCCGGCCACCGGCGGCAGCAGGTACGAGGCGAACGTGGCATCCGCCGCCGCCCGCCAGCGGCCCTCGCCGGTGACCTCGGCCAGCCGGCAGAACAGGCTCAGCGCCTGACCCTGGGCCAACATCGAGAACCACGGCGGCGCGAACCGCTCCGGCCCGCTGTGCAGCCCGGTCTCGAACGAGTACGGGTAGAACCAGCCGCCCTGATGCGCCACCCGCCGGTCGAGCAGCCGCTGCGCCTGCCGCACCGCGCGCTCGAGGTGCCGGCGGTCGCCGCTGAGCCGGTGACTGTCCACCAGGTACAGCCCGTACTGCGCCTGCGCCACCGGATGGTCCCAGAGCCGGCCGTCGACCTCGTACATCCGCACCCCGTGCCGGTCATGTGCCCCGGTGTCGACCAGCGGCGCCGGCGCCCGCACGTCCGAACGCAACGGGACCGGCAGGCCCCGGATGTCGAAGTCGTCGTACCGGAACCGCAGTGGCACACCCTGGACCGTCGGCGTGGTCCAGGTGCCATCGCCGACCCGGGAGGCGGCACCCGGTCGCGGCGCGCCGGGCGTGCCCACCGGCGCCGGCGAGTTTCCCGAGCCTTGCAGCCATCGAGCATTGCGATTGTTGTCAATATCAACGCGCATCGCCAAGGCACCCCCGGCGATACCCGCACCAACAACCAGACAGCCGCCGATAACCGACCGACGAGTCCACCGGACCCGCCGATCCGCGTCACCACCGGCCACCATTCCGCATGCCCCTTACCCTGGTTGCACGCCCGGATCAGCCTAGGTCCGACCCGGTTGGCGCTCCCGTGCCTAACCATTCGGCGTGTTCACGACGAACGAATTCGTCCGAAACAGTGAAGGCCTTTCGCGGACACCGCGGTGAGCAGGCGCGACCCGCGATGGGTATCGGTAATCGAATCACCAGCAAAGGTGTCGGGAATTCGACCCGCCGGCACGGCCGGGATGGATGACGGTTGGCGACCGGACTGCTGCACTGGGTAGCACAGTGATGACCCCGGCGTACCCGCCGTTGACTTCGGGGGAGCACGATGAGCCGCCCATCCGCGCCCGTACCATGGCATTCCCGCGTTCTGCGCCCGGTCGAGTTGCTCGGCCGCGTGCTGGAGCTTGCGCTGGCGACCCTGATCCGTCCGCTGCTCGTCGCCGCCCAGTGGACGGGCAAGACCGTGCTGCGGGTGGCACAGGCGGTGCGGCGCCGGCTTTCTCGTACCCGGGAGGATGCCCCGGCCACGAACCAGCCCGCCGCCGAGCCCGCCGCCGAGCCCGCCGCCGAGCCCGCCGCCGAGCCCGCCGCCGGGACGGCCGGCGGGACGGCCGACGCCACGGGCGGGCCGGGTTGGCAGGCCGCGGCTCCGCAACTGCCCGCCGCCACCGACCGGGAACGTCCGGCGCTGTCGCTGCGCTCGATGTGGAGGATCGCCGCCGGCTACGTCCTCGCGGTGCTCGCCTGGGTGGTGGCGACGGTGCTGCGACGGGTCGACTCGGCGTTGCAGCAGATGGGCGTCGGGGACAGCTCCGGCGGCAGCGCACTGGGCTTCCCGGTGTCGTGGAGCGACCTGACCGAGACGTTGCGGATGCCCGCGGCACGCACCGCCCTGGCCGCGACCCACGCGGCGTGGGAGGGGTACCGGACGGACGTGTCCCAGCCGACCGTGCTGCGCAACCCGTTCGCCGTGGCGCAGTCGATGGTCGTGCTCGACTTCTGCTTCATCGTCCTGTACTCGATCCTGTTCACCGTGGTGCTGGTCGGGCTGTACCGGCTCAACAGCCGGACCGGGGGCTCGGCCGTCGAGGAACAGTCGCGGCTGCGGCGGTCGCGCATCCTGTACGGCGGCGGCTTCGCCCTGGCCCTCCTGTTCCTCGTCGATCTGGTGGAGAACGTCGAACTCGAACGCGCACTGGTCCTGCGGCAGCCGCCCGCACCGCTGCCGTTCGACATCGCGTTGGGCCCGCTGATGTCTCTGCTCAAGCTGCCGCTGGCGGTGGGCATGCTGGTGCCGATGCTGTTCGTGGCGTTCGTCCTGGCCGCGCAGAGCCGGCCGCTCCGCAAGACCCTGCTGTCCGTCCGGGGCGCGCTGTACGCCGTTGGCGGACTCTTCGTCCTGCTCATGTTCGGCATGGGTGCCGCGCAGGCGGACGACGTGATCCGCGCCTGGGACGGGTGGCGGGCGCTGTGGGCGGTGTTCGCCTGCGTTGCGCTCTCCGTCACCGTGTACGCCGTCACCCGCTACCTCAGTAGCGGCGCCCGGGAACAGCCGGCCCCCGATGTCGGCCGGCGCGCGCAACCTCTGCTGCTCGGTACCGGCGTACTGCTGATTCTCATCGGTCAGGTGCTGCGGCTCGGCGGGTTGGGCTGGGGCCTGTCGGTCGCGGGCGGCATCTTCGTGGTGCTGTGGGCGCTCGGCCTGCCGGTGGACGGGTTGCCGAAGTGGCGGACGACGGCAACGCGGCGCCCGCCCGGAGCCGCGGTCCTGGCCGTCACCGGCATTGCTGGCGGTGTCGTCGGCGCCGTCCTCGCGGTGTCGCTGGATGCGGCCGTGCCGCTGGGCATCGTGCTCGGCGCGGTGCTGGCCCTGGCCGCCCTGGCGGCATGGTGGCTGTGGTCGGCGGGTCAGACCGCGACCCGCCACGACGAAGGTCCGGGCGCTTCGGACCTGCGGGCCGGCCGGGTCGAGGCAGACCTGGCCGTGGCCGCGTGCAACGCGGCGGTCAGGGCCGCGCTCGACGAGGACATGGCTGCCTGGTCCGGGCACGCCCAGGCGGCCGCGACCCACGCCGCACGGACGAAGCGCCATGCCGACGACGCGCAGGCAGCGGGCGCCGACACGGTGGTGGCGGCGGGCCTCGTCGCGTCCGCCGGCCAGGCGGAGGTCACCGCCCGCGAGGCGGTGGACGCGCGGATGATGGCGGTGTGGGGCGACCGGCTCGGCCGGCTCGCCGGTGCGGCGGTCGCCGCCATCGTGGTGGTGATGATCGCGCGGGCCATCGCGCTCGACGCGTACATCCGGGAGCCGGCGAACTGGGACGTGATCCGCTGGCCGTTCCTCGGCGCGGTCGCCGCCGGACTCGGTGGCCTCGTGGTGTGCGCGTACCCGACCCGTGACCCGGGTGACGAGAACCGCTGGCTGACCGTCGCCTGGCTGGGCTTCACCGCGGCCGCGTTCGGCTCCGGCCTGTTCCTGCTGCAGGACGCGTACGCCATCACGGGAGCCCAGGCGGCCGGGTCGGTGTCTCTCCTGCTCGGCGGCTTCACCATCCTCACCGGTGCCCTCGCCCTGCTCGCCGCGCTGATCCGGCGTGGTCCGCTCACCCAGTACGCCCTGGCACCCGCGCTACGCACCCTGCACTTCACCCGGTTCCCGGTACTGGCCTTCCTGGTCGTCTGGGTGGTCGCGGTGTCCGCATTGGACAGTGGGGGGTTCCATGACATCCGGCGGTACGCCCGGCCGACGAGCACCGTCCCGCCGACGATCGGTCAGGCATGGCAGCAGTACGTCCAGGCGGTCCCGGCCGGCGGTGCCCGCCCGGTGATCCTGGTCGCCGCGCAGGGCGGCGGCATCCGCGCCGCGGTGTGGACCGCGCTGGTGTTGGAGTGTGTCTTCGGTCCGGGACCGGTGGCCAGGTCCGGTCCCCTGTGCGCCGCAGGCGAAGGGGTCCCCGACCCGGCGCTGATGGCCGGCGAGGCGGCCAAGCCGCTGCCGGTCTTCCTGGCCAGCGGCGCGTCCGGGGGCAGCGTCGGTCTCGCGGCCTGGACGGCCCGGCGTGCCGACCTGGTCCTGGACGGGCCGACCTCGACCACACCGCGGGTGGTGGAACGCGCGCTCGACCGCGACTTCGTCGCACCCGACGTGGCCCGCCTCCTGCTCGCCGACATCCCGCACGCGTTCCTCGCCTGGAACCGCGCGGACCGCGCCGAGATGCTCGAACGTGCCTGGGAGCAGCCGTGGCAGACCGCCGGCGCGCCGCCGCACGGGCTGGCCCGGGGGCTTCGCGAGACGTGGGAGGTCACCCACGCCGGCGGCGCCTGGGCGACCCCGGTGCTGGCCCTCAACGGTGCCAGTGTCGAGGACGGCTGCCGGTTCGTCGCCAGCGCGGTGGACTTCACCCTGCCGCGGGAGTTCCCCGCCACCCCGGCCGACGTCGCGACCGCCGTCGACGCCACCGACGACCGACCCGACGACGCCGCCTGCCGTGGCGTGGACAGCGGTACCGCCGAAGCGGTGGACATCCTCCCCTCGACCAACGAACTCATCGACTACCTGTGCTCCACCGAGGACGTCCCGCTCTCCACCGCCGCGCACATCTCCGCCCGGTTCCCGTACGTGTCACCCACCGGCCGGATCGACCGGCGCCAGTGCACTGACGAGGTCGGTCTGGTCCCGGACCCGGCGATCTCGTACGACGCCGACGGCGGGATCTTCGACAACTCCGGCGCCGGCACCGCGGTCGACGCCTGGCGCGCCCTGGCTCCGCTGGCCGCCGCCACCGAACGGCAGGCCGGTACCTGCCTGGTCCCGATCTTCCTGCAGATCGACAACTCGCCGCCGGCGGCGACGGTGAGCTCGGCCGCCGACCCCCGACCCGACGAGCTGACCGCACCGATCGGTGCCACCCTGGGCCAGATCTCCAGCCGGGACCGGTACGCCAGGGCCAGCGCGGCGGCCGCCTTCGGGCAGCCGGTCTCGGCTGCCGGGCTGCGCGTCCTCGCCGACGCATTCGACAGGGACGGCCACTCGCCATGGTTCCGGATCGCGCTCTACGGCCAGCCCGGCCCCGAACCGCCGCTCGGCTGGACCCTGGCCCCGGAGACCGTCGACGACATGCGCTCGCAGCTGCGCGCGCTGCCGAACCAGCGTGAGATCCAGGCCCTGCGCAGCCTGCTGCGCGAGGGCGCGATGTCCTGCCAGCGGTAGCCGGCGGAACTACCCGGACCTCGTCGGCGGCACAGCGAGCGGTCTCGCCGGCGCGGTGCGACGCTGGTCGGGTGGGGCGGGCCGGCGGACCAGGGCCGAGACGGCGGCGTACGGTGGCCGCCGCCCTGGCCGCGTCCACGGTGGCCGGGCTGGCGGTGGCCGGCTGCGCGGCGCCGGCCGGGCGCGCCCCGGTGGATCGACCCGCCGCCTCGACCGGTGGAGCACCCGGACCGACCGCGACCGCGTCGCCCAGCGGCGCCGCCACCGCGACGCTGCTGGCCGCCGGTGACATCGCCTCCTGCGACTCCAGTGGCGACGAGGCGACGGCGGCACTGCTCGACCGCGTCGACGGTGTGGTGGCCACGCTGGGCGACCACGCGTACCCGGACGGCTCCGGGGCCGACTTCGCCCGCTGCTACGCACCCGGCTGGGGCCGGCATCGCGGCCGGACCCGACCAGCCCCGGGCAACCACGAGTACCACACCCCGGGCGCCCGCGCCTACTTCGACTACTTCGGCCCCGCGGCCGGTCACCCGGCGCGCGGCTACTACGGGTACGACCTGGGCGCCTGGCATGTTGTCGTGGTCAACTCCAACTGCGCCGCGGTCGGCGGCTGCCACGCGGGCTCACCCCAGCACCGCTGGCTCCGCGCGGACCTGGCCGGATCGCGCGCCCGCTGCACGCTCGCGTACTGGCACCATCCGCTGTTCAGCTCCGGCGCGGTGCACTCCGGCAGCACCGAGATACGCCCGATCTTCCAGGCGCTCTACGACGCCGGCGCCGAGCTGGTGCTCTCCGGTCACAACCACCAGTACGAGCGGTTCGCGCCGCAGGCACCGAACGGGAGAGCCGACCCCGCGCGCGGGATACGGCAGTTCGTCGTCGGTACCGGCGGGGCGAGCCACTACCGCTTCGGCGCCGTCCGGGCCAACAGCCAGGCCCGCGACGCGACCAGCTACGGCATACTCCGGTTGACCCTGCGCCCCACCGGCTACGACTGGCGGTTCCTGCCCGCCCTCACCGGGCGCGCCGGCGACGCCGGCTCGCAGCCCTGCCACTGACGGCTGGATGCTACTGGCCGAGCAGGTACACCTCCAGCGGCGACGGGTCCGGCAGCGGCGGGTTGCGCGGCTGGTCCTGGTTGGACGCCAGGCTCTCCCAGCGCAGGACGGTCCGGCTGGCGTCCGCACCGAACCCGCCGAGGTCCTCGCTGCGCCGCACGCCCATGCCGGGGAAGGTGGACCGGACCCGGGTCAGCTCGGCCGGCAGCGTCGCCGGCGTCGGTACCTCGGTGACCGTGGCCAGCGTCACCGGGTCGACCACGAGCGTGCGGCTGCCCGCCCCGACGCAGCTGAAGCCGATTCGCAGGTTCCCGTCCGGCAGCGTCTCGGGCGGCGAGAGGCCGACGCCGCCGCTGACCGGGCCCGAGCCGCCACCGCGGATGTGCCACCGGCCCAGCCAGTTCGTCAGCCTGGTGGTGGTCCACCCGGTGCCACCGGGCCTGGCCAGGTAGAGCTGGGTGCCACCCTGGGCGTCGTACTTGTAGTAGAGGACCATCGGGCGGCGCTGGACGTCGAAACCGAGCCGCTGGCCGCCGTTGAGGATGCCGCCGCTGACCGGCACCGGGTCGATGACCGCGCCCGAGTCGTACCGGATCGGCAACGGCAGCGGCTGCCCGGCAGCGGTCTCCCAGGCACGCAGGTCGAGGCTGCGGGCGTAGGACAGGTGTTCGTTGTTCTGCGCGCCGCCGGGCCGCCGCCAGACCCAGAGCAGGTGGTAGTAGCCGTCCGGGCCGAGGACGGGGTCCAGCGGGTACGCGTTGCGCAGCCCTTCGCCGTCGAACAGCGGCGTGTCGAGGTACCGGCGCCACGAGCGGGTGGCTTCGTCGTACCTGTTGTAGATGGTGTTTCCGTTGCCCGAGGACCCGTCCCGGTACTCGAACAGCAGGTCGCCCTGCTTGGTCGTGTGGAACCTGGGGTAGGTCACCCGGTCCTCGGTCGTCGGATCGACCATGGGGGTCACCCGTTGCAGGGAGGTCACGTCGCCCGGGACCGTGGTCCGGAAGTACACCAGCGGGCTGACGTGCATGTTGCCGGAGACGTGCAGGTGACCGTCCCGGTCGACCCCCATGGTGACGGAGTTGTGGCTGTCCCAGCCCAGCACGGAGTCCAGCGGCTTGCGGATCCAGGTGCCGGTCGACGTCCGCCGCGCGACCACCATCTGCCGGTTCGCGTTGTAGTAGGCGACGTACTGGGCCGCCACCCCGTACCGCCGCATCGGCGCGGTGACGGTGCCGGACTCCGCCTGCAGCACCCCGGTGGCGAACGGCGGGGCGGCCGACGGGTCCGCGGTGAGGAACACGGCATCCACCTGGGAGCCCGCCTCCCGGGTACGCATCCGCAGGGTGTGCCCGCCAGCGGCCAGCGGGAACACCACCGGGGTCTGCTCGGGCCCGGAGGTGACCCGTACCCACTGCCAGTCCCAGCGCCGCCCGTGGTGCCAGGCGATCTCCGGTTGGCTGTCCATCTGGACGTGGAAGGAGTCTGCCCCCGCCGGGTTGCCTCCGGTGGCCCGCACCCGCGCCCAGAGGTACCGGTCGCCGGCCAGGAAGATCGGGATGCTCCAGCTCACCTGCCCCTGCCCGGCCGGCCCACCCGCCTCGGTGCCCACGTACGACATCGCGGTCAGCACCGACTGTCCAACCGGGTGGCCGGACCAGGTCGTGTCCACAAGGGACGTTCCGGTGACCGTCCAGGGCCGGTCCGGCAACTGGTACGACGGGCCGCCGGCCGGCAGGCACTGCAACGGGATGTAGACGATGGTCTCGTCGATCCGGAAGCCGCCGTTCAGGACGTACAGGCCGGCGTGACCTCCGGTGAGCCGGTGCACGGCCGGCACGGTGATCGTGGTCTGGTAGAAGAGGATCAGCCCGGAGTTGACGTGCAGGGATACGTCGTACACACCCGGGTTGCGGGTGGTTATCTTGACCGCGTAGGCGGTGTCGGCTTGGAGCCCGACCAGGCCGCTGGTGACCAGCGCCAACTGGGTGATCGCCGAGCCGGGCCGGTGGTCGGACACCCGCAGCAGCTGCCACTCCCCACTGTTGACTGTGGACGCTTTGGCGAAGCGCAGCAGCAGGTAGTCGTACCCACCGGCGCCGCTGGGCCGGACGTGGAAGGCGACCCCGCTCCACCGCTTCCCGGACGCGGTGCCGTCCCACCGGAAGTCCGTCTCGATGGCGAACGTCTCCCCCACCTCGAACCCGACCTGGGCGATCAGCCGGTCGTTGGGCCCGCCGGTGTCCCGCACCGCGTTCGACACGATCGCCCAGTCACCGACCAACGGAGCCCAGCCGTTGCCGACCGGGCCGTTGACCCGGTTGAAGGTGTCGGTGAACGCCACCGGTTGCGGTGCCGCCGCCACCTGGGGCGGCTCCGCAGGTGGCAGCGGTGGCTCGACCGCCACCGCAGGCACGGCCCCGGCTGTCGCCAGGCCAACCACCACGAGTAGGACAGAGGGAACCCGTATCATCGCTGTACCTCCCGCCGGCAGCCGCCTCGGCCCCTCAGCGTATCGATGAGCTTCCCTCGCCAACAGCTACCGGGCGGCGGGTCCGGGTGGTGCTTCAGCGCCGTGACCGTCTGGGCCGCCTGGCCGGGGCGCCATCACCGACGGCCGCGTCCACAACGGTTCTGGCGGTGGCGGCCACCGCCGCCGGGACATCGGGTCCGGCGTCCATCGCGGCGGCGGACATCGCACCGTCGAGCAGCAGGGTCAGCGCCCGGGCGAGCGCGTCCGGGTCCCGCGCGCCGGCATCGCCGGCGAGCCCGCGGATCCAGGCCCGCACGGCCCGCTTGTGTGCCACCGTCGCCTGGTGGATCTCGCTCCCCGGGGCCGACTCCGCCGCGGTGTTCAGGAAGGGACAGCCGCGGAAGCCGCCGGCCACGCCGGTGACGTCGACGGCCGCGAACAACCCGACGAGCTGATCCCGCGGGTCCGGTCCGGCGGCCTCGGCGGCGGCGTGCAGCTGGCCCTGCCAGTACCCGTCCGCGGCCCGCAGGTAGGCGAGGACCAGGTCGGCCTTGGCCGGGAAGTGGCTGTAGAGCGTCGCCTTGGCCACGCCCGACTCGGCGATCACGCGGTCGACGCCGACGCCCCGGATGCCGTGCGCGTAGAACAGTTCGCACGCGGTACCGAGGATGCGATCCCGGGCAGTCGAGGTCTGCCTCCCCACGGCGGCCTCCCTCCTGCAGGTTGGCACAACCATACCCTACCGACCAGACAGACCTGTCTGTATGGTCATCAGCAGAACCCGACCGGCACGACCCGTCCCAGGAGAGGATGACGATCATGGATGGCAAGACGGTCCTGATCACCGGGGCGACCCACGGGATTGGCCGAGCCACCGCGATGGGACTGGCCGAGCTGGGGGCGCACACGGTGCTCGTCGCCCGCGACGCCGGCAAGGGTCAGCGGACGGTCGAGGAGATCCGCGCCCGCACCGGCAACGAGAACGTCGACGTGCTGATCGCCGACCTGTCCGCACAGTCATCGGTGCGCCACCTCGCCGGCCAGGTACAGAGCCGGTACCCGCGCCTGGACGTCCTGGTCAACAACGTCGGCGTCTTCCTGGCGACCCGCCGGGTGACCGCGGACGGGTTGGAGTACACGTTCGCTCTCAATCACCTCGCGCCGTTCCTGCTCACCAACCTCCTGCTGGACATGCTCAAGGCCAGCGCGCCGGCCCGGGTGGTCACGGTCAGTTCCGGCGCGCAGCAGGTGGGCCGGTTGAACTTCGACGACCTGCAGGGCGAAGCCGGCTACAGCGGCCAGGCAGCCTATAACCAATCGAAACTCGCCAACGTCATGTTCTGCTACTCGCTGGCGCGCCGGCTCGACGGCACCGGTGTGACCTCGACCGTGCTGCACCCCGGGGTGGTCCGGACGAACTTCGCCAAGGACGACCCGACGCCGGTGATGCGGACGATCATCACGGTGTTCAAACCGTTCTTCAAGTCACCCGAACGCGGCGCCGAGACGCCCATCTACCTCGCCAGCTCCCCCGACGTCGAGGGGGTCACCGGTCGGTACTTCGTCAACAAGCGGGCCCGCAAGTCATCGAGTCGCAGCTATGACGAGCGGGCCGCGGAGCGGCTGTGGCAGGAGAGCGAACGCCTGGTCGGCCTGGCGTCGCACCCGGCCGCGACATGACGGCTCGTGCGCCCGAGCTGGCGGCAGGAAAGCGCTTGCCGTAGGATCGGCCACAATCCTGCAAAACCGGGAGGCCCCGCGGCGCTCCAAAGCTGACAATACCCCCCGTATCATGGCCGGCCGACGAGTCGGCTGTCGGTGTTTCGGTCGATTCGGTGCAACAAAGCTGCAAATCAGACCCATTGATTGTTTTAAGGCTATCTTCTTACGTTGGCGGGAAGCGCATTCAACGCAAGGAGGTCCTACGGTGCAGGAGTCGCAACATGTCTCGACCCACCGGCTGGGAAGGCGTACCCGGATCGCCCTAGCGGCTGGCGTCAGCGCCGCGGTCACGGCGCTGGTCTTTACGATCGGCGCGGTCGCGAACGCGGCCACGCTGTTCTCGGACGACTTCAACGACGGAAACGCCAGCGGCTGGACCACCTCGGGCGGCACCTGGTCGGTATCGTCCGGCATCTACTCGCAGTCGGGCAGCAGCGCCAGTGCCAAGGCACTGGCCGGCTCCACGTCGTGGACCACGGTCACGGCATCGGCCAGGGTACGGGCCAACGCGTTCGGCAGCTCGACCTCGCGCGGGGTCGGCATCGCGGTCCGCGCGCAGAGCACGTCGAACTTCTACGCGCTCGTACTCACACCGAACGCGGTGCAGATCCGCAGGGGAGCCACCACCACGCTCGCCTCGGCGTCGTTCTCGACGGCCACCGGCACGTGGTACACGCTGTCGTTGAGCGCAACCGGCAGCTCGCTGGTCGGTTCGGTCAACGGTTCCCAGTTAGTGTCCACTTCGGACAGCTCGTACGCCTCCGGACGCGCGGCGCTCCTGGCCAACTACACCGCGGGTTCCTTCGACGATGTCCTGGTCAGCGACGCGGCCGGCCCGACCCCGACCACCGCGCCCCCGACATCACCGACCACATCGCCCACGCCATCGCCCACTCCATCGCCCACGACATCGCCGACCACCAGCCCGCCGCCTCCGCCGCCACCCGGCGGGATCATCGGCTGGGCCACGCAGGGCGGTGGCACCACCGGCGGTGCCGGCGGTGCCACGGTCACCGTGACCAGCTTCGCCGACTTCCGGACCCAGGCACAGGCCGCGGGTACCAGGACCATCCTGGTCAACGGCATGCTCAGCGGCTCGGGCACGGTCGAGATCACGGCCAACAAGACGATCCGCGGCGTCGGCGCGAACTCGGGCATCTCCGGAACCACGCTCAACATCGAGGACATGCAGCCGGCCAACGTCATCATCCAGAACATGAACATCCGCGGGGTTCCCGGTACCGACGCCATCCAGATCGAGAACGCCACGCACATCTGGGTCGACCACAACACCCTCTCCAGCACGATCGAGAGCGACCCGGACTTCTACGACGGCATGCTCGACATCACCCACGCCGGTGACTTCATCACCGTCTCCTGGAACATCTTCCGCAATCACTGGAAGAACTCGCTGGTCGGCCACTCCGACGGCAACGCCGGTGAGGACGTCGGTCACCTGCGGATCACGTACCACCACAACTGGTTCGACCGGACCTTCGAGCGCAGCCCGCGGGTGCGCTTCGGCGAAACGGTCCACGTGTACAACAACTTCTACTCGAACATCAACAACAACACCGCCTCGTACGCCATCGCCTCCACCATGAACGCCGGGCTGCTGGTCGAAGCCAACGTCTTCGAGAACGTGCAGCAGGCGTGCTGGTCGGCGAGCGGGTACGCGGACTCCGATCCCGGCCGGTTGGTGGCCCGCAACAACTCGCTCACCAACTCGGGACCGTGCGAGGTCAACGGCTCCGTGGCCGCCCTACCGTACGGCTACACCGCGGAGAACGTCGGCACGGTGAGGTCGTCCGTCACCGCGGGTGCGGGCGCGGGCAGGATCGGCTGACACCGCGGTCAGATGCACGGGGAGGCTGGCGATCGGCAAGGCCCGGTCGCCAGCCTCACGGCAGGCCCTTCGGCTTCCGGATGCCGTCGGGCACCGCACCCCCACCTCGGCCGGGTGACGGGCTCGTGGTGGCCCGGTCGGTCTTCGACAACTCGATGAACTCAGGAGTTGAACAGCTCGTACACCACCGGCGGGGCCGGCACGACCTCGTTCGCGGCTGGTGGATCCAGTGACGCCGCCACGCCATAGTCCAGGTAGGTGACCTGCCAGGTGGTGGCCTTGAACGTGCCTGCCGCCGGTGCGTCCAGCTTGAGCGAAACCAGGCGGTTCTTCTCGTCGACGGTCGCTTCGAACGGTACCGAGGTCGCCTTGTCACCCATCGCGCGGACGTGCTCGTAGTCGACGAGCTTGGAGTCGGTGGCCCGGTTGAGGTCGACCGTGCCCCGGTAGCGCCTCTCGCCGGCGGCCTCGGCGGTGACGATGGCCTCGAAGACCTCCCCCGCGCCGACCGGCTCGACGTTGTCGAGTTGGAACTCGTGCGAGTTCTGCAGCTTGGTCTTGTCCAGGCGCATCCACTGCTTCGGCAGGGCCGGTACGTCGGTCTTGCCGCCGAGCAGCCGCAGGTCCACCTTCATCCAGGCGTCGTCCTGGATGGACAGCAACGTCAGCGTGGCCTCGTTGCCCCGCGCGACGTTCGTGTAGTGCAGGGTGAGGCTGGCCTTGCGGGCCTTCGGGTCGACCACACCCTCCTGCGTCGAGTCGACATCCTTCATCGTGTACTTGTGGGTCGTGGTCCGCAGCTCCGACAGGGACGTGGACAGCAGCACGTCCTTGGGGCTGGCCGGTGTCGGGGACGACTCGGTCCGGTCGGCGGCGCGCGGCCGCTGTGCACAGCCGGCGACGGTCAGACTCAGCGTGGCGAGGAGTGCAAGGCCCCCGATCGCACAACGACGGTTCCGCATCGTGCGCTCCCTCATGTCGATGGATGCCATCAGGGTTTCCCGCTCGCTCCAAGATCAACCCTCGCCCTACCCCGCCCGCCGGTCAGGACAGCACGTCGATGGGCGCGACCACCACGATGCCCTTCACCGCGCGGGCGAGTCGCGCGTCGAGCGTGATGAACGCATCGGCTTGCAGCGTCGTCAATGCGACGTACTCGGCGTCGAACGTGTCCGGCCACCCCAGCTGTTCGGCGATCTTCCATGCGACGTTCTGCAGGACCCGGTCTCCGAGCAGTCGGATCCGCAGGGCACGCACGTAGTTGAGCTGACGATCGGCGTCCTTCCTGGTCATCTCGCCCCGGCGGACGGCCTGGTAGAGCAGCGACAACAGGTGGGAGCGCAGCAGCGTCGGAGCCAGCAGCTGGTGCTCGTTGGGGACCACGGCCTCGTCATGGGCCAGGCGAAGCGCCACGTCCGGACCGATCACGTACCTGGTCACGGCTCAGCCACTCAGCGCGGAGCTTCGCCCGGGACCGTTCGACGGCGCCGTCCCTCGGCGCGTACGGTCCAGGGCATCGACGATGTGCCCGGCCTCGGTGCCGGCCGCAGGCCGTTCCCACCAGTAGTCGCTGTTGGTCATGGTCGCGACGGTAGACCCCGTTGCGGACGTTCCGCGTCCGGTACCCGCGGATCTGCGCGATGGTCCCCGCCACACGGAGCGCACCCGGCTTACCGTACGCAGGTGAGGATTGGTGTGACGCTGCCGATGTCCGGTTCGGACGGTCCGGGTGGTATGCCGGGCTGGCCCGACGTGCGCGCTTTGGCCCGGTACGCGGAATCGGCGGGCCTGGACTCGGTGTGGATCTGTGACCATCTGGTGAGCGAGCCGCCGGGGCAACCGCCGGAAGGCGTACTGGAGGCGTGGACCATCCTGTCCGCGCTGGCCGCGTCCACCCGGCGGGTGACCGTGGGCACGCTGGTGACCTGCGGTTCGTTCCGGCATCCGGCGCTGCTGGCGAAGATGGCGGCGACGGTGGACGGGATCAGCGGTGGACGGCTCGTGCTGGGGCTCGGCGCCGGGTCCCCCGGCCTCGAGTACGAGGCGTACGGCTTCCCGGACGATCATCGCCTGGCTCGCTTCGAGGAGACGCTGGAGATCGTCGGCGGGCTGCTCCAGGGCGCCACCGTCACCACGCCGGGCCGGTTCCACGCGGTGCGACACGCGTCGCTGCTGCCACCGCCGGAACGGCGGATACCACTGCTGGTCGCCGGTGCGCGCCCGCGCATGCTGCGGTTGGCCGCCCGCCACGGGCAAGCCTGGAACACCGCCTGGCATGGCGCGCCCGATGACCGGCTGCGGGCCCGGCTTGCCGCGATGGCGGGGGCGCTGGCCGACGAGGGTCGCGACGCGGGCTCGCTGCGCGTCACGGTGGGCGTCTCGGTGCGGGATCCCGACCACTCGGGCGCAGCCGAGGACGACGGCGCGATCACCGGCTCACCCGACGACCTGGCCCGCGCCATCGATGGGTACGCCACGCTCGGCGTCGACGAGCTGATCGTCGCATTGACGCCGAAGACCGAGCGATCCGTGGATCGGCTGGTCCGTGCGCTCGCGTTGCGGACACACTGACCGGCCGCCACGGGGCGTCGGATCGCAGGTACCCGAACCGGCGGCGGTGCTCGACGAGCTAGTCGTCGTCGCGACGATCGACGTCGTCGAACCAGTTCAGCGTGCGCCGCCAGGCCTCCGTCGCGGCGTGCGGGTTGAACCGGGCCCCGGTGTCGTTGAAGAAGGCATGATCGGCCTCGGTAAAGGTGAGCAGCTCGTACGTCAGCCGGGCCGCATCGAGTGCCGCCTTGGCCGCTGGCCGGGTCGCGTTGACGCGGGAGTCGAGTCCACCGAAGACCCCGAGCACCGCCGCGCGCGAGCCGTCGAAGGTGCCGCCCTCCGGGAACGGTCCGTAGAAGGGAGCGGCCGCGGTCAGGCGCGGTTCGTTGGAGGTGAGCAGGCGCCACACCATGGCACCGCCGAAGCAGAACCCGACCGCGGTCAGCTTCTTGCCGCGCACGCGACGCTCGAGCTCGGTCAAGCTGGCCTTCATGTCCTCGACGAAGCGTTCCGGTGGGATCCGGGCGAGCGCCGCCGCCACCTCGGCCTCGCCCGGGAACGCCCCGGTGCCGCCCTCCTCGGAGAGCAGGTCCAGCGCCAGCGCGGAGTACCCGCTGGCGGCGAACCGACCGGCGACCGTGCGGATGTGCTCGTTCAGCCCCCGGTTCTCGTGGATCACGAGCACGCCGCCCCGCGGCTTGGTCGCGGCCGCCCAGGCAGCCATCAGCGGTACCCGGGGTCCCGCGAACGTGATCGACTCGCGGGCGACCGGCGCCCAGCTCGTCTCCGTCGCGTCGCGCCTGCCGTGCCGATCGGCGGTGGTCCCGGAGCCGGCCGCAGCCGCCTCGCCGGCCGCGAACGTGGCCAGCAGCCCGGTCGCCGCCGCACCGGTGACACCCAGCAGGCCCAGGCGCCGTATCGCCTCCCTTCGCGTGATGATGCCATCAGCAAGATCCTCCGCGACCTCCTCGGCGAGGTACCGCTGAAGTTCGGTCATAGCTCCTCCAGAGAATGTTGAAGCGGTGCCAATCGACGGCCCGCGGCCCGCGGCCTGCCAAGGAGCATAGACCGACTTCGACTCCCGGTCCGGCGGGCGACATCCTCCCGGCACGACGAGACCTGACCGTGGCCGGTGCACTGTCGTGATCGCGGACAGTCACTGCGTTGTGGCGAACAGACGCGCCAGGGCCGGCGCGTCCCTGGGAGCGCCGGCCCTGGCGGTGCGGTCAGCAGCCCGGCAGCCGGAAGCTGGCGATGCGGGTCTGCCAGCCGGCCGGGGAGGTCAGTTGACCTTCTGCCGTGTAGTACTCGTTGACGTACCAGAACGTGCAGTCGTCCGTCGGGTCGACATTCATCGAGGTGTAGTCACCCCACCGCGAGTTCGCCGTCGTCTGCACCCCGGTGCCATTCGTGATCACGTTTTCGCCGAGGGGCATCTGGCCGAGCGGATGACCGGGGCGGCGGCCGGTGTAGCGGATGCCGGGGAATACGTTCGTGCCGTTGACCACGCTGTAGCCGAGCGCCATGTTGCCCCGCTTGTCCATGGCGATGCTGCCCATCCAGCGGTGGACGCCGTCGTCGGGCGCGTAGGTGCCCTGCTGCCGGACGCTGTAGTTGCCGTTGCTGTTGCGCCGGATCTCGTACCAGCGCGCTCCGGCGATTCCGGGCCGGGCCTCGACGGACTGGTTGGTCACCATCGTGTCGTGGTTGCCGGTCCGGCGGAACGCGAGCCGCCAGGTGGGCCGCTGACGGTAGGAGAGGATGTCGATGAACTGGTCCGGGTTGGTGATGCCGGGCTGGGGCAGGCAGTCCCGGGACGTCGGGGCGCACGGGAAGATCGAGTCGAACGCGGCGACCGGTATCTGTGCCTCGAGCCCGATGGACGCGAGCGGAGTCGCGCCCCACGTGACGTTGAACTCCCAGACGTTCAGCGCGTCGACTGTTGCGCCGTACGGTCCACCGTCGTCCTGGGTACCGATGATCGGGGCGGGTGAGTTCCTCGGGGGCAGTGTCGAACCGTCGATGTCAGCCGGCAACAGCCCGTCGCCGATGAGGTTGATCGGCACGTGGCCGTCCTGCAGGAGGAAGCTCACCGCCCTGGCGTTCGGGTCACCGGCGATCATCCGCTGGCGTTCGAGACCGTACACGCCGATCGCGTAGACCGACGGGTCCACGATCCCGAACTCACGCGTCGTGATCAGGTACGTGTCGTCCCAGACGCCGTACTTCGGATAGTCCGGGAAGTTGAAGCCGGTGCTGAACGCGTACCGGAAGTAGGTACCGGTCGGGTCGCCGCTGGTGGAGATGGCCACGCAGTTGTAGAACAGGTTCGCCGGCTCGTCCGGGAAACCGAGGCCGCGGGTGGTGAACTGGGTCAGGATCCACCGGTCGGCGAACTGGTCGTAGACCACGATCGGGTCGCCTGACGGTTCGGTGCACTCGTCGATCGGGAAATCGGCCCAGAGCGTACCCGTGTCAACCGGGCCGAGCAGCCGCGTTCCGGTCTTGGAGTAGACCGCGAACACCAGGTTGATCATTTCGACGTAGTGGTTGGGGCCGACGTCGCCCACCGGATCCGGCGGGTTGACCCGGAACCCGAAGACGTTGAAGTTGTCCAGGTTGCTGGCCCCTTCGAAGTTGGCCAGCGGCGGCGCCATGGTCGCCGCGTCGGTCGCCCGCGCGGAACCACCCTGCAGGGCGCCGTCCGGCGTGTGGCCGCGGTCCGCGACCACCGGTCCACGGTCGGGACGAACCTCCTCGGTCGCGGCCTTGGCCGGGACCCGCGCGATCCTGGCGCGGGCCAGGTCGCGCAGCGGCTGCGACGTGTCGAACGCGGCCGGGCCGGTGAACGTCGGCGAGCCGACCTGGATCGCGGGAGCGGCTTGTGCGGTGCCGACCGGAGTCAGGACGGCGGCGACGAGCACCGCCACGGTCGATACCCGCAATAGTCGGTACCGTCGATAGGAGAATCCGGACATCACGTTCCTCTCCATTGACAGAACTGATACCGGAACGCTACGGCTGTCGATCTCTGTCGGCAACGGTCAGCGCCCTAGCGGGTGCCCTTAACGCATCGGATGAACCTGGTCAATTCATGCATGAACGCGATGTCGGACTCTTTCCCCATGCCGGCAAGCGGGCGTGACGACGAGCAGGTCCAGACCTTGTGATCTGCTTACCGATCGTGGTTCGCCCGGCGACCGGCGGACGGGCCGGAATACCGTGACGGCATGCGGGTCCTGGTCACGGGTGGGGCTGGTTTCATCGGTTCGCACGTGGCGGACCTCCTGGCCGGGGAAGGGCACGAGGTCGTCCTGGTGGACGCGCTGGTGCCGCAGGCGCACGGCGGTGAACCGCCCGGCTGGTGTGACCGTCACGAGTTGGTCGTCGGCGACATTCGCGACACCCGGTTGGCCCGGCGGCTGCTCGACCGCGTCGACGCGGTGTGCCACCAGGCCGCGATGGTCGGCCACGGACTGGGGCCGGCCGACGCGCCGGACTACGTGGCGAACAACGACTACGCCACCGCGGTGCTGCTCGCCGCGATGCACGCGGCCGGCGTGCGCCGGCTGGTGCTGGCCAGTTCGATGGTGGTGTACGGCGACGGCCGCTACCTGTGCCCGGAGCATGGCGTTGTCCGGCCGGTCCCGCGCCGCGCCGCCGACCTGGCCGCCGGCCGGTTCGACCCGCCGTGCCCCGGATGCGGCGCTCCGCTCGTACCGGGCCTGGTGCCCGAGGACGCTCCGCTGGAGCCGCGCAGCACGTACGCGGTCACGAAGCTGGCTCAGGAAAACCTCGCCGCGGTGTGGGCCGCGCAGACCGGCGGCTCGGTGTGGGCCCTGCGCTACCACAACGTGTACGGTCCGCGGATGCCCCGGGACACGCCCTACGCGGGTGTGGCATCCATCTTCCGGTCGGCCTTGGCCGCCGGGCGGGCGCCCCGCGTGCTGGAGGACGGCCGGCAGCGCCGCGACTTCGTCCACGTCGCCGACGTGGCGCGGGCCAACCTGCTCGCGCTGACGGTACCGGCACCGGAGGGGTTCGTCGCGGTCAACGTGTGCTCGGGCGAACCGCGTACCGTCGGCGAACTGGCCTCGGCCCTGGCCGCGGAGATGGGCGGCCCCGACCCGGTGGTGGTGGGCGGCGGGCGGCCCGCCGACGTGCGGCACGTGGTGGCCTCGCCGCAGCGGGCCACGACCATGCTCGGGTTCCGTGCCCGGACATCCTTTGTGGACGGTGTGGCCGGGTTCGCCACCGCCCCGTTGCGCGCTCCGGCCGCGCTGGTCACCAGTTCGTCCACAGCAGATGGTTGACGGCCAGCGCGGTGGTCGCCTGTACGGTGAGCCAGGCCCGCCGGTCGCCGTCCGGCAGGCGGGCGGTGGCGACCAGTAACCACACCGTGTACGGCAGCCAGATCCGTTCCACCTCGGCCTTGCTCAGCCCGGACAGGTCGGCCACGACGACGGCGAGCGCGGCCGCCGCGGCCAGGGCCCGCACCGGGCCACCCGGGCGCCACGCGCGCAGAAAAGCCGGACCGACCACCGGGCCGGCGGCCAGGACGACGCACGCCAGGTTGGCCCAGACCCAGTAGGTGTACGGCCGGTCCGCGGCCCATCCCTGGTAGTACCGCTGGACGACGAGGTGGTACCCGTCGAGCCACCAGAACCCGGCCACGGTGAACGTGACCACCACCGCGCCGGCACCGGCCGCGGCGGCGACCAGCACGCCGGCCGGTTGCCGCCGGCGCATCGCGACCACCGCCAGCGCGAGCGGGGCGACCAGCACCAGCCCGTAGGACAGGTAGAGCGCGAAGCCCAGCAGGATTCCGCCGGCCAGCCCGGTCACCGCGACCGGACCGCGGACCGCGAGCAGCGCCAGGCCGGCGGCGACCACTCCGGTGAACACCCCGTCGGCCGACGCGCCGATCCACACCGCGCCGGGGAACAGCACCACGAACGGCAGCGCCGCGCGGGCGGCCGCCTCGTCCCGGAGAGCCCGCAGCGTCACCGGTACGGAGATGGCCACCGTCGATCCGATCAGCGCGCAGGCCAGCGCGGCCGGTCCGCCGCCGCCCAGGCCGAGCCGGTCCAGCACGACGAAGACCAGCAGCGCGCCGGGCGGGTGGCCGGCCACATGGGTCGGCCAGGAGTGGTCGGTGAAGTCGAGGATCCCACCGGCGAAGCGCTCGATCATGGCCGGGATGTCGGTAACGTGGCGCACCGAGTCGAGATACTCCCCCGGCGGGGTGAGCCGGGTCGCCAGCCCACCCGACCAACCGTCGACCAGGGCCAGGGACAGCGTCCACGCCAGCGCGGCCAGGTAACCGGCACCCAGCACGCGGGGCCACGACAGCCGTGCGGCCCACCTCGGTCCCCAGTAGACGGTGGCGGCGGCGACCGCGACCGCCAGCGGCGTCCCGATTCCCGCATGCGGTTGCCATCTCGCGTACAACGGCGGCGCGTCGACGTAGAGCCGCACGCCGCGGTCGGTGAGGAGGACGCCCACGACGGCGGCCACGGCGACAAGCGCCACCTCGACCGCCACGACCAGGAGGTCGGCGCGTCTACCGCGGAACACCGCGCGCGTCACCCTCCGGACGACCAGGGTGGCCAGCACGCCGCGCGAGCCCCGTACGCTCCCAGCGTGGTGGTCATCGCAGTGCCTTCGCGGCTCCGGGCACCAGGCCCACCACGGCGGCGGCGAAGCGGCCGGCCGGCGGGCACGACGCCGCGACCGCATGAGCGTCCGCCGCGGTGTCCACGTCGCGCAGCACGGGCAGCAGGTGCACCGCGAGGCCGCGGGCACGCAGCGCCGCAAGGGTGAGCGCACCGGTGTCCGCTGTGGACATCGGCACGGTGCCGAGCACCACCGCATGGCGCGGATCCCGCAGACCCAGTGCCCACCAGCCGCCGTCGACCGCCGGACCCAGGACCGCGTCCACGCCGCTACCGGCGAGCCGGGTCGCTGCGTCCGCCAGCAGCCCGGCGGTCACCTGCGGTGTGTCCATGCCGATCAGCAGGCTCGGCACGCCGGGCAGGGCGGTGTCCGCGTACGCGTGGCACAGCCGCTCGCCGAGTCCGTCGCCGCGCTGGGCGACGGTACGCCAGCCGCGCGGCGCCGCGTACCTTCCACTGAGGACGATCGTGTGCCGCGCGGCGGGTACCGCGCCGGCCGCGTCGAGGGTGTCGGCCAGCGCGGCGGCCGCGACGGCCGCGGCCTGCACCGGAGTGCACGGCGGGCACAGCCGGGTCTTCACACGTCCCGGCACCGGTGCCTTCGCGATCACCAGCAGCTGGGTCATGATCGCAAATTACCCGGTACGGGACATCAGCCTCCTTACCTCACGATGACAAATCATTACGAGCCGCGAACGTCGCACGTCACCCGGCCAGCACCTTCGTCATGTCCCACACGGCACGTGCGGTACCGCGCACGGTGCCGGTCACCTTGGACCGGGTACCGGACGCTCGCGGCAGGTAGTCCACGTCGACCTCGCCGACGCGCAGCCCGGCTCGGGCCGCCTTCACCACCATCTCCAGCGGGTACCCGAACCGGCGGTCGCGCAGGTCGAGAGCGAGCAACACGCTGCGCCTGGCGGCCCGCATGGGCCCGATATCGTGAACCGGGACGCCGGCCGCGCGGCGCAACCGCCACGCCACCACCGCGTTACCCCACCGGGCGTGCCGCGGCCACACCCCGCGGCCGGACGGGCGTCGGCGCCCCAGCAGCAGGTCCACCTCGCCGGCCCGCACCGGATCGGCGACCCGGGGCAGCTGGGCCGGATCGAACGAACCATCGGCGTCGAGGAAGCAGACCACGTCGTCGGCCGGATCGCTGGCGAGCAGGCCGGCGTGTGCCGCCGCGCCGAACCCACGCGGCGAGGCCGTGACCACCGTCGCGCCGTGTGCCGCCGCCACCTGCGCCGAGCCGTCCGTGGATCCGTTGTCCGCCACCAGCGCGGTGTAGCCGTCCGGCAGCCGCGACAGCACCCACGGCAGCGCGGCTGCCTCGTTCAGGCACGGCAGGACCACGACCGTCATGGCCGCCACGTTATCCCGGGCCTCTGCCTGCTGCGCCGTGCCGGGCGGTCGGGCGACGGCACGGCCGATTAGGCTTTCCGGTGTGCCGTCGCGGGACCGGATCGGTGTCGACGTGCTGGGCGAGCTGCGGGTGCGACTCGGCGAGCGGGTGTTCGGCCCGCGCGACCTCGGCGGTCGCAAGCCCAAGCACCTCGCCTACGCCAGCCTGCTGGCTCACCCGGCCCAGCGGTCGCCGGGCGGGTAGGCCGAACGTCGCGGCCGGCACCCGGGGGCCGCCGACCGCACCGCCGATGTCCAGAGCCGGCGGCCGGCTCCGACCGTAGGGTGAGAGCGCCGGCCAGGCGCACCGACGACAGGAGCGTCACACGATGAAGTACCTGATCATGATGACCCAATCGCCTGACGATCCGGTCCAGGAGTGGACCCCCGAGGACGTCAAGGCGAGCTGGGCACATATGCAGCAGATCCACCAGGAGTTGACCGAGGCCGGCGAACTGCTCGCCGCGGAGAAGCTGGCCGGGCCGGAGGCCACGAGGATCGTTTCGGCCGATGGCGTCAGCGCCCCGGTGGTGACCGACGGGATCTACCCGGAAGCCAAGGAGCTGCTGGCCGGCTTCTGGATGGTCGACGTGGACACCGAACAGCGAGCCGTCGAGATCGCCGCGCGGACATCGGCGGCACCCGGACCGGGCGGCCGGCCGACCCGCAAGCCGATCGTGGTCCGGCCGATCATGGCTGCGCCGCCGCCGGAGTGGTGAGCCCGCCGGGGACATCCGAAGAGATCGCCGGTCGGGTACTACTACGCGTGGATGCCGCGGAGGCGGGCGGCTTTGGCCGCGAGGTAGTCGCGTTCGGCGAGGCTGGTGGTGCGGCCGGCGGCGCGCAGGTAGTGCGCGATGGCGCTGGCGGGTTCGCCGGCCATCTCCAGCAGGTGCCCCCGTACCGCGTCGAGCCGGTGGTAGCCGGGCAACCGGCTGTCGAGGCCGGACAACGCGGCCAGACCGGCGGCCGGGCCGTGGACCATGGCACGGGCGATGGCCTGGTTGAGCGTGACCATCGGGTTGCCGGTCATGCGTTCCAGCAGGCCGTAGAGGGCGAGAATCTGGGGCCAGTCGGTCTGCTCGGGCGTAGCGGCCTCGTCGTGGATGGCGGCGATGGCGGCCTGCACCTGGTACTCGCCAATGGCACGTCTGGGAAGGACCGCGGACAACAGGGCGGTTCCTTCGGCGATGAGCGCCTGGTCCCACACGGCGCGGTCCTGCTCCGCCAGGGGGACCAGTTCACCGTGGGGTCCGGTGCGGGCGGGGCGGCGGGCGTCGGTGAGCAGCATGAGGGCGAGCAGGCCGACGACCTCCGGGTCGTCGGGCAGCGCCCGACTCAGCGTGCGGGTGAGCCGGATGGCCTCGGTGGACAGGTCGGTGCGGGCGACGTGCGGGCCGGTGCTGGCGGCGTACCCCTCATTGAAGATCAGATAGAGTACGTGCAGGACGGTACGCAGGCGGGTGCTCCACTCATCCCGGGTGGGCATCCGGAACGGCACCTGTGAGGCCCGGACGCGCTGCTTGGCGCGGGTGATCCGCTTCGCCATGGTGTCTTCGGGCACCAGGAACGCGGCGGCGATCTCGGCGGTGGTCAGCCCGCCGACCGCGCGCAAGGTGAGCGGGATGGCCGAGGTGGGCGTGAGTACGGGGTGGCAGCACAGGAACAGCAGCGCCAGTGAATCGTCCTCATCGGACGGTTCGGCGGGCGTGGCCGGTTCGCGGGCGGCGGCCAGGTCCTCGCGGTGGCGACGGGCCTGGTCGGCGCGCCAGATGTCGGTCAACCGCCGCGCGGCGACGGTGATCAACCAGCCCCGCGGATTGTGTGGCGGGCCCCGGTCCGGCCACTGGGTCGCCGCAGCGACGAGGGCTTCCTGGACGGCGTCCTCGGCGTCGGCGAAGTCCCCGTAGCGGCGAACCAGCACGGCGAGGACCTGCGGCGCCAGGTCGCGCAGCAGATCCTCGACGTCGCCGGCTGCGGTCGGAGCTGGCGGCCGGCCCTGGGCATCGACCGCCTTCGGCCTGCCTATGACGACTCCAGCACCTGCTTGAGCCGGGCCAGGTCCTTCTCGTTGGCCCGACGCATCGCCCTGGCCATCACCGGCGCGGCGACCTTGCCGAACCCGACCGGCTCGCCCCGGTTGCGCAACGTCATCCGGGTACTCCGCTCCCCCTCGGGCTGCCACTGGTAGGTGGTCTCCATCGGAAACGGTCCCTGCGCGGTGCGCATCACCAGCTGGCGCGGGCCGTACTCGATGACCTCGTAGGTGTAGGCGAGGGTGCGGCCGAGGAACCGGGCAACGAAATCGATCCGCGACCCGACACCCACCGGTGGCGGGGTCTGCCAGCGCACCGAGGTGATGTTGGCGTACCACTCGGGCGCGTTGCCCGGGTCACCGGCGTACGCGGCGACCTGGTCGCACGGCCGCGCGATGACTACCGCGGTGGTCACGTCGACGGGCATGCGCCCATCATCGCCCAACGACCCGAGCCTGTCCCGGGTTGGCCGCCGTCTCCCGGCGCCACGCGGCCGGGTCCGGTGAACCCCGGGCCAGGCGCCCGATCGGGCCGGCCACCTGGTTGGCCACGGCGCCGACGACGGCCGCGCCGACGATCACTCCGGCCACCACCACCAGCCAGGACTGGATGGCGAAGACCACGCCGATCGTGCCGTACTGCTGCTCCTGGTTGCGGACGAGGCGCGGCATGTAGATGGCGGACAGCCAGCCGAGCACGGCCAGCCCGACCGCGGTGAGCAGGCCGGTGAGCACCAGAGGGCGGGCCCGGACCCGCCCGCCCAGCAGGACGTACGGGGTCCACCACCACAGCACGGCCGCGGCGAGCGTGGCGATCACCGGCCGGACCACCGGGCCGGCCTGATCCGCCAGGGTAGTCAGCCGGATGGCCGCCGCGAGCAGGCTCAGGTACACGGTGAAACCGGCGAGCCAGGCCAGTCCCCGGATGCTGCCTCGGATCCCCATCCGGGGCAGCTGCCAGGCGTTCTCGTACACCCGCTGCAAGGCCCTGGTGAAGCTGGTCGCGGAGGCGAGCACCAGGATCACTCCGAAGATCGACAGCCCGCTGCGCAGCTCGCTCCGACCGGCGATCAGGCGTTGCGTCATCTCCCGGGTATCGCCGGTGATGCCGACCCGGTCCCGCAGAGCGTCCAGGATCGTCGCGCCGAACGTCGGCGGTCCGATCGCGATCAGGGCGATGAGAAGCGGAAACAGAGCCATAAATGTCTGCGCGGCGAGGATCACCGCACTCTGGATCACACCGACCGCGGCCAGCCGCTCCAGCAGCGGAGCAAGGACCCGCGCGGCGGAGCCGACCGCTCCGCGGACCATCCCCCCGACCATCCCCGCAGTAGATCATGCCACGGGACCGGACTCCGCTCTCATCGACCGACCCGATTGCAGATCCACCTGCGCCGGCGGTACCCGTTCGACTCGTACCCCTGCCTGCGGCAGGATCATCGGCATGACCGTACGAGGCCTGCTGTTCGCCGCGCTGGTCCTGCCTCTCCTGGCGTCGTGCGGCTCGCGACCGGATGCCGAGGTTCCCGGAACACCGACCGGCACACCGGGCACGACGATCACCGTCGACCTCGACCAGCGGCCGTTCCAGTTGCACGTTCCCCGCTCGTACCACCCCGCCGTACAGGTGCCGCTCGTGGTGATGCTGCACGGCTACACGGCCAGCGCCGCCGTCGCGGAGGGCTACTTCGAGCTCACCGCCGAGTCGGACCGCCGCGGATTCCTGTACGCGATGCCCGACGGGACCAAGGATCCGGAGGGGAAGCGGTTCTGGAACGCGACTGAGGCGTGCTGCGATTTCTACCGCACCGGCGTCGACGACTCGGCGTTCCTCCGCCGGATGATCGATCACGTCACGTCGACCTACTCGGTCGACCCCGGGCGCGTCTACGTCATCGGCCACTCCAACGGCGGCTTCATGGCGTACCGGATGGCCTGCGAGCACGCGACCGAGATCACCGCCATCGCCTCGCTCGCCGGGGCGGCGACCACCGACGCCACCCGGTGCATGCCGGCCCGACCCGTCTCCGTCCTGCAGATCCACGGTACGGCCGACCAGACCATCCGCTTCGGCGGCGGAGCGAACACCGGCCGTCCGTACCCCTCTGTCACTGACACGCTCGCCCAGTGGCGGCGGCACAACGGTTGCGCCGACCGGGCCGACACATCCGCCGACCCCATCGATCTCGACTCCGGGCTGCCCGGCCCCGAGACCACGGTCACCACGTACTCCGCCGGCTGCGGCCGCGGCACCCGGGTCGAACTCTGGTCCATCAAGGACGGCGGCCACGTCCCGGCGCTCACGGCCGGCTTCAGCTCCGCCGTCACCGACTTCCTGCTCGCCCGGGCATCCGGGTGAAGCCGGGACATCCGACCGGCCGGGCGGTCACGATGGCGGGTTCAGTTTGGCCCGAAGCTGGGTGGCGTCGGGATGGTGGAGTTCGGTGAGGATGTCCAGCGCGTGTCGCCAGGCGGTGTGGGCCGCGTCGGGGTCGCCGGCGGCGTCCTGGGTGTCGCCGAGATGGGTGAGGGTGACGGCCTCGCCGTACCGCTCGCCGAGGTCCCGGAACAGGTCGAGTGCGTGCTGGTAGCAGGTGATGGCCTGGGCGTGGTGGCCGAGGTGGTGGTGGACGTAGCCGAGGCTGTCCCAGGTGGCGGACTCGCCGAGGCGGTCGTCGAGGTCCCGGTGCAGGCCGAGGGCCTGTTGGCAGAACGTGAGCGCTTGCTGGTGGTCGCCGAGGACGGCGTGGCACCAGCCGATCGCGTTGAGGGCGTACGCCTGGCCGGCCCGGTGGTCGGCGGCGCGGAACAGGTCGTGTCCGTGCTCGTTGTGGCGCAGGGCTTCCCGGTGCCGGCCGAGCCGGTTGAGGAGGGAGCCGAGGTCGAGGTGGGTCTGGGCCTGGCCGGTGTGGTCGGCGAGCTGGCGGTAGAGGTCCAGCGCGTGGCGGAGGTGGGTGTGGGCGTCGTCGTCCCGGCCCAGGTGGTGCAGGGCGTCGCCGAGGCGGCGGTGTGCCCAGGCCTGTGCCGGCCGGTCGGCGGAGCGTTGCGCGGCGGCCAGGGCGGCTTCGCGGGTGGCGACCCGGTCGTTCCAGTGCCCGTGCCGGTTGAGGAAGGTGGCCAGCGTCCAGGCGAGCTGCCAGGTGTGGGTGTCGAACCCGGTGTCGGCGGCGTGCCGGACAGCGGTCAGCAGCACCTGGTGTTCGGCGGTGAACCAGGCCAGGGCCTGGCCGGGATCGGTCAGCCGTTCCGGGTTGACGCCGGGTTGGGCGGCGATCAGGGTGATCGGATCGCGGTGCGGGTTGAGCAGCTGAGCGCCGGTGTAGGCGGTGTTCAGGTAGTGGTCGAGCACGCGGTGGATCGCGGCGTGCCGGTCCGGCTCGGGGTCGTGGGCGTGGGCCTGTTCGTTGGCGTAGGCGCGCAGCAGGTCGTGCAGCAGGTACCGGCCCGGGGTGTGCTCGGTGAGGAGATTCGCGCGGGTCAGCTCCGCCAGCAGCGGGCGGATCCGGGGTGGGGCAATCCCGGCGAGGCTGGCCGCTGCCGGCAGTGAGATGTCCGGGCCGGGGTGCAGGCCGAGCAGCCGGAACAGCCGCCGGGCGGCCGGGCTGAGCTGCTGGTAGGACGGCGAGAACACGGCCCGCAGGTCGGTGACGGGATCACCGGTGCTCAGCGTGTCGAGCTGGTCGTGCGCGGTGCGCAGTTGGTCGGCGAGGGCGCCCAGCGGCAGGTGCGATCGGGTGGCGGCGTGCGCGGCCACGATCGCCAGGGCCAGCGGCAGCCGGGCGCACGCGGTGATGAGCTGGTCCACGGCGTCGGGTTCGGCGGCGACCCGTTCGGGGCCGAGCCGCCGGGTGAGCAGCTGGCGGGCTTCGGCGGCGGGCAGCAGGTCCAGGGTCAGCGGTACCGCGCCGTCGACGGCGACCAGACCGGTGAGCTGGTTGCGGCTGGTGATCAGGGCCAGACACCCGCCGGCGGTGGGCAGCAGCGGGCGGACCTGTTCGGCGTCGCGGGCGTTGTCCAGCACCACCAGGATCCGTTTGCCGGCAAGGTGGCTGCGGTAGAGGGCGGCTTGCAGCTCAGGGTCGGCGGGAATGCGCTGCGGGGGTACCCCGAAGGCGTCGAGGAAGCCGCGGATCGCCTCGGCCGGGTCCATCACGGCTCCGGTGGGGTGGAAGCCGCGGAGGTTGACGTACAGCTGCCCGTCCGGGAATTGGTGGCTGGCCTGGTGGGCCCAGTGCACGGCCAGGGCGGTCTTGCCCACCCCGGCGGTACCGGCGATCGCCGAAATCACCACCGCGGTCGGCTGCTCAGCCGCCCGCTTCAGGAGCTGGTCGAGGCGGGCCAGGTGGTGGTTACGGCCGGCGAAGCCGGCCACGTCGGCCGGGAGTTGCGCCGGAGCGTCCGGTGCCAGTGGACCGGGGCGGTGGACTACCGGCTGCGGGGTACGGGATGCGGTGGGAGCCGGTTCCCCGCGCAGGATGGCCCGGTGCAGCTGCTGCAGATCGGCGCCGGGATCGAGACCCAGCTCCTCGGCCAGCCGCCGCCGTACCTGCTCGTAACGGTCAAGGGCCTCGGCGGCACGGCCGGCGGCGTAGAGGGCACGCATCAGCGTGCCGGTCAGCGGCTCCACGAGTGGATGTTCCGCAGCCAGGTCGGTCAGGGGGCCGATCACCTTACTCGGGTCGGCCCGGCGCAGCTGGGTGTCCGCCCAGTCCAGCGTGGCGCTGAGGTACTCCTCTCCCCAGGTTCGGCGCATCCGCTGCGCCCACGCCCCGGGCAGCCCGGTCAGCGGCTGGCCCCGCCATAGCGTCAGCGCCTCGCCGAGCAGCGCCGCCCGTTGCTCGTCCGGACAATCCGGGTGGCCGGCCCGCTCGCGCAGGGCCCGGAACCGGTACAGGTCCACCTGGTCGGGTTCGATGTCCAGCAGGTAGCCCGCGGACCGGCGTACCAGCACAGGCCTGTCTGCACCGGCCTGGGCCAGCATCCGGCGCAGGCCGGTGATGTACACGTGCACCGCGTGCCGGACACCCTCGGGGGGCTGATCCCCCCAGACCCGGTCGATGAGCGTGTCCGCGGTCACCGGCCGGCCAGCCGCGGCGGCCAGCACCGCGAGCACGTGAGACTGCTGCGGCGGCCCCGCCGCCAGCAGCCGACCCTCGGCGCGCACCTGCATCTCGCCCAGGAGCCCGAACTCCACCCTGATCTCCGAATGATCTCCGAATGATCTCCGAGCCAGAAAACGCTGAACGTCTATCTCATCATCCGTTCGCGGCTGCCCCGTGCCCGGCCGGGGGCGGTGTCGGTCAGCCGGTCCGCCTCGCGACACGGGCCCCCCGGTGGCGGCCGGATAGTCTGTGCACATGTGGCAGTCGATGTCCGGAAGCGACCTCGATGGCTGACGCCGACGATGTCCGTCGTCTGGCACTCGCTCTGCCTCACGTGATGGAGATCGACAGCGACGGCTTCGATTTCCGGGTCGGTGACAAGGGGTTCGTCTGGTCCTACCCCGAGCGCACGCCGGGCAAGCCACGCGTGATCCGGACCGACATCGCCGTGCTGTACGTCGGCGACGAAGCGGAGAAACAGGCTCTGCTGCTCGGTGAACCCGACCTCTTCTTCACGACGCCGGCCTACGACGGGCTGCCCCTGGTCATGCTGCGGCTGGCGCAGGTGGACGCCGGACGCCTGCGGGAGCTCGTCACCGACGCATGGCGGATGCGCGCTCCGGACGCACTCGCTCGATGCCTCGGCGCGGCCGCCGACCCGGAGCAGGCGGAGCCGGGCCGGACGTGACGGCCGGCGCGGCGGGCTGGGCGCCGGCACGGCGTTCCCCCATCGCTTCCCGATGTTGACGGCGAATTGACGGTTGATTATCTGGTACCACGTATTGAAACCGTTGAGAGTGTAGCCCCAGGAGCAACGACCTTTGTTCCAGCGAAGGAGGATCGGTGAGGTCACGAAACGGGGGACGCGCGCTGCTGTGCTGTACCGCCCTGGTGGGAAGCATCCTCGCGGTACCGGTATCGGCCATCGGCGCACCGTCAGCGGCACTGGGCACACTCGTCGAACACGTCGGCAACGGGACGTTCCGCTACTCCGACCCGGCCACCGGCCTGGTGGTGGCGGGTGGACCGGGGCTTGTCGTCGAGGTCACCAACCCGGACCCGGGCAGCGTGGAGGGCTCGGTCCGGACGCCCGACGTCGACGAGGACGTGCAGGCGGCGGAGTACCACAGTCTGGGCCGCAGCCCGGTGAACGACGCCATCGCCGCGGGAATCAGCGGAACGCTGCTGGATCGACTCGTGACGCAGTGGAACAGCTATGTTTCCGGGGGTATCGGAACGAACCAGATCAACGGCGACTCCCAGGTCTACGACTCGTTCTGCCTCCGCGACAACAACGGCAACATCAAGGTGGAAGCGTGTGTGATCCGAGCCCGGTGGACAGACGACGGCGACTCGACGTACAACTACTACGTCGACGAGACCCAGGGGACCGGCCGCGAGACGAGTGACATCCCGTGGATCCGCCTGAAGTCGCTGGGAGTCTCGAACGAGTACCACAACAGCGGAGTCACGATCGTCAGGCGGGATCCCGGTTCGGACATCGAACGCGAGAACTGCGTGGGTTACGGGTTCGGCGTCGACATCGCCGGGTTCGGCGCGAGCGTCTCCGGAGAGGTCTGCCCCGACAAGTGGGACTACAGCTCCAGCAATACCCAGGTGCCCCGCTATCACAAAGTGGTATGGCGGGGAAGCTCCCAGTCCGACCGCGAGGCGATCGCGCTGACGATCGCGAAGAAGAAGCCGACCGTTCCCCGCAGTTACCGGCTGCGGTGGAATGCGTCCTGGGGCTGAGACCCGGCACGTGGCGGTGTCCGTGCGCGGCTGGCCACGCACGGACACCGCCTCGGTCGCACGGGAACGGCGACGACTAGGGTCGCTTCATGGCCAGGGGTCCTTGGTTCGGGTATTTCCTCGTGCCCGACGCGACCGATCCGCTGCTCGCCACGGCGCAGGAGGCGGAGCGGCGCGGGCTGGACTACCTCGGCATCCAGGACCACCCCTACCAGCGGCGGTACGTCGACACCTGGGTGCTGATGAGCATGATCGCCGCGGTGACGAGCCGGATCCGGATCTTCCCCGACGTGGCGAACCTGCCGCTGCGGCCGCCCTCGGTGCTCGCCAAGGCCGCCGCCAGCCTGGACGTGCTCAGCGGCGGCCGGTTCGAACTGGGGCTCGGCGCGGGCGGGTTCGCCGGCGCCATCGAGGCGTACGGCGGACCGCGCCGCACACCGGGCGAGTCGCTGGAGGCGCTGGACGAGGCGATCCAGGTGATCCGCAAGGTGTGGAGCGGCGAGCGCAACCTGCGGTTCTCCGGCCGGCATTACCGGCTCGCCGGTGCCCGGTCCGGCCCGGTACCGGCCCACGCCATCGGGATCTGGCTCGGCGTGTACGGGCCGCGGGCGCTGGCCCTGGCCGGCCGCACCGCCGACGGCTGGGTACCCTCGTTCTCCGGCGAGGTGGCGCCCCTGCTGGAGATGTCCGCCCGGCTGGACGCGGCGGCCGCCCGAGCGGGCCGGGATCCGCGGGCGATCCGGCGCATCCTCAACGTGCGCGGCGAGGTGACGACGGGCGCCTCCCGTGGCCCGCTGCACGGGCCGGTGGACCAGTGGGTCGACGAACTACAGGAGCTGTTCGAAGAGCCGGGGTTCGACACGTTCGTCTTCTGGGGCGAAGGAAACGGGCAGCTGGCGCGCTTCGCCGAGGAGGTCGTGCCGGCCATCCGGGCACTTCACCCGCACGGCTGAACCCGGCGACGCCTGGCGCGGTTGGTCACCTGGCCGCCCAGCGGCGGCCGGTTCGATCAGGCCGTGTCGTGGGCGCCGCGTACCGGACGGACTTCTGACCTGCGGTCTACTCCTCTCCCTGCCGGCCCCAGGTGAGCGCGAGCCACAGGTCGGACATCGAGTTGTCGTCGACGTACCTGGTCAGCTCGCCCACCGCGGCGGGCATCGGCCCGCTGAGCGCTCCCACCAGCAGGTCGCCGAAGCCGGCGCCGCCGGACAGCTCGTCGGCGATCTGCGTGCCCTCCGGCTCGTCGACCTCCTTGTCGAAGACCGTCACCGTCGACGCCGTCGACGGGCCCGGGTCGGCGAACAGCTCCACCGCGGTCAGCCCGATCGGCGGGAAGAGCGTCGACCAGAACGGATAGTGCTCGGGGCGCAGGGTCAGCCGCAGCGGAGCCACCGGTACGTCGTCGGACAGCTCGACGGCGGTGAAGCGGGCCCACTCGGTCGGGAACTCGTGGCGCACCGACAGCAGCCGGACCGAGCCCACCGCGGCGGCCGCGGCGATCTGACCCTCCAGGTTGGTCACCGCGGCGTCGCGCAGCGGGTAGCCGCCCTCGCGGGCCGTGTAGCGCAGGTGCATGATCACGTCCGCGATCGTGTCGTGGTCGAACTGCGGCACCGCGGCGGGCAGGTCCAGCCGCCACTGGCTGATCGCCCCGGCGTACTCGAAGGGCAGCAGCCGCTCGTCGCGCAGGTTCGCCTCGAACAGGCCGCTGTCGTCGTTGCCGGAGCTGGTGACGACCGACTCGACGGGTCCAAAGTGGTCACTGAACCGGCCGTCTTCCGGCCCGGTACGGGAGTAGCCGTCCTCGCCGAGCGCCGGGCTGGTCCGTACGCTGCTGCGGAGCAGGGTCAGCGTGCAGTTGACGCTCGCGTACGGGCCGACGACGCACGGGATGCTGACCGCGACCGTCTTCAGCCGCCGGAAGTAGTGACCGGGACCGTCCATGTCGAACAGTTCCTCGGGCAGCGTGACGGTGCACGAGCCGGTGGCGCGCAGCGACAGCAGCGCCCGCGGGTCGAGCTGCATGAGGCTCACGTGCCGGGTCAGCTCGTACTCCCGCCGGTTGAGCTCGTGGTAGGCCAGCTCCATCCGCTTGATGTCGAGGGCGAGCCGCTCCCCGGCGAGCAGGCCCTCCTTGCCGCCCTGGTAGCCGAACTGCAGGAACGAGGCGTTCGGGTCGCCCAGCTCGCGCTGCAGCGCCCGCTCGGCTTTGCGGGCCAGATCGAAGGCGAGCTGGAAGCACTGGCCGTAGAGGCCCCGGACCTCGCGGCGCAGCCAGGTGTACAGCGACTGCCGCGACGTCTTGCCGGTCTTCTCGCTGGTCAGGAACGCCTCGATCTGCGCGGCGTGCTTCATCTGCTGCCGGTGGTTGGCCAGCTCCCGCTCGGCGATCGCCTCGCGGATCTGGGCCGCGCGCAGCTGCTTGTACGTCTGGGTAATCTCACCGGCGGCAACGTTGCGCTGGTACGCCCACTCGTGTTCGCGCCGGGCGAAGTTGGCGACCTTCCCGGTGGTACCCGCCTCGTAGGTCAGCTCGTCGGCGTCGCCGCGGTAGAAGCTGGCGGTCAGCGTCATCGCGGCGGCGAGGTTGCTGCCGCCGAACGAGACCGACGCGCCGATGCCCCAGGGCTCGAGGTTCACGCTGAAGTTCGGGATGATGCTGAGCGCCCCACCGATCTTGTCGAACGTCCCGGCGGTCTCCTGCTTGTCCCGGGCGTCGGACAGCTTGTCGAGCTCCTTCACCTCTTCCGCGATGAGCTTGTGGCCGCCGCCCTCACCGCTGGTGTCCTGGGCGATGGGGATGGCGATCGGCTCGGTCGGGACGGCCGGCTCCTGCTGCTTGTAGTTCATCCGCTCCAGCGCCTCGATGTCGAGCGCGTCGAGCGCGGGCGCGGTCAGGTCCTTGTCGGCCTTCCCGAGCAGCTTGCCGTAGTACGCGTAGCGGCCGACCGCGTTGTCCAGCGACTTCTCGACGCCCTCCCGCGCCTTTGCCGCTTCGCGCCACTGCTGGTACTTCACCACCTCGGCCAGGCCGAGGATGACCCCCTCCTGCTGCGCGCGCAGCGCGGCGAGCGCCTCGGTGTCCTCCTTCTCGATGGCCGACAGCAGCGCGGCGCCGAGCGACTTGACCTCCTGGCAGAGCTCGCTCGCCTTGGCCACGAGCAGGCCGAAGCGCACCAGCGGCAGCGGCTGGTTGAGCCCGCTGACGATCGCGCCGACGTCGAGGCCGGCCGCGGCCGCCTTGGCCAGCAGGGCCGGGTCGATGGGCGGCTCGAACAGCGGGAGCTGGCGGAACACGCCCTGGATGTTGAGGCTGTTCCGGATCTTGAACAGCCGGTCGGCCACGGTGTCCCAGTAACCGATCAGCCTGTCGTTGCGCGGCACGCAGAAGTAGAGCGCGGCGCCGAGACTCTTCAGTGTGGCCAGCTTCGCCTCGTCGGCCGGGCCGGTCGGGTGCGGTGCCAGGTCGAACGGGATGTCCGCCTCCACCTCGCGCAGGACGTTGCCGAAGGCGTCCAGGTCCCCGCGCAGGTCCTTGTAGGCCTGTGGCCGCTGCCAGCCCTTGCGCGGCACCTCCTGCGGCCGTGGCCCGAGGATGTTCGCGCACAACACGTACAGCTGGGTAGCCTCATTGATGGACTCCCCGGTGTCCTGCCGGAACAGCATGTCGCCCCAGGCGATCAGGTTGTCCAGGTACGCGGTGACCGCTTTGAACATGTACGCGGTCTGCCGGTGTCGCGCCACGACGTGCGGCCGGAACGGCGCGGCCTTCCAGTCGTTGATGCTGTGGAAGGTGTCCTGCTGCAGCGTGGGATCGGCGCCGGTGGAGAGGTTGACGAGGATCTCCTCGATCATCTTCGCGTCGGTCGTCTGGAACGGCTTGACCTTCCAGAACCGCTCCGGTGTCGGACCGGATGAGTCGTCCGTGGGATCGAAGATGTAGTGCAGCCATCGCTGCGCCTCCTCGAACCGTCCGTTGCGGCTCAGGTGGATGGCGATGGTCAACGGTACGTGGTAGAACAGCTCCCAGTTGTAGACCGAGTAGGCACCGCTGGTGGAAAAGTCGAGCTCGTTGACCGGGTAGGGTTTGGTGACCAGGCCACTCGGCGCGTACCTGCTGGTGGTGAAGAGTTCGGCGTAGAACTCCGGGCGGGGCAACGGCTTCGCACCCGGCGCCGCTGGCGGCAGCATCTCGTAGGAGCCGTCGTTCTTCCGCTTGTACCAGGTGTCGGCCGCCTGCAGGCCGCGCACCGACCCCTCGATGAGCTCGTGCACCAGCTTCGCCACGTACGGATGGAAGTGCGAGCGGAACGAGTACGTCAGCGACCGCTGGACCGTCGTGGTCTTCTGCTGGACCTCCAGCAGCTGCCCGGCCAGCGGGCCGGGCGTGTACCCGGCGTCCACCGAGTCGTGGAACTTCGTCTCGATCATGGCAGATCCCTCTCTCACCCGGTCCGCATGATGACGTCGCTCGTGATCCGCCCGGCTTCCCCGATCGGACTGGCGCCGAACGCCACCACGGTCAGCGGGTTGGTCAACCAGTCCTGGTCCGACTTGATCGTGTAGCGCGAGACCGGACCGATCGGATCCGGCGGCATCGGATCCCTCATCTGCGGCACCTGGGCCGCGATGTCCACCTTGGACAGATCGAACGCGAGCTTGTACCCGGGCGTCGCGGTCACCACCCAGTCGTCCCACTCCACGATGGTTTTCTCGGTGAGCGTCGGCTCCACGTAGAACGTGTGCGCGTCGTCGGCGAAGAAGAACGGGCTGACCAGCGAGCCGATCTCGGTCGAGTACCGGGTCGACGGTTGCGTGTTGGCGGTCAGCCAGTACAGATCGTCCGTCTTCGCCAGGATCGGCTCCCCGGCCCAGTCGGTCGTCGTGGTGCCGGACTTCGTCACGATCTCCTTGGCGAAGTTGACGCTCAGCGCCTTGCCCCAGACGAACCGGCCGCCGAAGCCCAGGCCGCTGTACGGCACCGGCACCAGGTCCTGCACGGTCACCGGCTGGGGCACGCCGTTGCGGCCCACGACCCGAAACGCCTTCTGCACCTCCCCGCGCAGGTTGACGCGCACCGCGCCGTCGGATCCTGTCGACGCGTCGATGAACTCCGCCTTGGGGTCGTAGCTGGCGCTCACGGTGGCCGTGTAGGTACTGCCCAGCGCGCCCGTCGACCGCTGCGTCCACTCACCCCGGAAGTACTCGGTCCAGTTGAGCTGGATGTCGATCTTCTTGGGGCGGACCAGCGCGGCCACCGTCTTCTCGGCGATCTGCCACTGGGTCGAACCGCTGTTCTCGTCCTCGGTGTTCGCCTTCTCCACGAACGTCACCCAGAACACGTGCAGCCGGTCCCGCCACACGATCGCCGCCATGTGATCACCGTCGATCTCGGTGGTGACCGGGATCCACGGCGTCCACGACTGGTTGTCGTACCAGCGGTAGAAGTACTTGTGCGGAGCGGTGTAGGTGCGGCCGATGACGTGCAGCCGGTGGCTCGCCGCGTTCTGCCGCTCCTCCAGGCAGATCGTGCGGATGTCCAGGCGGGCCAGCTCGTCGAGGCCGCGCAGGTAGCCCAGCAGCGCGTCCTCGGCGAGGTCGTCGTTGATGTCGCCCTGCAGCAGCACGTCCTCCAGCCTGCGGAACAGGTGCGTCTTGTCGTCGCGGAACTCGGGCTCCAGCCAGTTCTCCGGCCACAGGAAGATCTTCCGGTTCGCCTCCCAGACGCGGTACCGCTTCATCCACTGCCAGTGCGCCGATTTGATCGCCGTCGGGTGGACGCCCGGCTCCAGGTTGAGCAGGCATCGCTGGATGAACGTCTGGACCGACGAGATGGCCAGCCGCAGCCGCGAGGTCTGCACTACCGGCTCCATGCCGGGGTCGATGAGGAGGTACTCGAACAGCTGCTCCAGCCGGTCGAGGTCCAGTGTGTGCAGCAGGTACGCCACCAGCGCGTCGCGCTTGCGCTGCCGAAGCGCGTCGGAGATCGGCTGGACCACGCGACGCCAGCTCTCCAGCTCGTACCGCGCCTTGACGGTGTCACGGACGCTGCGCGCGACCTCGAACGTCGGGTCCGGAGTCGCCCACCCGGCAACCGCCCCCGGCGCCACGCCGAGCCGGTCGACGAGCGCCAGCGCGGTCCAGAGCCGGCGCAGCCCCCGCTCGTCGACGAACGCGGGCACGGTCACCGCCAGCGCGTCACCATCCAGTGTGGATGATGCCGCGATGCCGAGACTCGTGGCCGCCTGCTCGACGACCTCCGCCCGGCGCCGGGTGAACCGCGCCAGCCGGTCGCACAGGTCGGTGAGCAGCTCGGCCCGCGCGGTCGCCGGATCCGCGTCGGACGGGTAGCGCCGCCGCGCGTGCACCACGAGGTCCAACAGGTCCTCCGGTTCGCCGCCGAGGTCGGTGCGCAGCGCGACGTAGTCCATCACCCGGCGCAGCTGCCGGAACAGCGCCGGCGCCTGGGTGAGGTCGTCGTCGGCCGAGCCCGTCGGCAGCCAGCCCAGGTCGAGCCCGCCGAAGTCGGCCCGGTGGCTGAGCAGGTGGCGCACCTCCGGCTCGCCCAGCTCCAGTGCCGCGGTCACCCGCAGCGTCTTGGCCAGCAACAGGTACGCCCGCCGGATGCGCTCGGCCCGGTCGGCCGGGTAGACCGAGAGCGGCTCCTGCGGCGCCGCGGTCGCGGGCGCCAGCGGCACCGGGCCTTTCGGCAGCGTCTCGCCCTGGATCAGCAGCGTGGCCGTCCCGCCGCCGAGCGCGCTGGCGTCGAGCCGGAACGCGTACGGCACGCCGGCCCGCAGGGTGGTGAACGCCGACAGTTCGGCGCCGTCGGCCGGCGCGGTGCCGCGTACCAGCGGGTCGGCGAGGTGGTCCAGCCGCAGCTCCACCTGGGTACCCATCTGCTCGCAGGTGACGAAGAAGCGGTACGCGCCGGCCGTGGCCACCTCCAGGTAGCCGGAGACGGTCAGGCTGTCGGTGTCCGTCGACACGCTGCCGCCCCGCTCGTCCGCGCCGGTGAACGCGGCGATGAGCGGCTCGCCCGGGTGTGCCCGGTCGGCCAGCAGGTCCGCGCCGGAGAGCAGCGTCGCGACCGTCGCCGGGTCGCCGCTCAGGGCCGCGGCGACCGCCTCGGTGACCATCCGGCGGATGAGCTGGTCCTGCAGGTACGGCAGGAACGCGGCCGCGAGGGTCGCGCGCCGGGTGCGGTCGGCCGCCTGGACGGCCTCCTCCGTCTCGGTCGGCAGCGGCGCGAACAGGGTGTCGAAGTCCGCCGGCTGCAGGAACCCGACGGGTTCGCTGCCCACGACCGTGACCTGCAGGTGCCTGGCGAAGAAGTCCTTCGCCTGCTGCTGTACCGCGTCGAGCAGCGTGGCCACCAGCGGCTGCGGGTGGTCGGTGCTGAGCTGGGTCTTGACCGGGTCCAGCAGCACCCCGCGGTAGGTGAGCCGCTGCTGCTGGGTCACCTCGTCGTAGGCGACCGTCACCCCGGTCTCCGTGGCGAAGTCGTCCGGGTCGAGCGCGGCACCCGGCGCGACGCCGCCCTGCACGGCGGTGTACGTGAGGGTGCCGGTCCACATGCCGAGGAACGCCTCCACGACGTCCGGCGGCCGGATCAGCGCCAGCTTCTCGCGCAGCACGGCGTCGGTCAGCGACAAGGCGTCGTCGGGCACCGCGTGCTCGGCCCGGATCCGGGCGGCCTGGCCGGCAATCGTCCGCAGGAACGTCAGCGGTGTGGCGGCGGCCGTCCGGTACGAGCCGACCGGGTCGAACCGGTGCCGGAGCAGGAAGTCCAGATCGGAGACCGACAGGCCGCTGGCCTTGACGGCGGCCGCCAGCTCGACGAACCGGATCGTCTGGCGGTACGGGTGGTCGGCGGCCAGGTCGGTGACCGGCTGCTCGCCCACCGGGGTGAACGGATCCAGATCGGACAGTTGCTTGAGGACGATGAGGTCGGCGACCGGCAGCCGCAGCGCCTTGGCCAGCAGCGCATGCCGGTGCAGGACGGAGAGCGTCGCGATGTTCAGCGGTGCCGCGGCCACACTCGTGCCGGCGTCGGTCAGGATCTCCCGGACGTCGTCAGCGGTGAGCTTGACCGCCGCCAACACCGCGCTCAGGTGGGTGGCGAGCGGGACGTTGCCGGTCGCGGAGTTCTCCGGCTGCGCCGGATCCCAGGCGTACGGCTTCCACACCCCGGCGTCCAGGTAGCGTAGGTACTGCCCGACCGGCTGGTCGAAGACGGGGTCGTCGGCGAGCACACCGGGGGTCAGGAACAGCTCGGCGTAGCGCCGGTCGTCCAGGTCGGACCAGCACGCCAGCAGTGCCGACCGGCGCTTGCGGCCCAGGCCCAGGGTCTCGGTGAGGCTGTCCAGGTGGGACAGTCCCAGCAGCGCGCTGGCCATCGCCGGGCCGATCGTGGTGCCGGTACGCGGGTCGGGGTCGGTCGGCAGGAACGCGGTCAGCGCCCGGTCGGTCTCGGCGATAGTCCAGCCCAGCCGCCGCCACAGCCGCACGAAGTAGTTGACGGTGAGGAACGCGACGGCGTCGGCGGGGGTGCCGTCCGCGTACCGCAGGGTCGTCTCCTCGAAGCCGCAGCCGGCGTTCGGGTCGGCGAGCACGAGCATCGACGCGAACTCGCCGGCCGCCCATGCGGCGTCCAGCCAGGCCAGCCCGCCGAGATCGGTCAGATCCTGCGCGAACTTCGCCTGCTCCGCGGGGCTGAACGGCGGGTAGCCGGGCTGCTGCTTGTAGCGCAGCACGTCCTCGACGTCGATGCCGAGCTTGCGCAGCGCGGCGAGGGTGGGCAGCGCCGGGTTGACGAACCCGGTGCGCACCAGCTCGACGAGCTCCCGGTAGCTGATGCGCAGCGCCCGGGACAGCGTCTTGGCCGACGCGAGGGCCGCGGTCGCCGTCGCCGCGGAGTCGTAGCCGTAGAGCGTGTGCCAGTTCCCCAGCGGGGCCGGGTCGGTGAGCAGCGCCACCTCGTCGGTGCTCAGGCCCAGCCGCTCGGCGAACACGGCCGCGTACCCGTACGGCGCCGGGTCGGTGACGTCCGGGTACAGCGCCTCGGTCGTCCGGAACGCGTCCAGTACCCGCCACAGTGGAGCGTCGAAGTGGGCGAGGAACCGGCGGACCGTCTCCAGCCAGAGGTTGAACGGCAGCCCGATCGGGTAGCGGGCGTCGCGGAGCGTGGTCTGGTAGACGTCGGGCAGGATGTGCTGCGGTTCGGCGAGCAGGTCCGCGCTCTGCGCGTCGCCGGTGTCGTGCACCGCGCCCGCGTCGAGTCCATTGTGGGCGATGTGGTATTCGAGGATCTCGTTGACCACGTCGATGTACGGCAGCACGGTGTGCGTGTTCTCGCAGGTGAGCGGGAGCTCCGGTAGGTCCGGCCGGCGCTGGCGGAGGACCTCGTACGGCGCGATCTTCGTGTCGGGCGCCAGCTCACCGGGGTGCTCGGTCGCCCAGTCCGCCTGGTACTTCTGCCACGCCGCCTGGTCGGGGAACGGGTAGGGCGCGTTCGCGTGGTGGGCCGCCCAGTACGCCAGGTCGCCCTGCCACTCCAGGGCCGGCGGGTCCAGGAAGCGCAGCAGGTCCACGAGGTAGGCCGCGGGGCTCAGCACGGACCGGCAGTGGTCGCACTCGCAGTAGTCGAGCGAGCCGAACAGCTGCTCCATGGTGGGGAACTGCTTGACGAGGTTGCTCTTCGCCTCGGCGAGGATGTTCGCCGGCGGCGCCGTCGCGAAGACCGTCGGGGAGCTGTCGAGCTGTTGGGCGGCCCCGAAGAACGTGTACGTGACGGTCGTGACCTGCTGCGCCTTGCGGTGGATCAGGTCCGCGATGTCGGCACCGCCCACCTTGTGCCCGTACCGCTCGGTGAACTTCCGCGACGACATCGCCGTGACGTCGTGCGCCGAGGTGAAGCCCTCCAGCAGCAGGACCTTGAGCTGCTCGTTGCCCGGTGTGATCTGGTAGAGTCGCGCCACCGTCTTCATCGACTCCGTCGCCGCGCCCGCGGCCGCGCGGTCCATCCCGGCGAACAGCTCGTCGCTGTTGTTCCGCACGAACGCGCCCACCGGCGTGGTACCCAGCCGGAAGCCCAGCGTGGAGGCGCGGGTCAGCACCGTGCCGACCGGCTCCTTCAGCGCGTCGTGGTCGGCGCCGAGGCGCAGCTCGTCCGTACCGATCATGTGGGTGACGACTTCGGTCGGGTAGGCGAGGCGCACCTTGCGCGCCAGGTCCTCGGCGTAGAGGTCGAGGCGATCGGCCGTCGTGTCGCCCTGGTAGGCGGGCGGGATGAGCGCGGCGAGCGCCGCCTCGTCCCCCCGAGCCTCGGCCCGCAGCCGGTCCTGCCAGGCCCCGGCCTGGTAGAGGCCGTCGCCGACCATCACCTCGGCCAGCCCACCGGCGGTCGCCACCCGCTCGCGCAGCTTCGTGACCAGCGTCGCGTTGTTCAGGGTCAGGTAGCCCAGCTTGCCGGTCAGTGCGAGCGTCTCGGCGGGCAGACCGGCCCGCGCCACCTCCTGCCAGAGCCGCCCGGTGTCGCTGGCGTTCGCGGCGTAGATCTCGTCGAACGTCCTCTGCTGGCTCACCGAGAGCCCGGCCGTGCTGAGCATCGCGCCGGTGCTGGACAGCGTCCCCGGCGCCACGCCGGCCAGGCGGGTGGCGGTGGCGAACTCGCGGAACGCCGCCGTGCTCGCTTTCACCTGCTGCGGGGTGAGCGAGACGATACCCGCCTGCGTCGCCTTCGTCAGGGCCGCGGACACCACGGCGGGGTCCACACTGGACAGTTCATCGGGCTTCGCGGGCAGGCCCACCCGCAGCATCGCATAGAGCGCTGCGCTGCGAAGCCCGGTGCGCTCCTGCAGGTCCTCGGCGTTTGCCGCCAGGGCGATCAGCCGGGCGTCCCAGCCGGTCACGTCCCGCAGCACGGTCAGGTCGCTGCCCTCGTCGTCCTCGCGGGCCGCGGCCAGGGTGGCGCCGTCCAGGTGCGGAACCACGTCGGCCAGCAGCCGCTGGTGCTCGCTGGCCGCGGGGGTCACCAGTGTCGCCGGGGCGACGAGGTTGAGCACCTCGGTGTCGGCCGGCCGGCGCACCGGGGTGGAGAGCGAGACCTCGGCGCCGTCAGTGGTGACCGCGCGAACCTCCACAGTGGCCGTGACGGATGCCGTTCGATAGTCGACGGCGTACCGGCCCTCGGAGTCGGTGCTCGCCTCACCGAGACGGGTGACCGCGCCGCCGAAGCCCACGCCGTAGAGGCGCACCTCGACACCGGCGGCCGGCGGCCCTGAGTCGAGGTAGATCCGGCCTTCGACGCGGCGGGTCTCGGGCCGGCCCGGCGGCGGGCCGGACGGTTCGAACGGTGGGCGGACCGGTGGCGGATCTCCCACCGGTCCCGGCGGCCACACCACCGGCGGCCCGACCACCGGCGGCCCGACGACCGGCGGCCCGACGACCGGCGGGGGCTCGACGGGCGACCGCGGTTCCGGCGCCCGGACCGGCTCGGGCGGTGGCGGTGCGCCGGGGCCGTCCGGGGTCCGCCGGATGATCATCGTCTCCGCGCTCGCCTCGCGCAGCGCCCGGCCGAGCGTGGCGACGGTGTTCCGGTCGACCACGGCGGTGTCCCACAGGCTGTGCGCCTTCTGGAACTCGGCCACCGCCCGCGCCGTGCCGACGCCGAACACCTTGTTGTCCACCTCGTACGCCGGGATCGTGAAGCCCAGCTGGATCAGCTGCTGGTGCAGCTTCGCCACAGCCTCGCCGGCCATCCCGGCCCGAAGGTCACCCCCGGACGGTTGCATGGCACGCCTCCCTGTCCTATGTGGTCCCGCCGTTCATTTCGGAATGCTCGCGCTCTGCTCACCGAGGAAGTAGGTGCGTATCGACACCTTGCTGCCGGCCTCGCCCAGTGACGCCCGCCAGGCGGAGACCGAACCCCAGCCACGGGCGATCTGCGGGTCGTAGATGCGCAGTTGGCCGCCCGGCGTGATGCGCGCGTAGACTACGTGGCTCTCCCCCACGAAGATCGCGTAGTGGCCCTGCTTCGTGGCCGCCTCGATGCCGCCCTCGACCAGCTTGAAACCCTGGCGCGGCAGGCCGGTCGCGCGGGCGATGTAGTCCAGCGAGCGTTCGGGGGTGGCCACCTTCGGGTTGCTGCCGCTGCGCAGCCGGCCCGTGTGGCCGAACTGCTTCTCGACGGTGTCGGCGGTCGCGCCGGTGTTGCCGCCGTTCTCCACCCGGTCGATGGCCGCACAGACACCGGCCACGCAGTTGTCCTTCCGGCCGGACGGGTTCATCGGCGCCTTACGGGGTGTGCCCTTGCCCGAGCCCACGTGGGGTTCCCCGTCGCCCGCGCCCGGCGTGGCGTTCGACTTCCCGGTCGCACCCGGACTCTTCGCGTCGGATCCGCCACCCGGCCGGTTACTGTTGCCCCCGCTGGGGCGTGGGGCCGGCTTGGGTGCCGGTCCCTTGACAACCCGGGACGCGGCGCCGAAGCCTGCACCGAGGGCACCGCCGACCAGCGCGCCCTTCCCGATGTTCTCCGCGTACGTGCCGGGCGAGCTCACCTCGCCGTGTGCCAGGTCCGAGACGGCGGTGCCGCCGAGGCCGGTACCCCCACCGGCGGTCACCCCGCCGGCCGCGCCGGCGAGCACCTTGGAGCCTGTCGAGCGCAGCACGGCGCCACCCACCTTGGTGCCGGCCCCGCCGGTGACCACGTTGAGCGCGACGTGGCCGGCGAACTCGGCGTCGGAGACCCGGTCATAGGTCGGCGCGGTCGGGCTGGTCGGCGCGTTCGCCGGGCTCACCACGGTCAGCGTGGTGACGGCAACGGCCACGATGACCACGAACCAGAGCACCCGCCCGTCCGGGTCCACCGCGATGACCGGCCGGTTGTCCACATAGACGTACGGCTGGTCGACGCGCCCACCGGGGTCGGGGGCGAGGATCGCCGGGTCCACGCTGGTCCACCGGCACAACCACGGCGCGTAGTACCGCGCCCCGTGGCAGTAGAGCCCGGTCTCCTCGTCGCGCTCCTTGCCGGTGTACCGGTAGCGCTTCGGTGTCGGCAGCTGCGCCCGGACCGCCTGGTACGCGGTGGAGCCGAACGGGTGGTACTCCTCGTAGGAGACGAGCGCACCCTGGTCGTCCAGCTCCAGGCAGGCCGAGCCCAGGTGGTTGTCCAGCTGGTAGCGCACCAGCCGCGGGGGTGCGCCGCCGTCGGTGCCCTCGATGCGGGTCTCCACCAGGGCCACCCGCCGGGCGTCGTCCGTCACGTGGACGGTTTCACGTCTCAGCGTGACGCCGGTACCGGCGCCGTCGAACTCCCGGTAGACCTCGAACCCGCCGACGTAGACCCGCTCGGCCTGCCGGGTGCCGCCCGGCCGGACCACCGTCTTGCGCACCCGGTTGCCGCCGGTGTCGTACTGGTAGAGGACCCGCGCCCCGCCGCCACGGTCCACAGCGGACAGCCGGTTCTCATGATCCCAGGACAGCAGCGGCAGGTCCGGCATGCTCAGCATGTTGCCGCGCTCATCGTAGGTGTACGGCAGGTCCGGACCGGCGCCGATCCGCGTGGCGCTCAGGCGGCCGCTGGACGACCCCGGGTCGAGCGGATTGGGTTCGGCGTAGGTGAACGTACGCGTCCAGCCGCCGCCGCTCGCCTCGTGCACGAGCCGCACCACGTTGCCGGCGGCGTCGTACTCGTACCGCTGGGTGTACCGGCGCATGGCCTGGCCGTCGTTGGGGTGCGGCAGGGCGACCCGGCCGGCATCGTCCCATGTGGACTGTTGGCCGGCATGCTCCCGGCCGTGCGCCTCGACGAGCCGGTAGAGCGCGTCGTAGGCGTAGGTCGCCGACGGCTCCACGACCGCGTTGTCGAAGAAGACGGTCTGCTGGGCGTCGTCGCGGACTGCCACGATGTTGCCGCCGGGGTCGTAGGTGTACCGCAACGCCTGCACGGTCTGCTGGCCGCGCACGGTGACCGCCTCGACGAGCCGGTACGTCTCCGGGTCGTACGAGTACGTGGTGAGCACGCCGTTGCCGTAGCCGATGGCGGTGCGCTGGCCCTTGGCGTCGTAGTCGATGCCGGTCACGAACGGGGTCCCGGCGTCCGCGCCGGGCAGCCGGCCGTCCACCGCCTCCAGCCGCCCGGCCTGGTTGTAGCGCGGCCGCAGCACCGTGCCGTCCGGCGAGGTGACCCGGACCGGCCGGTCGAGCGCGTCGTAGGCGGTCTCGGTGGTCAGGCCGGCGCTTGCCAGGTCCGCGTCGGGTGGCGCCGCGATCAGCTCCACATCGGACAGCGGGTCCAGCCCGGTCCAGTCGAGCTCGCCGGGTGAGCGCGCGAGCCGCCGGACGGTCCGCCGCGCGTTGCCCTTGAAGTCGTGCGCCTCGCTGGTCACCTCGCCGGCACCGTCGTACTGTCGGAAGTAGCGACCGCGCAGGTTGTGCGTGGCGCCGTCGGGGTGGGCCTCGCCGTAGACCGTCCGCTCGACGAGCCGCACCGGCCCGTCGCCGGTACGCACGTAGCTGCGCAGCGGCCGGCCGAGCGGATCGTAGGTGTACCTGTGCTCGTACCCGCGGTCGTCCCAGACCCGGATCGTGCGCCCCTCGGCGTCGAGCAGGCTGACCGTGGCGCCGGCCTCGGCGGTGTGGATCCGGATGCGCCTCTGCAGCAGGTCGAAGTCGTCCGCGGCGAGGAGCCCGCGCGGGCCGGTGATCCGCCGGCGGTTTCCCTCGATGTCCGCCTCCACGCGGGTCGGGTGCAGCTCGTCACCGGCCGCGCCGCGGTTGTGCGCGACCGAGAGCACGGGCCGGCCCAACGGGTCGGCGTAGACCGCGGTGGGCGTGCCCCCGTGCGTCCCGGTTGTGGTGGCGGCGGCCTGTTCCGCGGCACCCAGCGCACCTCCGACGCGCCTCGCGTGCCAGGTCATCCATCCATCGGGGAGGACCGCGGCGAGGAAGCCCTGCACGTCGGGATCCGTGCGCGGGTCGAGCAGCACCGTGTCGTTGACGTCCCACCGGACCTCGCGCCACGGATCGAAGACCACCTTCTCGTAGGCGCCGTGCGGTAGCAGCCTCGCGACCACCCGCCCGACCGGGTCGTAGCAGACGACATCGCTCACACCGACGACCGGGGCGAGCTCGAACGCGTGCGTGGCGGTGTGGAACGGCTCGTAGCTGCGGACCGGTCTGCCCTTGTTGTTCAGGACGGTCCAGCCGGTACCGGCCCACCGCGGGTCGACCACCGGGCCGCCCGGCGCCAGCGGTCCCGCCTCGACGAGGACCTTGCGCTGGATCTCGCGACCGAGCCCGTCGCAGTAGAGCAGGCTCTGCTGGATCCCGGTCACCTCGTCCGGCGCCAGGTCCGCCTCATGGGTCTGCCGGGCGAGCGTGGCGACGACGACCGGCTGCGGGTGGGGATCGGCGGCGGTGCGGGCGAAGGCGAACGGGTCGACCAGGTACCGCGTCGTCGCCCGGCCGAGCAGCGCGTGCGGATCCGCGAGCGGGTCGGCCAGGTAGGCCGCGAGGACCGCCGGGTCCACATCGGATTCGATGGCGTCGAGGGAGTCGCCGAGCTGCTCCTCGGGCTTGCCCATATCGGCGCTGGCCGCCACCATGCCGAGGGCGTCGAAGGCGACCGCGGTGCGGTTGCGGTTCGGGTCGCTCATCAGCCACGCCTGCAGCACGCGGTAGTCGTTGCCGCGCTGCACCAGCGAGCCGTCGGCGGCGCGGGCGCCCGCGGTGACGACGTTGCCGACCGCGTCGCGCATCTCCTCGACAAGCAGGTCGTACCGGTCGTAGCCGACCGCGGTCAGGTGGCCGAACGGGTCGGTGAACCGCCCGGGCCGGAAGAAGTGCGCCCGGGCATGGGCCAGCTCCTGCGCGGTGGTGTGCGCGGGGTCCGGGGAGTAGCTGGTGCGCAGTGACGGCAGCCACCAGCCGCCGTCGATCTCCACGTAGCCCGCCTCGTCCCGGAGGATCGGCGCGGGATCGGCGGGCAACTGCGGGTACGTGTCGGCGATGACCTCGGTGGTGAGGGCCAGCCGGTAGGCCCGGTCGAGCAGGCCCAGCGGCTCGGCCGACGCGAACGGCAGCGACCCGCTCAGGTCGTCACGGCGGTAGACGGTCCGCACGTGCTCGACGAGGCGCCGGTAGGGCGCATCCGTCGCCGCCCCGGCCGCCCGGAAGTCCGGGTACGGCAGGTCGTGGCTGCCGTCGCCGGCCAGGTCGGCCGCCTGGCGCAGTTCGTCGAGGCGGAGCAGTGCCGTCGGTACGATGTGGACGAGCTCGTAGGTGCGCGACTCGCACGGCAGCGGGGCGCGGTAGTCGGTCGGGGTGTCGACCGCGTTCGTATAGCCGTTGACGGTCAGGGTGACCCGGGCTGTGGTCTGGTCGTCGTGGACCGCGTCGCGCGCCCAGTCGGGCAGCCCGGGGTCGAGGTCGGCCTCCGGGTAGCGCCGCCGGTAGGCGACCGAGGCGATCCGCAGGATGCCGCCGTAGCCGTCCACCTCCAGCACCGCGTCGTGCGTGATCCGGGGGTCGGCGAGCCCGTCGTAGAGCTTGCGCTCGTGATGGTAGGTGACGGTCTCGCGCGGGTGGACGACGTGGACCGCGTACCGGTTGCCGGCCCTCGGCGCCAGCAGCTCGACGGTGTGATTGCGCTCGCTGACCTGGTACGGGCGGGACTGCTCCTCGGTGCCGTCCAGCGCATAGATCTCCTGGCGCAGCACCGAGCCCTTCAGCGCCCGGCACGCCTGGCGCAGCTCGTCGGCCGACGGCTCGTGCGGGGCGTAGGTCCCGTCCGGCAGCAGGACCGCGTGCGGCCACACCGAGTCCGGCAGCAGCGTCCGCGCGTACTCCTCGTCGGTGAGCCCGGGCTCGCGCCAGTACTCCTCGGCGAAAACCCGCGACACCGCCGCGCCGTCGCCGGTGAACGCTCCGGTGTGGTACCAGGTCTTCGTCAGCGTCGGCGGCACGTGCGATGCGGGATCCACATTGGACCACTCGGGTTCACCACCGAGCGCGGCCAGCTCCTCGGTGTCCCACTGCTCGACCAGACCGAAGCCCCGGAACTCGCGCTCCACACCATCGAAGAAGCCGTGATGGTACGCGTACCGCGTGACGAACCGGCTCCGGCTGACCAGGTCGCGGGTCTCCACCCGGGTGACCACGTGGACCGGGAACGCCAGCCGGGTCTGCCAGGGCCGCCCGGCGGCCCGGTCGGCGAGCGAGAAGCGGGTCGAGGGCGCGTAGTCGACCACCGTCTCGGCGCCGAGATTGTTGGCGACGCGGACGAGCAGGTGCGGCTTGACACCGCCCATCAGGTCGACGTAGCGCAGGGACCGCTGCTCGTCGCCGGGCTGGGTCGAGGACCAGACGAGGCACGCGGTACCGGTGCCGAACAGGTCGACGGTGGCGACGGCCGCGCGGCGGTCGGTGCGGGGCGTGCCGCGCAGCAGCCGGCCGGGCGCGAAGCTGTTGCCACTGCGGTTGAGGTAGACGGTCACGCCCTGGTGGCCGAGGTAGAGGATGTCGGTGACCCCGGAACCGTCCACATCGGCCAGCCGCAGGTAGCGCTCGTCGTACGCCTCGGTCCGGTCGAACCAGGGGGCGCCGTCCATGACGACCTTGGCGCCGAACCGGCCGTGCCCCAGGTTCGGCCAGTAGCAGACCTCACCGTTGCGGATCCGCACGAGATCGGTGAGGCCGTCGCCGGACATGTCGGCGAGGTGGATCGACTGCGTGGCGTCGGCGAAGACGATCCGAGGGCCGCGCTCGTCGTCCAGCGGCACGCTGACCCGGCGGCCGGCCGCGAAGCCGCCCTCGGCCAGCGACGGGTACCACGTGACCGCCTCCTCCTCGGTCACCATCACGTCCGGGTGGCCGTCGCCGTCGAGGTCGACGAAGCGCAGGTTCGGCTGACCCCACTCGATCGCCGGGAGCGTGTCGAACGCCGCGTACGGCGTCCAGCCGCCGGAGGTGGTCCGCTCGTAGAACCCGGGCGTAGGGCCGTCGAAGGCCACCACGTCGAGCTGGCCGTCCCCGGCGAGGTCCAGCAGCTGGCTGCGGCCGGACGCGGCACCGACCGCGGACGGGGCGGCGGCGACCGGGACGGCCGGGCCGAACCGTCCCTCGCCGAGGTTCGGCTTGTAGAACCAACCGCCGGCCCGGCCGGGCCGGCCGGCGAGGATCCCGGCCACGCCCTCGCCGTCGAGGTCGGCCCACTGCACGTCGCGGTCGGCGAGCCCGGCCGGCGCGTTCGCCAGGCTGCCGGGGTCGACCTCGCCGACCTCTTCGCGCAGTTCCGCCGGGCTGTAATGCAGCTCCACCGGGGGCAGCGCGCGGGTGGAGTAGCCGTCACCGTCGCGTCGGTGGCCGCGGCGGGTCACCGCGACGAGGAACGCGCCCACGGCGTCGCCGCTGCGGTACTCCAGCTCGGTCGAGCCGACCAGGCAGTTCTCGCCGACGCCGGGTTCGTCGCGGAAGTGGTGGAACATCATGATCCGGCGGCACAGCCGGTACGAGCGGACCTCGAACCCGGCGCGGTAGGAGGAGAACGGGTCGTCCCGTACCGCCCAGGACCCGTTGTCCTGAGGGGTCGGCGTGTCGGGGTGGTGCTCGCCGTAGTCGAACACGACCTCGAACATCCACTGTGGATCAATCTGGCCGGCGTCGAACGCGTCCGGATCGGTCAGCCGGGAGACCCGGTTGCCGTACGTGATGCTCTTGAGGTAGCGGTTCGCGGTGCGGTCCGGCGGCGTACGGTGGCGCTCGTGCGCCTGGGCCAGGTCAACCCCGGCACCGTTCTCGGCGCGGTACTCGTACCGGATCGCCTCGCCGGTCGCATCGTAGCTGCGACATATCAGCCAGCTGAAGACGCGGGTCGGGTCGTGCGGGTCGACGATCCGCGAGCCGCTGTCGGCGCCGTAGACGGTCGTGACGTTGTCCCTGCTGATCGAGCGCCAGTGGGTGTCCCCGTCGACCAGGCGCGTCCACCGCTCGATGCGGGCGAAGAGCCCCTCGACCCGAGGCCGGTACCGGTCGATCCGGTAACCGGGCGCGTGCGGCGGCTCGACCAGGCTCTCCGGCAGCCACCCGGTCTGCGGGTCCAGGACCGGGACGAGGTCCTCGACGCCGGACAGGACGAAGACGTCGGACTCCTCGGCGTCGGCGTACCGTGGCAACCCGCGCTCGGTGCGCCGGGTGATCGCCGGCAGCGACAGCGCCCACCCGAACCCGAACGGGCCGTTGCCACGGCCGGAGTCGTACGACAGCGCCAGCGCGGGCCCGTCGCCGGCCCGGCCAGGGCTTGTGACGATGGGTAGGCTCATCGACCCCGTGCCGGTCACCGGCGCGGCGGAGAACGTCTCCCCGATCCCCCGGATCGCGCCGCCGCCCTTGGGTAGCGAAACGGTGGGCACGCCAACCGTCCGCGGGGCTCCGCTGCCCGGCTCGCCTGAACTCGCCATCGATACCTCGCCCAAGCGGGGAGTGGCGCTGTCCGCGTCAATATCGCCAGCCATCGTGCCAACCGCGCGGCGCCGGCGCTGCGTTCAGTCATCGATCCGACGATCAGCCGGTCTCGCCGGGTAGCGGAGCCGGGTGCCGCTCACCCGACCGGCTCGCCGCGCGGGACGGGAAAGATCATGATACATTCGCGTCGATCTCTAATCACTCTCCGCGCAGATGCGGGCTCGAAGGGGTTCAGCTATGACGCGAGGTTGGGTAACGAGGCGGCGCACGGTCGCCGCGCTCGGAGTCACCGCACTACTCAGCACGCAGTTGGCGCTGGCGGCGAGCGCGCCGGCCGCAGCCGTGCCGGCCGTCGACAGCGCCGCCGCCAGCCACGGTCATTCGGGCGGCGTCGCCCGTCCGATCACCCCCCGCCAGGTCGCCTTCCACGACCGGATGCGGGTCCTGTGGACGGACCATGTCGTCTGGACCCGGTTGGCGATCGTCACGTTCGCCGAGGAGTCGGCGGGCTTCGACGCAACCGCAGCCCGACTCCTGCAGAACCAGGTGGACATCGGTGATGCATTCAAGCCGTTCTATGGACAGGCGACCGGCGACCGGCTGACCGGGCTGTTGCGCGAGCACATCCTCATCGCTGTCGAACTGCTGCAGGCGGCCAAGGCCGGTGACGCCCCGGCGCTGGAGGCCGCCCGGGTCCGCTGGTACGCCAACGCCGACGACATCTCCCGCCTCCTCACCAGGATCAACCCTCGTTCGTGGCCGTTCAACACGGTACGCGCGGCCATGAGGACGCACCTCGACCAGACTCTGACCGAGGCGACACACGAGCTCACCGGCGACTACCAGGCCAGCGTCGCCGACTACGACGAGATCCAGGAGCACATCCTGGCCATGGCCGACCTGCTCAGCTCCGGCATCGCCCGCCAGTTCCCCCACCGTTTCCGGTAGCGCACGCAGCCGTGGCGGCCGTCGGTGGCGGCCGCCACGGGCCGGCGATCGATCCGTCGGGGCGGCCTGCCAGCCGTCCGAGGATCTCGGGTAAGACTGACACCATGACCGAGCCGATCTCGACCCGAAATCTCGACCAGTACGGGTCCGCGGAGCTGCCGTGGAGCCGCCCGCGGGACATCCTGGCCAGTGACACGCCCGAAGCCGACCTGACGTTTTTCGTGGCGACCGTGCGCCCCGACGGACGGCCGCACTCGGCGGGCGTCGGGGCCGTGTGGGTGGACGACGCGCTGTACTTCGTGGGCGGCCCGGGCACGCGCAGGTCGCGCAACCTGGCCGTGAACCCGGCGTGCAGCGTGTCGGTGCGCCTGCCCGGCATCGACCTGGTGCTGGAGGGCGACGCCCACCGGGTCACCGATGTGTCCACTTTGGAGCGTGTGGCGGCCGTCTACCGCACGGGCGGCTGGCCGGCTTCGGTGGAGGGCGACGCGTTCACGGCTCCGTACAGCGCGCCCAGCGCGGGTCCCCCGCCGTGGCACCTGTACCGCCTCACCCTGCACACCGCCGTGGGCGTGGCCGCCGCCGAGCCCCACGGCGCCACCCGCTGGGACTTCGCCCACTGAGCCGGTCGGCCCGCCTCCGTGGGCCCGACTATCCGGAAGCAGAACGTCCGTTTTGGGTTCTAGGATGCTCACGACCGGGCGTGACACTCCCCTGGAGGTGTACAAGGTGCGATCTCGAACGGAAGGCATGTGGTGGGGAACCGCCATCGAGGCGCCCGACCCCGGCGCGTTGGCGAGGTTCTACTCCGAGCTGCTCGGGTGGACCATCGGTCACGAGGAGCCGGGCACGACGATCCTCGCCGCTCCCGAGGGATCCATCTTTGTCGTCTTCCAGCAGGCGGCCGGTTACCAGGCGCCCGTCTGGCCGCCGGTCGACGGGCAACAGCGCCCGATGATGCACTTCGACTTCCAGGTCGGAGACCTCGACTCGGCCGTCGCCGAGGCGGTCGCACTCGGAGCCTCGGTCGCCACGCACCAGCCGCAGGACACTGTCCGGGTACTCCTCGACCCGGCCGGCCACCCCTTCTGCCTCTGCCGCGACGACGGCTGATCGCGCGCTCGCGCATGTGGCGATGGTGTGGAGGTCCGCAGCGGGTAGCGTGCAGACGGCCGCACGGACGGGGCATCGCCCGTACCGTCGCTGGGTGTGCAGACGGTCGATGTCCTGGTGGTGGGTGCGGGGCTGGCCGGCCTGCACACCGCCCGGCTACTCGCCCGACGGGACCTGAACGTGCTGGTGGTCGACCGGCGCAGGTCGCTGTCGACCGGCATCCGCACGACGGGCATCTTCGTGCGCCGTACCCTGGACGGCTTTGACCTGCCGGAGCACCTGCTCGGCCCTGGTGTGCGGGACGTGCTGGTCTATCCGCCGTCGCGGCGGGCACCGATCCGGCTCACCAGTGACCGGGACGAGTACCGGGTGGCCGACATGGCGGGCGTCTACGAGCACGCGCACCGCGCGGCGGAGTCGGCCGGGGCACGGGTCCTGCTGGGCGTGCGGTATGTCGACGCGTCGATGGGGTTCGTACGCTTCGCAGGTGCCGAGCCGGTGACGGCCCGGTTCATCGTCGGCGCGGACGGCGCGCGGTCGCGGGTGGCCCGTGATCTCGGCCTCGATGTCAACCGCCGCTTTCTCGTCGGCGCCGAGATCGTCCACCCGGTCGCGCCGGGCGCCACCACCCCGGCGTTCCACTGCGTGCTGGACCCGCGGGTAGCTCCGGGGTACCTGGGCTGGGTCATCGACGACGGTCGGCATGCGCATGTCGGCGTCGCGGGATACCCGCACGCGATGCGCACCGGCATCCGCCACCTGCTGGACGCCTTCGCCGCGGACGCGCCCGGTCGCGCGGCACCGGCCGGTCCCCTCCAGCGTCGGGGTGGGCCGATCCCGGTCGGCGGTGTGCTGCGACGGTTGGTCTGCCCGGCCGGGCTGCTCGTCGGGGACGCAGCGGGCGCGGTGTCGCCGCTGACGGCCGGTGGGTTGGACCCTTGCCTGCGCATGTCCGAGCTGGCCGCGGCGGTCGCCGCCGGGTACCTGCGAACCGGCGAGGAACGCCTGTTACGCCGGTACGACGGGGACGCGTTGCGGGCCCGGTTCCGCGGCCGACTGTTGCTGCGCCGATTCTTCGCCGGCATCCGGTCCCCCGCGGCGGCAGAGGCCGCGGTGGCCCTGCTACGCGGTCGTGCCGGTCGTGCCGTGGCGACCCGGGTCCTGTTCGGCGACGACTCGTTTCCCGATGTCGACCCGCGGCTCGTGGACGCTTGCCGTTTGTGATCTTCATCGGGCTGCTGGCGGCCTCGGCGGCGTACCACCTCCGGTGCGGCGAACGGCGCATGTGGACGCTGGGCCCGCATCGCGTCGAAGAGCTCGGACAGGGTGTCAGACATGGGAATCCACCTCGGCGTCAGTTGCGCAACGCGATGATCAGGTAGTTGACCGCGGTCGCACGCACTCCCTGTCGGAGCCGCGACACGGGCCGGTGAACGGCCGCGAGATCACGACCTCCCGTAGCATCGAACTGCCCGACGGCTGCCTCTCGGCCACCGACCCGGCACATGGCACGAGCCCGGGTGCCGGTAATCAGTCGAATAGCTCAGGCAGTGTGTTGAGCGACCATAACGGTCTAGTGGACAGATTCGGATGTAAGCGCACCGGTCAAACGACATGGCAGGGGAGCTGAGACCTCATGGGGTGCCGCGTGGCCACTGATGGACGTGCTTCGGTGTCGGCTGGTTCGGGCCCTCCGCACCGGGCCGGCCGTGCGTCGCCACGCCGATCGCTGTCGTGACGCTCGAACCCGCGGTGCCGCGCACAAGACCTTCCCGATGGCGCCGACGACGGCGGTGCGACGATGCCTGACCGGCGCGACCCGGTCGCCTGGGTCCTGCACCGCGGCCTGCACAGCATGGTACGGCGCGGGCTGCGCGGCGTCTGGCTACGCGGCCGGATCCCGGACGGGCGGTTCGTCTGGGCCGCCAACCACCACAGCTGGTGGGATCCCTTCCTCGCGTCGATCGTGCTCGACCGGTACGGTCGCGCACCATGCCTGATCATGCTCCAGGACAACCTGCAGAGGTATGGCATCACCCGCCGCCTGGGGGTGTTCGGCACCGCCGAACTCCGCCGCGGACTGGCCTACCTGAACGAGGGCCGGGTGCTCGTCATCTACCCCGAGGGTGAACTGCGGCCGGCTGACCAGCTCGGCGACCTCGCCGACGGCGCCGCGTGGTACGCGGAGCGCACCGGCGCGACCCTGTGCGCGGTCGCCACCCGGGTGATCGCCCGGGGCCACCAGGCCCCCGAGGCGTACGTGTCCTGCGTCGACGTCGACGGCACCGGCTCCGTGCACGAGGTGACCCGGCGGCTGGGCTGCACCCTCGCACATGAACTGTCTCGTGTGGACCGGTTGGCGGCGACCGTCGACCCCCGGCAGCCGCTGCCGGGGTACCGACTCCTGGTCCGAGGTCGGCGTAGCTGGGAGGAGCGGATCGACATGGTGCCGTGGCGGCGACAATGGCGGCCGTAGGTGCCCTGATCGCGGCGTTCCACATCGCCAAGGTGGCCTGCCTGGTGAGCAACCTCGGCGCGTTCCCCACGCTGCGACGGCACGACGTGGCGCCCGATCGGCCCCGCACCTCGATCCTGGTGCCGGCGCGGGACGAGGCGGCCCGCCTGCCGGGCACGCTGCCCGGCTTCCTCGCCCAGC
>Ga0209382_10000600_pt1 | contig 58833 bp, 61 predicted proteins | sample SoiMetdeltSBSDD5_FD_187599 | JGI IMG/M metagenome (GOLD analysis project Ga0209382, IMG submission 187599) | Bulk soil microbial communities from a Populus tree surrounding site in Tennessee, USA - Soil MetaG P. deltoides SBSDD5 (SPAdes) (version 2) | ecosystem: Environmental > Terrestrial >...
TCTGCTTGTTCTTCGTGTGCAGCACCTTCGTGATCGCCGCCGTCAGCGTCGTCTTGCCGTGGTCGATGTGCCCAATCGTCCCCACGTTCACGTGCGGCTTCGTCCGCTCGTACTTGGCCTTGGCCATTCGCAGCTACCTCCCGTGCGCGCTGTGCGTCGGCGAAAAAATTCTGGAGCCCATGTCCGGGATTGAACCGGAGACCTCGCCCTTACCAAGGGCGTGCTCTGCCAACTGAGCTACATGGGCGTATGTAAGCGGGGCCACGCGCACCTCGCTCGGGCCACGAGTGTCCGCCAGCGCAGCCGCGCGCATCTTGTTCAGGCCACCCTCGACTCGAGCCGCACGCCGACCCATCGCTACAATGGAGCGGGAAACGGGATTCGAACCCGCGACCCCCAGCTTGGAAGGCTGGCGCTCTACCGCTGAGCTATTCCCGCCCGAGTCGGTGGTGGGGAGGGGAGGATTTGAACCCCCGAAGGCGTACGCCAGCAGATTTACAGTCTGCCCCCTTTGGCCACTTGGGTACCTCCCCGAACCTGCCGGCATGCGATGAGAACCTCTCGTTGGCTAAACGCGGCACATAAGCTGGCGCTGGCGGGAGGATTTGAACCCCCGACCCACTGCTTACAAGGCAGTTGCTCTGCCCCTGAGCTACGCCAGCACGGACAAAGTTCCAATCTAGTGTCGAAGATTTGATAAGTCAAGACTTTGATGCCGCTGACGGGCCACCTCGTAGCAGAGGACGGCGGCGGCGGCCGCGACGTTCAGCGAGTCAGCGCCCTCAGCCATCGGTACGGCGAGGACGACGTCGCACGCGCGCGCGACGAGGGGACGAAGCCCCTCGCCCTCACTACCCAGAACCAAGCATATCGGACCGCGCAAGTCCGCCGCCCACGGCGCGACCCCACCACGAGTCGCCGCGCCATAGACCCAAGTCCCCGATTCCTTGATTCTTTCCAGTGCTGAGACGAGGTTGGTCGCCCGCGCGACCGGGATTCGCTCGATGGCGCCCATGGCCGTTCTCGCGGCCGCGTCGGTGAGGCCGACCGCATGGTGCTTGGGGATGACGACGCCGTGGACGCCGAACGCCTCTGCCGTCCTGAGAATCGCGCCGAGGTTTCGCGGATCCTGGACCTGGTCGAGTACGAGGTAAAAGGGCGGCTGATCCCGCTCGAGCGGCTCCGCCAGGAGGTCTTCGACCTCGAGGTACTCGGCGGAGCTGACGCGAGCGACGACGCCCTGATGCTCCGCGGATCCGGCCATCGCAGTCAGCTGATCCCGTGTGCGGAAGGACACCTTCACGCCGGCACGCCGCGCCAGGGCCACGACCTCGCCGAGCGGGCCGCGCCCGCCGGCCAACACCGCGATCTCGTCCGCCCGCCGCCCACCGCTGCGCAACAGCGCGAGCACGGGGTTGCGGCCGTAGACGCGGCCCTCGGCCATCAGCCGCTCTTGCGCGTCAGTCGCGGTCCGCCGGGCGTGTCCTCCACCAGCCAGCCGAGCCGCTGGATCTCTGCGCGCAACTCGTCAGAGCGTCGGAAGTCACGCCGCGCGCGCGCCTCGGTCCGCTCGCCGACCAGGCGCTCGACCTCCGGCGGCGCCCCGCCTGAGCCCGCGCGCTGTAGCAGGCCGAGCACGCGTGCCAGCCGCACCAGCTCACCGACGCCGGCCACGAAGTCGGCGCGCGCCTCGGGCGCGCCGAGGTCGCGATCGCGATGCTCGGACAACGCCCGCGCGAAATCGAACAGGACCCCGAGGGCTTGCGGGGTGTTGAAGTCGTCGTCCATGGCCGCGGTGAAGCGCGCCGCGAAGCCCGCGTACGCCGGGGGCAGCGAGGCGGCCGGCGCGCCGAGCGCCGCGGCATCGTCGACGAGGCGCGTGAGTCGGCCGAGCGCACGCGCCGCCTCCTCGACACGCTCGTCCGACCATTCGAGCAGATGCCGATAGTGCGTCCCGAGGATCCACAGACGCAGCGCCTCGCGATCGTGGCGCTTGACGATGTCGCGAATCGTCAGCGTGTTGCCGAGCGACTTCGACATCTTGTCCTTGCCGAGGTTGACGAAGCCGTTGTGAACCCAGTAGCGGGCGAACGGCTCGTGCGTCACCGCTTCGGCCTGCGCGATCTCGCACTCGTGGTGGGGAAAGATCAGGTCCTCACCGCCGCCGTGAATGTCGAAGGACGGGCCGAGATATCGCATGGCCATCGCCGAGCACTCGATGTGCCAGCCCGGACGCCCCGGGCCCCACGGGCTCGGCCACGACGGCTCGTCCGGCTTGGCCGATTTCCACAGGGCGAAGTCGCGTGGGTCGCGCTTGCGCTCGTCGACCTCGACCCGCGCGCCGGCCAGCAGCTCGTCCAGGTTCTTGCCGGAGAGCCTGCCGTAGGCGGGAAATCGTCGGACCTCGAAGTAGACGTCACCGTCGACGACGTAGGCGTAGCCGCCGGCGACGAGCCGCTCGATCAGCGTGACCATCTCTGGCACGTGCTCGGTCGCCTTCGGCTCGACGTCGGGCGCCTGCACGCCGAGGGCGGCGATGTCCTGGTGAAAGGCGGCGATGTAGCGCTCAGAGATCTCGTGCGCGGGAACGCCTTCCTGGTTGGCGCGGCGAATGATCTTGTCGTCGATGTCGGTGAAGTTGCGCACGAACGTCACGCGGTAGCCTGCGAAGCGCAGGTAGCGTGCGATCACGTCGAAGACGACCATCATCTTCGCGTGGCCGACGTGCGACAGGTCGTACACGGTCACTCCGCACGAGTACATGCGAATCTCGCCCGCCCGCAGCGGCACGAGGTCTTCCTTCGTGCGCGTCATCGTGTTGTAGATCTTCACGCGACCTCCAGACTCACCACGGCCATCGCCGCGATGCCCTCGCGGCGGCCCAGGAGCCCCAGCCCCTCGGGACTTTTTGCTTTGACGCTGACGGCCTCGACGGCGATTCCGAGCGTGTCCGAGAGCCGCTTGGCCATCTCCGGCAGCAGCGGCGACAGCTTCGGCGCCTGGGCGAGCACCGTCGCGTCGACGTTGACCAGCCTCGCCCCGCGGGCCACCACGAGGTCGAGCGTCCCCTTCAGCAGCACGAGGCTCGACACCCCCCGCCAGCGCGGGTCGCTGTCGGGAAAGTGACGGCCGAGGTCGCCGAGGGCGAGCGCGCCGAGCAGCGCCTCGGCCACCGCGTGCGCCAGCACGTCGGCGTCCGAGTGGCCGTCCAAGCCGACCTCCGACGGCACGGTGACGCCGCCGAGCACGAGCGGGCGACCGGCGACGAGCGGGTGCAGGTCGAATCCCAGCCCCACGCGAGTCACCGCTCGGCCCGCCGCGGGCCGCGCGCCCGTCGCAGATCATCGGGCGTGGTGATCTTCACGTTGCCGACGAGGCCCGGCACCACGCGCACCCGATGGCCGAGACGCTCCACCAGCATGGCGTCGTCGGTGGCGGCGACGCCGTCCCGGCGCGCCTTGTCGTGCGCCTCACGCAGGATCTCGGCACGGAACGCCTGCGGCGTCTGCACCGCCCAGAGCCCCGCCCGGTCCACCGTCGCCTCTACCAGGCCGTCACGGACCCGCTTGACCGTTTCGGCGACCGGCAGCGCGCAGATGGCCGCACCGTCGCCGCGCGCCGCCGCCAGCACCGCGTCGACGAGCGCGCGGGTGATGAACGGCCGCACGGCGTCGTGCACGAGGATCACTCGCACCCCGTGAGGGGCCGCCTCCAGCGCGAGCCGCACCGACTCCTGGCGCGTCGGACCGCCGGCAACGACCATGACACCCGGCCCCAGCAGCCGCCGGGCTCGCGCGAGATGCACGGCCGGCGCCGCGACCACGATGGCGGCCAGACGCGGGTGACGGCGGAAGTGACGAACCGTCGCCGTGAGGATCGCCTCGCCGCCGACATTCAGGAACTGCTTGGGCGTGCGCCGGCCCAGACGCGCGCCGACCCCGCCGGCGGGAATCAGCACGGCGACGTCACGCATCGCGCGATTCCTCGCCCTCGAGCCTCGGCCGGGCAAATACCATACGGCCCGCCGACGTCTGCAGCGCGCTCGTCATCACCACCGGCACCTCCTGCCCCAGCAGGCGGCGTCCCTGCTCGATGGCGACCATCGTACCGTCCTCGAGGAATCCCACGGCGGGATCGTTCAGGGAAGCAGCGCCTCGAGGGCCTCGCTCACCGTGGCCACGCCGCGCACATTGAGCGGCGCCGCACGGATCTCTGCCGCGCTGCTCTTCGGCACGACCGCGGAGCGGAAGCCGAGCTGCGCGGCCGCGCGCAGCCGCGCTTCGAGACCCGCCACCGCGCGCACCTCGCCCGTGAGCCCCACCTCACCGAGCACGACGACGTCGGTCGGCAGCGGTCGTTCCAGATACGAGGATGCCGCCGCGAGCACGACGGCGAGATCGGCTGCGGGCTCGACGATTCGGCCGCCCCCGGCGACGTTGACGAAGACGTCCTGGTTCCCGATCGGCAGCTGCGCGCGCTTCTCGAGCACGGCGAGCAGCAGGCACACGCGGTTGTAGTCGGCGCCGAGCACGGTGCGGCGCGGTGTGCCGAACGACGCACGGGAAACCAGCGCCTGTAGCTCGAGCAGCATCGGCCGCGTGCCCTCGAGGCTGGCGACCACAACCGAGCCCGGCGCGTCGATCGGACGCTCGGACAGAAAGAAGCCCGAGGGATTGGGAACCTCGACGAGGCCGCGCGCCCCCATCTCGAAGACACCGATCTCGTTGGTGGACCCGAATCGGTTCTTCACCGCGCGCAGCACGCGATAGGCATGGTGCGCCTCGCCCTCGAAATAGAGCACCGTATCGACGAGATGCTCCAGCACGCGCGGGCCGGCGAGCGCGCCTTCCTTGGTGACGTGGCCGACCAGGAACGTCGGCAGGCCACGGCCCTTGGCCTGTGTCATGAGACGCGCGCCGCACTCCCGCACCTGGGCCACCGAGCCCGGCGCGGACTCGAGATCGGGCAGGAACACGGTCTGGATCGAGTCCACGATCAGCGCCTGCGGCTTGACGTCGTCCAGCGCCGCCTGCACGGCGTTGAGATCGGTCTCCGTCCACAGCAAGAGCCCGTCGCCGCCGATGCCCAGGCGGTCGGCGCGCATCTTTACCTGGGCGGCCGATTCCTCCGCGGAGACGTACAGGACGGGCGGTCGGACTTTCGCGATCGCGCGCGCCGCGTCCAGCAGCAGCGTCGACTTGCCGATCCCCGGATCGCCACCGATCAGCACGAGCGAGCCGCGCACGACGCCGCCGCCGAGCACGCGATCGAGCTCGCCGATGCCGGTTCGTAGCCGCTCGCCGGCCTCGAGCACCACGTCCTTGAGGGGCTGCGGACGGCCCGACGACGGCGCACCGCCTCGTCGACCGCGCGCCGGTGGCGACTCCGCGCGCTCCTCGACAAGCTGAACCCAGGCACCGGTGCCGCGCAAACAATCGGGGCAGGTGCCGGGCTTGGGACTGGCGAAGCCGCACTCCTGACACCGGTAGACGGACGTGGGCCGCGGGCTCACTCTCCCTCCTTCGGCTTCCCGCTGTTGCCGAGACCACGAAGCAGGCCGCGCAGCAGGAGCGATCGCTGCGCGCCGTCGAGAATGGAGACGAGACGCTCGTACACGGTCGGATCGGCGATGAGCGCGCCCAGTGTTCCTTCGCCCTCGTTGATCTTCGCGGTGATCTCCTTGAGGTTGGCGAGAGCGGTCTGCAGATCACGCGAGGCCTGCCGAATGCCGGCGTCGGCCGGCTCGTCCTTGATGAGCCCGCCGAGCGTGCCCCTGCCGCCGACCAGGCGGTCGGAGACCTCGCGGAAGTTGTGGGCGACGACCTTGAGGTCGTCGAGGACATTCTTGTACTTGGGATCGAACAGCAACGCCGGCACCAACCCCTCGTCGGCGGTGCCCGGCTGCTCCGCCATGCGCGCGAGCTTGTCCATGGCCGCCACGAAACGGCGCGCGGCCGCGGTCGATTGCGGAGAGGCCAGCACGCCGGCCGCGCCCTCGCCGCGCTCGACCCGATCGAGCAGACGCTGCGTCGTGGCGATGACGTCGTTCATCTTTCGCAGCGCCACCGGCTCCTCGTAGATCAGCGCGTGGGCCCAGCCGCGGCCCTTCTCGACCTCGTCGACCATCCTGGCGACCCGGTCGGTGACCCGGCGCGTGGACGCCATCGTCGCCGACGCGTCCTCGATGATTCTGGACTGCCTCAGCGTGTCCGCCGTCGCCTTGAGGCTGTCCGCCAGCGCCGCCACGTTCTTCATGGTCTCGGCGCCCTGCCCCACGATCTTGTTGAAGTCCGTGGGATCGCGCGAGGCGATGATGTCACCATCGTGCGTCGGCGGCGCGTCGGTCGTGCCCACGGTCAGCTCGACGATGCGATCGCCGAGCAGTCCCTGCGTCTCGATGCGCGCCACCGAGTTCTTGCGCACGCGGTTGGCGAATCGCCTGGCGATCGAGAGGTCGACGCGCACCTTGCCTCCGGGCTCGGCGGGCAGGTTCACGCGCTTCACGCGGCCGATCTGCACCCCCGCCAGTCGCACGGTAGCGCCGTCGTTCAGGCCGCCGACCTCGGTGAAATCGGCGTGGACCGTGTACCGCGCCTCGAACAGCCGAGCCCGCGCGCCGAGGGCGTAGACCAGCCCGATCCCCGCCACCAGCGCCACCAGCACGAAGACGCCTACGCGGAACTTCTGGCCGAGCTCACTCCGCTCGTCGTTCACGTCGTCACCTCGCTTCGCCGGCCAGGAACGCCTGCACGGCAGGATCGCCCGAGGTCATGACGTCGTTCGAGCGTCCGACCACGGCGAAGCGGCCGTCCATGAGAATGGCGAGCCTGTCGGCCACCGTTCGGGCCAGCTCCACGTCGTGGGTGACCACGATGGACGTGTCGCCGGCGCCGGCCTTCAATTGCACGATGAGCTCGCCCACCATTTTCGAGTTCGTCGGATCGAGGCCCGCGGTCGGCTCGTCGAACAACATCAGCTCGGGCTCGATCACGAGCGCGCGGGCAATGCCCACGCGCTTTCTCATGCCGCCCGAGAGCTCCGACGGCAGCAAGGGCAGCACGTCGGCGCCCAGACCGACCAGCGAGAGCACGTGGAGGATGCGCTCCTGGATCTCGAGCTCCGACAGGCTCGTATGCTCGCGCAGCGGAAACGCGACGTTCTCGCGCACCGACAGCGAGTCGAAGAGCGCAGCGCCCTGAAAGACATAGCCCATGCGCCGGCGAATCGGCAGCAGCTCCTCCTCCGACAGCCGCTCGATGGCGAGGCCGAAAACGCGTACGTCGCCCGAGTCGGGCCGGATGAGCCCCGCCACGTGTCGGAGCAGCACGGTCTTGCCGGAGCCGCTGCCGCCCATGACGACGAGCGTCTCGCCCCGCTCGAGCTGGAACGACAGCCCGCGCAGCACCTCGGCGCGATCGAACGACTTGCGCAACCCGACGACGTCGACCACGACTGACACCGTCGCTCACCAGAACAGCATGAGGAAGATCTTTGTGAGGAAGAAGTCCGAGATGATCACGCCCATGGTGACGTGGACCACAGTGGCGGTGGTGGCACGCCCGAGCCCCTCGGTGCCCCCCGTGGTCGACAGCCCGTTGTAGCAGCCGATCAGCGTGACGATGCCGCCGAAGAAAAAGGACTTGCCGATGCCCATGAGGAAATCGCGTGGGATGACCCAGTAGCTCGTCACGTTCCAGTAGACGTACATATCCGCACCACGCTCGATCCACATGATCACCATGCCGCCCAGCACGCCCAGCACGTCGGCGAGGACCGTCAGCAGGGGAAACACGATGAGCGCGGCCAACACGCGGGGCACGATCAGGCGCTTGATGTAATTGACGCCGAGCGTCCGCAGCGCGTCGATCTGCTCGGTCACACGCATGGAGCCGAGCTCCGCCGTGATGCCCGAGGCCACCTTGCCACCGACGAGGATGGCGGTCAGCACGGGGCCCAGCTCACGCAGGATGGCGAGCGCCGCGAGCGGACCGACATAGGCCTCGGCACCGAACCGCGCCATGTTCACCGCGCTCTGGATGGCGAAGACCATCCCGGTGAAGACGGCGGCGACGAGCGCGACGCCGAGCGAGCGCACGCCCATCACCTCCATCTCGTTGATCACGAGGCGGAAGTACTTCGGCGGCAGCGCGACGCTGCGGGCGACCTGCGCCGTGAGCAGGCCCACGCCGCCGTACCACATGGCGGTCCGCCTGAGATAACCCTCCATCGCTCACTCCATCGCGAAGCTCTGCACGAACCGCCGGAATTCCGCGCGGCCCCCGTCGAACTCGTCGGGCGGCGCGACGTAGAGCAGGTCGTACACGCAGCGTGTGTCCTTCAGCACATAGCTCTCGATGCGCATGCGGCCCTCGCCGTCGCGAGGGCGGCCCTCCACGACGAGGTGGGCGGCCCGCCGGCCGGCGATGTCGGCCTCGCCTGCCTCGAGCGTCGCGCGATCGCGCAAGCCGAGCAAGAGGTGACGTTCGAGCAGACCGAAGTCCCGGCGGACCGCGTCGGGCCGGCACGTCGCGTGAACGAGCATGCCCGCCTCCCCGTCTGCACGCCGTAGCTCGAGCTCGGCGCGCGAGCCATCGACGATCCGCCACCCCGCTCCGGGAACCGTGACCCGAAACCCATGCTCCGAACGGTACACGCCGTCGTGGAGGCGACGCCCGGCGCACCCCGCGAGAACGACGAAGACGACAGCCGTGACGAGCGCCGCGCGCCGGGCGCCGGCGCTCACCCCGCTACCCCCGCGAAGCCGCGCGCTCCCGGTGCCGGCGCGCCAGCTCCTCGAGGACGTCCTGGAGCGCGATGCCGCGCTCCCCGAGCAACACCAGCGTGTGGAACCAGAGGTCGGCGACCTCCGAGATCACTCGTGCGTCGCCCTCGCCGCCGAGCGCCGCCGTCACCACCTCGATCGCTTCCTCGCCGATCTTGCGGCACATCGCGGCCTCGCCTTTGGCGAGCAAACCCGCGACGTACGAGCCCGACACAGGCGCGGACTTCCGCTGCTGAACGATGCGCTCGATCCGCTGCAGCATGTTGGCCGCGGCGCCCGGCCCCGACAGCGCGTTGAAGAAGCACGTTCGCGCCCCGGTGTGACAGGCGACACCCTCCTGGTGGACCTGCACGACCAGTGTGTCGCCGTCACAATCCGCGTAGACGCCCTGCACGTGCTGCACGTGGCCGGACGTCTCGCCTTTCTGCCACGGCGCCTGCCGCGAGCGCGACCAGAAGTGCGTGAAGCCGCTCGTCAGCGTCTTCGCGACGGCGTCGCGATCCATCCACGCGACCATCAGAACCTCGCCCGTCTCGGCCTCCTGGACGACGGCCGGGATCAGGCCGCGCTCGTCGTACGTCAGCTCCTCCGGCGTCACGGCCTCACCTCGACGCCGCGATCCGCGAGATAACGCTTGGTCTCCGCGATGGTGTGGATGCCGAAATGGAACAGCGAAGCAGCCAGCGCGGCGTCGGCGCGTCCCTCGACCAGCGCCTCGTGGAAGTGTTCGAGCGTGCCCGCGCCGCCCGACGCGATCAGCGGCACCGTGACCGCCTCCGACACCGCGCGTGTGAGCTCGAGATCGTAGCCGTCCTTGGTGCCGTCGCGGTCCATGCTCGTCAGTAAGATTTCGCCGGCGCCGAGCGCGACGGCCTCTCGCGCCCACTCGACTGCGTCCCGGCCAGCTGCGTTCCGACCGCCGTGGGTATAGACACGCCATTGTGTAGCGAGGTCCGCGAGGTCGCCTTGCGCCGAAGGTGGCCTGTTCGAGGTGGGGGGTGGCCCCGGTCGTGCAGCTTCAGTTAGTGACGTACGGCGCGCGTCGATGGCCACGACGATGCACTGGCTGCCGAAGCGCTCCGCCGCTTCGCGGATGAGCTCTGGGCGTGCGAGCGCGGCCGTGTTCAGCGAGACCTTATCGGCGCCGGCGCGCAGCAGCCGCCGCACGTCGTCCACCGAGCGAATCCCGCCGCCGACGGTGAGCGGCATGTAGATCCCTTCGGCGGTGCGTCGGACGACGTCGAGCATGATGTCGCGCGCCTCGTGCGACGCCGTGATGTCGAGGAAGACCAGCTCGTCGGCGCCCTGGGCGTCGTAGGCCATCGCAGCCTCGACGGGATCGCCGGCGTCGCGCAGGTCCACGAACCGCACACCCTTCACGACGCGGCCATCTTTGACGTCAAGGCACGGGATGATGCGCTTGGCCAGCATGGGTTACGCGCCGAGCGTCGCCGCGCGCATCGCGTCCGACAAGGACAGCGCGCCGGTGTATAGCGCCCGCCCCACGACGACGCCCTGGATGCCGGCGTCGGCGACGGCGGCGAGCGCTTTGATGTCCGCCACGCCGCCGACGCCGCCGGACGCCAGGACCGGCATCCGCACGGCTCGCGCCAGCGCCACCGTATCGCCGACATTCGGGCCGCGCTCGGTTCCGTCGCGCGAGACGTCGGTGTACAGCAGAGCCGCGGCGCCGGACTGTCGTGCACGCTGACCGATCTCGGTGACCGTGATGTCGGCGAGCTCGGTCCATCCCTTCACGGCCACGCGGTCACCACGCGCGTCCACGGCGATGATGACGCGGGTCGGGTACCGGCGGCAGACGTCCTGGAGAAATCGCTCGTCCAGCGCCGCGCGCGTGCCAACCACCGCCCACCTGGCGCCGGCCTCGAGCACCGACTCGACGGCACCAATGTCGCGCAGCCCGCCGCCGACCTCGACCGGCGCCGGCGCCGCCGCCGCGACGATCTTCGCCACGAGTGCCGTCTGGCGCGGGCCGCCGAACGCGCCGTCGAGATCGACCACGTGCAGGCGCTGGGCGCCGCGCGCCGCCCATTGCGTGGCCATCGCCACCGGATCTTCGGAGAAGACGGTCTCGGCGTCGGCGCGTCCCTCGCGCAGCCGGACGCACCGGCCGTCCCTGACGTCGACCGCGGGGATGACGATCACGTCGGTTCCTTGACGATCGCCGCGAAGTTCTCCAGCATCCGCAGGCCCCACGCCTGGCTCTTTTCGGGATGGAACTGCGTGGCGTGGATTCGTCCGAGCTCCACGGCGGCCGCGAAGCGGACGCCGTACTCGCACCACGCCTGCTTCAGCGGCCCGCCGCCGCTGGTCGCACAGTCGCTCGTCCGCGCTTCGGGATAGTACGAATGCACGAAGTAAAACCGCGCGCCCTCGGGCACGCCGTCGAACAGACGCAGACGGCGGCCGTGCTCGACGCCGTTCCAACCCATATGGGGCACCTTGCGTCCCGAGGGAAAGCGGCGCACCACGCCGGGAATGACATCCAGCCCCCGGCCCTCGCCGAACTCCTCGCTGCTGGTGAACAGCAGCTGATAGCCGAGGCAGATGCCGAGAAACGGCCGCGTGCCGTCGAGCGCTCGGCGCAGCGGTCCGATCAGACCGAGGCGTCCGAGATTCGCCATCGCGTCGTGGAATGCGCCGTCGCCGGGCAGCACGACGGCATTCGCGTCGTCGACCGCGCGCGGATCCTGGGTGACCGCCGCGGACACGCCGACGCGCGCGAACGCCTTTTCGACGGACCCGAGATTGCCTCGGCCGTAATCGATGATGGCAATCACCTACAGCGTCCCCTTGGTCGAGGGCAGGATCCCGGCGATGCGCGGATCGTGGCGCGTGGCCTGCGCCAGTGCGCGACCGACGGCCTTGAAGACCGCCTCGGTGATGTGGTGCAGGTTGTGCCCGTAGTGCATCGTCACGTGCAGCGTGATCTCGGCGTTGAACGCGAACGCGCGAAAGAACTCCTGCAATAGATCGCAATCGAAGTTGGATACGCGCCCCCGCGCGACCGGCACGCTGAAGACGAGGTAGGGCCGCCCGGACACATCGACCGCCGCGGAGACCAGCGTTTCGTCCATGGGGATCGAGGCGGTGCCGAATCGCACGATGCCCTTCTTGTCGCCCAGCGCCTGCTTGAGCGCCTGGCCGAGCACGATGCCGACGTCCTCCACCGTGTGGTGCTGGTCCACCTCGACATCGCCCTGCGCGTCCACGGCGAGGTCGACGAGGCCGTGCTTTGAAAACGCCTCGAGCATGTGGCTGAAGAACGGAATCGGGGTGGTGATCTTCGAGGCGCCGGTGCCGTCGAGCCCGAGCGACAGCGTGATCTCCGTCTCCTTCGTCTTTCGCTCTAGGCGGGCCTGCCGTCCCTGGCTCATGTGCGCTTGCCCTCCGTGCGTGCCTCGGCGGCGCGGCCGTGCGCCGTCAATCCCTCGATGCGCGACAGCGTGGTCAGGTGCGGCAGCGCCGCCGCCAGCCCCGACGGCGAGTACTCGAGCACGCTCGAGCGCTTGACGAAGTCCTCCGTGCCGAGCGGCGACGCGAACCGCGCCGTGCCCGCCGTCGGCAGGACGTGGTTGGGCCCCGCGACGTAGTCGCCGACGACCTCCGGCGTGTGGGCGCCGAGGAACACGGCGCCGGCGTGACGCACGCGCGGCAGCAGCGCGGCGGGCACCGCGACCATCAGCTCGAGGTGCTCGGGCGCCAGGCGGTTGGCGATCTCGACGGCGCGCTCCAGGCTCTCGGTCACGATCAGCGCTCCGTGATCGCGGAGGGCGGCGGCGGCGATCTCGCGGCGCTCGAGCGCGGCGAGGCGACGCGCGACCGCCGCTTCCACACGCGGTGCCAGCGCTGGCGTGTCGGTGATCAGAACCGCACGGGCCATCGGATCGTGCTCCGCTTGCGCGAGCAGGTCGGCGGCGATCCAGTCGGGATCCGCGGCGGAATCGGCCACGACGACGACCTCGCTCGGCCCGGCCATCATGTCGATGCCGACCTCGCCGAACACCCGCGTCTTGGCGAGAGCGACGTAGATGTTGCCCGGCCCGACGATCTTGTCGACCCGACGGATCGTGGCGGTGCCATATGCCAGCGCCGCCACCGCCTGCGCGCCGCCGAGACGCCAGCCCTCGGTGACGCCGGCCACGCGTGCCGCCGCGAGGACCACCGGGCTCACGCGGCCGTCGGCGCCCGGCGGCGTGACCAGCACGATCTCCTTGACGCCGGCGACCCGCGCGGGCACGGCGGTCATCAGCACGGTGGACGGATACGTCGCGCGGCCGCCGGGGATGTAGATGCCGACGCGGTCGAGCGGCCGCACTTCCTGCCCCAGGCTCGAGCCGTGCTCGTCGGTCAGGCGCCACGACTTCGGGATCGCGGCCGCGTGATAGCGCTCGATACGTTCGGCGGCATACTCGAGCGCCGCGCGCGACGCCGGATCGAGCGCGCGAAGCGCTGCGTCCATCTCCGCCGACGCGATGGCCAGCGCGGACACGGACGCCGCGGCAAAGCGGTCGAGCTTGGCCGTGTGCTCGAGCAGTGCGGCGTCGCCGCGCTCGCGGACGTCGGCGACGATCGCGTCCACCGCGGCCGAGACGTCGGGCGGCACCTGTGACGGCGGGCGATCGAGCGTCTTCACCACGGCGTCGATGCCGAGCGTGCGCGCGTCCAGCGTCCGGATCACCGCGGCACCGTCGGGCGCGCGCGCATATCGTCGATCAACCGGGTGACGGCGGCGTGCTCGGTCTTCATCGAGGCGCGATTGACGATCAGCCGCGCCGTCGAGCGCGTGATCTCTGCCACCTCCACCAGGCCGTTGGCGCGCAGCGTCTCGCCGGACTGGACCAAATCCACGATGCGATCGGCGAGGCCGACCAGCGGCGCGAGCTCGATCGAGCCGTCGAGCCGAACGATCTCGACCTGGATGCCGCGGGCCGAGAAGTACTGCTCCGTGAGTCGCGGATACTTCGTCGCCACGCGCACCCACGACCACTTGGCCGGATCGTCGCGCTCCCAGAGCGCCCGCGGCTCGGCGACCACCAGACGGCAGAAGCCGAAGCCCAGGTCCAGCGGCTCATAGACGTCAGGCTCCTGCTCCAGCAGGATGTCCTTGCCGACAACGCCCAGGTCGGCCGCGCCATAGGTGACATACGCCGGCACGTCGGCGGGCTTGAGGAGCAGGATCTCGAGGTCGCGGCCGGGATCACGGAAGATCAGCTTGCGCGAGTCGGGATCGACGCCCGTCACGCCGAGCTCGCGCAGCAGATCGAGCGCAGGATCGAGGAGCCGGCCCTTGGGCAGCGCGAGAGTCAGGCCGGTCTTCATGGCCGCCGGCCCGCGACGAAGCGCTCGACGCGGGCCAGATCACGACGCGTCTCGACGCCGTCGAAGCCCCGCTCGCGCATGAGCGCCGCGACCGTGTTGGCTTGCTCGCCACCGAACGTCTCCAACAGCAGCGCGGCGCCCGGCGCGAGCCACGCCGGCGCCTCCGCGACGATCCGGCGGATCACCGTGAGCCCGTCGCGACCGCCGTCCATCGCGATCCGGGGATCGTGGCGGCTGACTTCGGGGCTCAGCGTCGGAATCAGATCCGTCGGCAGGTACGGCGGATTGGAGACGACGAGGTCGGCGCGCATCGATCCCAGCGTGGCGAACAGGTCGGAGACCTCCACGGTGACGCGTCCCGAGAGGCCGAGTGCGGCGACGTTGTCCCGCGCCATCGTCGCGGCGCGCGGCGATGCCTCCAGCGCGACGACCCTCACTCCGGGTCGCTCCCACGCGATGGCACACGCGATACAGCCGGTTCCCGTGCCGACGTCGATCACGAGCGGCGACACGAGCGTGGACGGCAGCAGCTCCAGCGCCCATTCCGCCAGCAGCTCCGTCTCGGGTCGCGGCACCAGAGCATCGGGTCCGACCCGGAGCGTGATGTGACGGAAGGGTGCGGTGCCGAGCACGTGCTGCAGGGGCTCGCGGTTCATGCGGCGCCGAAGACGCGCGACGTAGCGTCCCGCCTCCGCCGGCTCCAGCATCCGCCTCGGCTCGACGCGGAGCGCGCCGCGCGGCATCCGGAGCACGCTCGCGAGCAGCCACTCGGCGTCGACGCCGGCGGCGTCCACCCCCGCGGCGCGCAGCGCGTCGGTGCCGGCGGCGAGCGCGGCGGACACGCTCGGCCGCGAGTCGAGCAGCGTGTCGGGGTCGGCAGGTGGCGTCACGACTCCACCTTCTGCAGGCGCTCCGTCTGCTCGGCGGCGGTCAGCGCCTCGATGATCTCGTCCAGGTCGCCCTCGAGGATCTGCGGCAGACGGTGCAGCGTGAGCCCGATGCGGTGGTCGGTCACGCGGCCCTCGCGGAAGTTGTAGGTGCGGATCCGCTCGCTGCGCTCACCGGTCCCGACCTGCGAGCGGCGGTCGGCCGCCATCGCCGCCTGCTGCTCCTCCTGCGCGCGCTCGAGCAGGCGCGCCTTCAGCACGCGCATCGCCTTCGCACGGTTCTTGAGCTGCGAGCGCTCGTCCTGACACGTCACCACGAGGCCGGTCGGAATGTGGGTGATGCGCACGGCGGAGTCGGTCGTGTTGACGCCCTGGCCGCCCGGGCCGGAGGAGCGGTAGACGTCCACCCGCAGATCCTTTTCCTCCACGCGGACGTCGACGTCCTCGGCCTCCGGCAGCACGGCCACGGTGACGGTGGAGGTGTGGATGCGGCCGCTCGCCTCGGTGACGGGGACGCGCTGCACGCGGTGGACGCCGCGTTCGAACTTCAGGCGGCTCCACGCGCCGCGGCCGTGGACGAAGAAGATCACTTCCTTGAGCCCGCCCACCCCGGTCGGGCTCGAGTCCATCACCTCCACCTTCCAGCGGTGCGCCTCCGCGTATTTCGTGTACATGCGCGCGAGATCGGCCGCGAAGAGCGCCGCCTCGTCGCCGCCGGCGCCTGCGCGGATTTCCACGAAGACGTTCTTGTCGTCGTTGGGATCCTTGGGCAGGACGAGCTTCTTGAGCTCCTCCTCCAGCGCGGTCTGGCGCACCGACAGCTCATCGATCTCGGCCTGCGCCAGCTCGGCGAGCTCGCGATCGCCACCCTCGGCCAGGATGTGCCGCGCCTCCCCCACGCGCTTGAGCACACCGCGGTACTCGGTGAACTTGTCGACGATCTCGAGCGTGTCGGCATGCTCCTTGCGCAGGCGCGCGTACTCCGCCGGCTGGCTGAAGATCGCGGGGTCGGTGAGGATGCGAGCGATCTGCTGCGATCGCTCTTCGATCTGGCGGAGCTTATCGAACAGCACGACTCAGCTCCGCCGCGGGGACGGGCCGGCGCTTATTTCGCGGCCGCGGGCTGCCGCTTGTACTTGCGCTGGAACCGTTCGACACGGCCGGCCGTGTCCATGAGCTTCTGCTTGCCCGTGAAGAACGGATGGCACTTGGAGCAGACCTCGACGTGGATGTCCGGACGCGTGGAGCGGGTCTTGATAACCTCTCCGCAAGCGCAGACGATCGTGGTGTCGACGTAGTCCGGATGAATACCCACCTTCACGGCTCAGCCCTCCCTCAGAGGCCCTTATGTTACCCCATCGAGTGCATCGAGGCGAGGAACTCCTTGTTGCTGCGGGTGAGCTTGAGCTTGTCCAGCAGCAGCTCCATGGCCTCGACGGGATTGAGCTGCGACAGCGCCTTGCGCAGGAGCCAGACCTTCTGCAGCTCGTCCTTTTCGAGCAGCAGCTCTTCCTTGCGCGTACCCGACTGCTCGATGTTGATCGTCGGGAAAATGCGCTTGTCCATGAGGCGGCGGTCGAGATGGACTTCCATGTTGCCGGTGCCCTTGAACTCTTCGAAGATCACGTCGTCCATGCGGCTGCCCGTGTCGACGATGGCGGTGGCCATGATGGTCAGCGAGCCGCCTTCCTCGATGTTGCGCGCTTGCGCGAAGAAGCGCCGCGGGCGCTGCAGGGCGTTGGCGTCGAGACCGCCCGAGAGCACCTTGCCGGACGAGGGGATGACCGCGTTGTGCGCGCGCGCGAAGCGGGTGAGCGAGTCGAGCAGGATCACCACGTCGCGCTTGTGCTCCACGAGGCGTTTGGCCTTCTCGATCACCATGTCCGCCACCTGGATGTGGCGCTGCGGCGGCTCGTCGAAGGTGGAGGAGATGACCTCGCCCTTCACCGAGCGCTGCATGTCGGTGACTTCCTCCGGCCGCTCGTCGATGAGCAGCACGATGAGGTACACCTCGGGGTGATTCTTGGCGATCGCGTTGGCCAGCTTCTGCAGCATCATCGTCTTACCGGTGCGCGGCGCCGCCACGATCATGCCGCGTTGTCCCTTGCCGATCGGACAGAGCAGGTCCATGACACGCGTGGTGAGGTCCTCGGCGTCGTACTCGAGCCGCAGCCGCTCCATCGGATAGAGCGGCGTGAGGTTGTCGAAGAAGATCTTCTCGCGCGCCTGCTCGGGCGTCTCGAAGTTGATCGCCTCGACCTTGAGGAGCGCGAAGTATCGCTCGGTGTCCTTCGGCGGCCGAACCTGGCCGGAGATGGTGTCGCCGGTGCGCAGGTCGAAGCGTCGGATCTGCGAGGGCGACACGTAGATGTCGTCGGGGCCCGGCAGGTAGTTGTAGTCGGGCGCGCGGAGGAACCCGAACCCGTCCGGCAGCACCTCGAGTACGCCTTCGGCGTAGATGAGGCCGTCCTTCTCGGCCTGCGCCTGGAGGATCTTGAAGATCAGCTCCTGCTTGCGCAGTCCGCCCACGCTCTGGACGTTGAGCTCGCGGGCGATCGTGTTGAGGTCGGAGATCGACTTTTCCTTGAGCTCCGACAGGTTCATGCCGTTGGCCGGCAACTGAGGGTCCTGCTGGGTCGGGTTTGCTTGACCTCGTTCTCGGCGGGCGCTCATCAACGGGCTCCGGGCGCGGCACTCAGGGCCGCAAGGGTTAGGTTTTGCGCTTTTCTGCAGGGTTTCTACGGGGTTGGAGCTACGACTACATGTGATCCTCGCATCGCGGGGGGGCCGCTGTCAACGTTTTTCACAGACGCACTTCGATGATCGCGCGCTGCTTGATCTCCTTGAGCCAGGCCTCCAGCCGGGCCTCGTACTTCTGCCGGAACAGGATTTCGCGGATTTGTTGCTTGACGCGGACCAGGCCGTCGCCCTCCAGGGAATCCTTCGACTCGAGCTGGAAGACGTGATAGCCGAGCGATGACCGGTATGGCCGGGACATCTGGCCGGGCGCCAGCCTGAGGATCTCCGCCTCGATGTCCTGCGCCAGCTCGCCGCGCTTGAGGGGGCCGAGGTCGCCCCCGTCCTTGGCGCTGGCGTCCTGCGAGTGGGCGCGCGCGACGGTGGCAAAGTCCCCGCCTTCCAGCACCTGCGTGCGCATTATGTCAGCCTTGATCCGGGCGCCCTCCCACGCCGCGTCGTCGTTGCCTTCCGGGAGGACGAGAATGTGCCGCGCGTGGTACGACAGGCCGGTCTCGAGCTTCTGCCGGTTCTCCTCCACGTACTGCACGATCTCGGTATCGGTGACCGACACACGCAGCGCGACCTTGCGCCGGATCACCTTCTGCACGCGCAGCGCTTCGCGGACGCGCTTGCGCACGGCTTCCATCGTGATGCCCTGCTCCTTGAGCATCTTCTCGAAGTCCTCGATCGTCTTGGTGTTGTACGCCTTGATCCGCTCGTTGATCTCGTCGTTGACCTCCTGGTCCTCGACGGTGATCTTTTCGCGGTCGGCCTCCTGCAGCTGCAAACGGCTGTCGATGAGCTTCGGCAAGAACTGCTTGGCCAGCTCGTCGTCGCTGGAATTGCTGGCCCGACCGGCCCTGTTCTCGGCCCGGAATGCGACGATGGTCTCCTGCAGCTCGCTGAGCGTGATGGCGTCGTTGTTCACGACGGCGACGACACGATCGGTGACGTCCTGGTCGTGTTCGAGCGTCCGGACGCGGACGTCGCCGGGCATGGGCATGTCCGGCGACGAAGGCTTCGCGGCCACCGGCGCGGCCGGAAGCGGCTTGGGCTTTCCGATCAGTGGCACCCAGGATGGAAACGCGCAGCCGCCGAGGACCAGGGCGAGCCCGATCACGGCGAGGGGCGTGCGCCTCATGCGCGTGCGAGCTCGTCGAGTGCCTTGAGGATCGAGTCGCGCACGGCCGGCCACGAGCCTTTGGCGATCGACGCCTCGATCGTGAATTCACGCTTCATCTGCAGGCGCCCACGGCTCGCCTGGATCGCGTGCACGAGGCGCGCGGGTTCGATCTCGGTGGACGGCGCAAAGGTGATCAACGCCCGGCCCTCGCCGGCCTCGATCTTCTCCACGCGCATCGTGCGCGCCGCCACGCGGATGCGCACGATGTCGAGAAGCCGCCGCGCGGGCTCCGGCAACGGGCCGAAGCGGTCGACCAGCTCCGCGCGAATGTCTTCGATCTCGGCGTCGCCGGTGGCGCCGGCCAGACGCTTGTAGAACGCGAGGCGCTGGTTGACCTCGGGCACATAGTCTTCGGGAACGAAGCCTTCCTCCGTGACGCTGATCACCGGTTCGACGGCCGCAGCCGTTCGTTGGCCGCCCAATTCTGCCACGGCTTCGGCCAGAAGCTTCGCGTAAAGATCGTAGCCCACGGCCGCGATGTGACCGTGCTGCTGGGCGCCCAGGAGGTTGCCGGCCCCCCGGATCTCGAGATCGCGCATGGCCAGCTTGAAGCCCGAGCCCAGCTCGGTCAGCTCCTGGAGGGCGCGCAGCCGCCGCTGGGCCTGCTCGTCCACGCGCCCGTCGGCGGGCACGAGCAAATACGCGTATGCCTGCTGGCGCTCGCGCCCGACCCGGCCGCGCAGCTGATAGAGCTGGGCCAGCCCGAAGCGGTCGGCGCGATTGACGACGATCGTGTTCGACGCCGGGATGTCGAGACCCGACTCCACGATCGCGGTGGATACGAGGATATCCGCCTGGCCATCGATGAACTTGACCATCGCCGCCTCGAGCTCGCGCTCCTGCATCTGGCCGTGGGCCATGATCACGCGCGCGTCCGGCACCAGCTCCTGGACGAAGCGCGCCATCGACGGCAGCGACTGTACCCGGTTGTGGACGAAGAACACCTGGCCACCGCGCTCGAGCTCACGGTCGAGCGCTTCCTTGATGACCGCGCGGTTGAAGCGGCGGACGACTGTCTCGATGGGCAGGCGGTCGACCGGCGGCGTCTCGATCACCGACATGTCGCGCACACCCGACAGCGACATATATAAGGTCCGCGGGATCGGCGTGGCGGTCATGGCCAGCACGTCGACCGAGGCGCGCAGCTGCTTCACGCGCTCCTTGTGGGCGACGCCGAAGCGATGCTCCTCGTCCACGATGAGAAGGCCGAGGTTCTTGAACGCGACATCCTTGCCGAGCAGGCGATGCGTGCCGATGACGACGTCGACGGCTCCGTTGCGCAGGCCCTCGACAACGGCCTTCTGCTCCTTCGGCGACCGGAACCGCGAGAGCAGCTCGACCTTGGCGGGGAACGGCGTGAAGCGCTCGGCGAAGGTCGACCAGTGCTGCTGCGCCAGCACCGTGGTCGGCACCAGCAACGCAACCTGCATCCCGTCGGCGACCGCCTTGAACGCCGCGCGAAGCGCGACCTCCGTCTTGCCGTAGCCGACGTCGCCCGCCACGAGCCGGTCCATCGGGCGCGGGGTTTCCATGTCGCGCTTGACGTCCTTGATTGCGCGCAGCTGATCGGGCGTCTCCTCGAAGCGAAAGGCGGCTTCGAACTCACGCTGCCACGGCGTGTCGGGGGAGAACGTGTGTCCCTCGGCGACCGAGCGTCGCGCGTAAAGCTTCAGCAGCTCCTCGGCCATCTCGCGCAGCGCGGCGCGGACGGATTCCTTGACCCGCTGCCACGAGGCCCCGCCCAACCGGTCGAGCCGCGCCGCGCCGGAGTCCGCGCCGAGGTACTTGGAGACGAGATCGAGGCGATCGACGGGCACGTAGAGCTGATTGCTGTCGGCGTACTCGAGGAGCAGGAAATCCGCGTCCTTGTCGCCGATGCGCATCGTGCGCAGCCCGAGATACTTGCCGATGCCGTGGTCTTCGTGGACGACGAGGTCACCGACGGCGAGATCGGTGAACGCCGAGAGCGCGGCGCCGCGCTGGTACTTGGGACGCCGCAGGGTGCGCCGACGGGCGCCGAAGATTTCGGTCTCGGCGAGCAGAACGAGGCCGACGGCGGGAATCGCGAACCCGCCCGAGAGCTCACCGACCACAACGGCAATCGCGTCGGGTGACTCGAGGTCCTCGGCTACGCGCGTGTCGAGATCGTGGTCGTGGAGGATCTCGCGCAGATGCTCGGCCTGACCGGCGTCGGCGGCCACGAGCCGAACGGTGAAGCCTTCGGCGCGCCATCGATTCAGATCTTCGACGAGACGGTCGAATTTTCCGGAGTACGGCTCGACGGAGAGCGCCTCCAACGAGACGTCGGCCTCCTCGGCGGCCAGCACCTCCAGCTCGATGCGAGGCCGCCCGGCGATGATCTCGCCGAGCGGACGGCGGCCCGGCGCATCCTCGGACGTCTCGTCGAGCAGGCGTGGCGCGTCGACGACGACCGAAGCGCCGGCCGGGAGATAGTCGAGGAGCCGCGTCGCCCCGCCGCCCGGAGCGTCCGGCACGGCGACGAGGGGCAGAACGAGCAGCTCCTCGAGCGTGGCCGTCGAGCGTTGCGTCGTCGGGTCGAAGAGCCGGATCGACTCGATGTCGTCGCCGTCGAACTCCAGACGTGCGGGGCTCGGATGCATGGGCGAGAAGACGTCGACGATGCCGCCGCGGGCGCTCCACTGCCCGACCTCGACCACCGTATCCGTCCGCTCGTACCCGGCCTTCTCGAGGGCTTCGAGCAGCAGCTCGCGATCGAGACGGTCGCGCGTCGCCAGTCGCAGCGTGCCCTCGCGGAACTCGCCCGGCGTCGGCAGCGGCGTGTCGAGCGCCGCCGGCGTGGCGACGACCGCGATCGGCTCGCCCGCGGCGAGCCGCCGGACGATCATTGCGCGCTCGGCCTCGGCCTCGCGATGATGGCCGCCCCTCCAGAGCTGCGGCTCGCGCTCCGGAAACTCGAAGCCGGCGGCGCCGAAGAACTTCAGATCCTGCGCGAAGCGATGCGCCTCGCCGAGCGAGGCGACGACGATGAGGACGGGGCGGGGATGGCGCTGCAGCAGCTCGGCGACGACCAGGGCACGGGCGGATCCGGCCAGTCCGGCGACGCGCAGGCGGACCTCTCCCTCGGCGAACCTCTTCGCCAGGTCCACAAACGCCTGCCAGCTCTTCAACATCGGAACGACTTACGGTATCACGGTGAGCGAGCCCGGCTGATTGGGTGCCCCGATCAGCCGGCGCGCGGCTGTTCCCGGTCGCGCCGCTTACCGCGAGCCCTGCGCGAGATAGAACGACAGCGTCTCCAGCTCGATCGACAGATCGACGTTCTGCAGCCGCACCTCGCGCGGGACCTTCAGCCGCGCGGGCGCGAAGTTGAGGATGGCGCGGATGCCGGCGCCGACCAGCTGGTCGGTGACCGCCTGCGCCGACTCGGCGGGAACGGCGACGATCGCGATCTGGATGCCGCGCGCCTTCGTCTCGCGCGCGAGATCGCGGCTCGCCACCACGGGGACGGAGTCGACCTCGCGCGCGACCTTCGCGGGATCGTCGTCGACGATGGCGGCGATGTGAAAGCCCTGGCGGCCGAAGCCCTTGTAGTGGAAGAGCGCCGAGCCGAGATTGCCGAAGCCCACGAGCACCACCGGCCACCGGCGATCGAGCCCGAGGATGCGCTGGAGCTCGCCCTTGAGGCCCGCAACGTAATACCCGATCCCGCGCACGCCGAATTCTCCGAAGTAGGCGAGGTCCTTGCGCACCTGCGCCGAGTTGAGATTGAAGCGATCCGCCATCTCCTGCGAGGAGATCGTCTTGACGCCGTCCTCCTCCAGCTGCAGCAGGCAACGCGTGTAGACGGAGAGACGATGAATCGTCATCTCCGGGATTCTGGAGGCGCGGTAGGCAGAGCGACGTCGCATGTGAAGGTGGCCGGGCGCCGTCGCCGCCGACGCCCGGCCGAATCAGCCTACGCGAGTGACATCACGCAAAGTTGATGCCCTTCACGAACAACAGAATCAGCGCGATGACCAGGGTGTAGATGGCCAGCGACTCGATGAGGGCCAGACCGATGATCATCGCGGTCTGGATGCGCGCCGCGGCGCCCGGCTGCCGGCCCATCGCCTCGACGGCCGCCGCCACGGCTCGGCCCTGTCCTAGTCCGCACAGACCAGCCGCGATCGCCATGCCGATGCCGGCGGCGATGACGGTGAACGCGCCGACCCAGCCGCCGGTGGCGGCGCCGGGGGCCTGCGCGAGTGCCAGCCCGGGGAACGCGAGAACGAATACAGATCCCAACATCAGTGAACGTCGCACGACCGTCCTCCTCTGTACGTGTGGTGTGCTAGTGATGGCCGGACTCGTGAGGCTCGGCGCCGTGGCCGTCGGGACCCTCGTCGGCGTGCTCGATGGCGCCCGCGATGTACAGCATCGTGAGCATCACGAAAATGAATGCCTGAAGGAGCGAGACCAGCAGCTTCAGCGGATAGAGAAAGCCCACCGTGAACGCGATCGCGATGAGGCCGCTGATCCCGCCGACGACGGCGCCGGCCGCGCTGCCCGACAGCGCCCAGCCAATCAGTCCGTTCAGTCCCATCAAGAAAAAGATGACCGCGAGCAGGATGTGGCCCCCCACCATGTTGCCGAACAGCCGCAGCGTCAGCGACAGCGGCCGCGCGAGATGGCTGATGAGCTCGATCGGCATCATGAGCGGCGCGAGCCACACCACCGGTCCCATGAAATGCTTGATGTAGCGGACCACGCCCTGCTTTTTGATGCCGATCGCGTGGTACGCGAAGAACACGACGACCGCGCAGGCCGCTGTCGTGTTGAGGTTGGTGGTGGGTCCGGTGAATCCCGGCACCAGGCTCATCAGATTCGCGGCAAAGATGAACAGGCCGAGCGTGGCGATGAACGGCAGGTAGGGACGCCCTTCCGGGCCCATCACGTCGTCGATCATTCCCTGGAACTGCTCGAGCACGATCTCCATGAGGTTCTGCGCGCCACGCGGGACCAGCTCGAGGCGGCGCGAGGCGGCGAAGGCGACGCCGGCGAGGATGATCATGACCACCCAGGTGTAGGTGACGTGATCGGGAATCCCCGGCAGATGGAAGATCGGCGGATGCTCGATGGCTTCCATCACGCCTCCCCGCGGGAGGCGCGCAGCCCCTGCGCGACGACGCACACCGGAATCACGCTCAGCCCAGCGACGATCGCCAGCGGATGGGCGTGACCGCTCACGAGGGCCAGCGTCACCGCACCCGCGAGCGCAGCAAGCCGCAGGGCCGCGCCGAGCGTCCAGAGCGGGCGCTCGATCGAGGCCACGTCGACGGCGCCCGTCACGCGCGAGGCCAGCCAGCGAAAGTTACCGACCGCAATGCCGGCGCCGGCGGCAGCCCCGAGGGCGCCGTCGAGACCGCCGAGCCAGGCCGCCGGCGCCGTGAGCGCCAGCCCCAGCACGCAGGCGTCGCGCGAGACGCGCGACGTCAGGTCACTTGGAGTCATCGAGCTCCCGATTCGCCCTGTTGACCGAGCGAAAGAAAATCACGAACCCCGCCGCGATGCCGAAGCCGAGACCGAGCAACAGGAACACGGGCTTCGTGCCAAGCCATCGATCCAAGTAGTAGCCGCCGGCCAGGCCGATGACGGTGGCGATCACCATCGCGAAGCCGACCGAGGACAACTCGGCGAGCGCGGACCAGGCTGATTTCTCCCCGGGCTGCGCCATGTGAGGCGAAACACTAGCACAGCGGTCCGAGCTTGTGAAGAGACAGCACAACCTAGCCGAACATCCCGCCCATTCGCGCGCCGGCGACGCGGTTGATCACGACCACGCTCGCCGCCGCGACGGCGATGAGGATGACCCCGAGCGCGGCCGCCTCATTGGCGCTGCCGGCGATGTAGAACGAAAAGATCCCGACGGGAATCGTCTCCCAGCCGCCGAGCGAGAGAAAGAGCACCGCGGAGGCTTCCTGTAGCGAGGTCACGAACGAAAACAGCGATCCGACGAGCACGCCGCGCCAGATCAGCGGCAGTGTGACGTCACCGAAGGAGCGCAGTCCGCGAGCGCCCACGCTCGCCGCCGCTTCCTCCATCGATCGGTGCACGAGCAGCAGCGAGGCGTACGAGCCGCGCACCGTGTAGGGCAGCCGGCGCACGGCCAGGACGATCGGCAGGATGATCCAGAGGCTCGTGAGCGGCGTGGCGAGCCACGGCAGCTCGACGTGGAATGCGCGGACGTAGGCGATCCCGATGGCGGTGCCCGGCACGGCGAGGATCAGCGTGTTCAGGCCGTCGAGCACGTCGCGCCCCGGCAGGCGCGTGCGCGCCAGGATCCATGCGATCGGCACGCCGACGACGATGCACAGGAGGACGGCGAGCGTCGAGTAGAGAAAGCTGTTCACGATGTACTTCGGCGTCTCGACGACGATGCGCTCGAAGAACAGCCCCGTGTAGCGCTCCGGAAACGCCGTCATCGACCACCCCTTCCCGACGGACGCCAGCCCCACGCCGAGGTACGGCACGAACGAGAACAGCATCACGGCGGACAGAAACGTCACCGCGCCGGCGGCGGCGAGCGGCCGCAGTCGGCGGCGTGGCACGCGCGAGTACGACAGCGACGAGTAGTCCTTGATGGCGACGTAACGCCGGGCGGCGACGAGGAAGACGATGGCGAGCGCCACCATCAGCGCCGAGATCACCAAGCCCATCCGAAAGAGGCGCCGATCCACGAACTGGACGATGTTGAGGTACGCCTGCGAGGCGAGCAAATCGTGTACGCCGAGCACGAGCGGCGTGGCGAAGTCCGAAAACGTCCAGATGAAGACCAGGAGCGCGCCCGCCACGTAGCCCGGCGTCGTGAGCGGCACCGTGATCGTGGACAGCTTTCGCCAGCCACGCGCCCCCACGCTCTCGGCCGCCTCCTCCAGCGACGGATCGATCCGACCGAGCGCGTCGACGACGTTGAGCGTGATCATCGGAAAGAGGTGGAACGTCTCGACCAGCAGGACGCCGTGCAGGCCGTAGACGAAGTTGATCGGATTGGCAAGGCCGAACCAGTCTTCGAGCAGCACGTTCACCGTGCCGGCCTTGCCCATGATGAAGGTGAAGCCCAGGACACCGACGAGAGGCGGCGACACGATCGGGATCAGCGTCAGGTACCCGAAGAGATTGCGGCCTGGGAAGTCATAGCGGACCAGCAGCAACGCGATGGCGAAGCCCAGCACCGACGTCGCCGCGACGGTGCCGAGGCCGAGCAGCAGCGAGTTCCAGAGCGAGCGCCGGTAGAAGCCGTCTCCGGCGAACGTGAGGAAGTTCTGGAGCGTCAGGCGTCCCGCGTCGTCGCTGAAGGCGTCATAGAAGATGCGGAGCAGCGGATAGACCAGGAAGATCGCCAGAAACGACCAGATCAGCGCCACAGCCAGGGCGGGCAGCACGCTCGCCGTAATGCGGCGCCCGGGCGTGGCCGCGACGGCGCCGTCGTTCATGGCGCGGCTCCCTCAGTCGTCGCGCAGGACGAGGGTCGCCGAGGCGGGGAAGGTCACGTGCACGTCGTGCCCGGCCGGGAGCACCTCGTGCTGCCACGGATCGCCGACGTCGACCTTCAGGACGAGGCCGGTCGCCGTCTCCACGTCATAGCGCAGCGTGTTGCCGAGGTAGGCGGCCAGACGCACACGCCCCTCGACGCGGTTCTCATCGGCGCCGTCCAGCGCGACGTTCTCGGGCCGAACCGCGAGCACGCAGGCGGCGCCGAGCCCGACATCGCCCGCGCGCGCGCGGATGCGGCCGAGTGGTGTCTCGACCAGCGCATGGCCGTCGGCGTGCTCCTTGACCACGCCAGGGATGAAATTGTTGGTGCCGACGAAGTCGGCGACGAAGCGGTTCGCCGGGCGCTCGTAGAGCGCCTTCGGCGCCGCGACCTGCTGCACGCGGCCCTCGCGCATCACCGCCACGCGATCTGACAGCGAAAGCGCTTCCTCCTGGTCGTGGGTGACGTAGACGGTGGTGATCGCGAGATCGCGCTGCAGGGCGCGGATCTCGCCCCGGACCTGCACGCGAATCTTGGCGTCGAGGTTCGACAACGGCTCGTCGAGGAGGAGGATGTCCGGGTTGAGCACAAGCGCGCGGACGAGCGCCACCCGCTGCTGCTCACCGCCGGAGAGCTGACCGGGATAGCGATCCTCGAGGCCGGTCAAGTTCACCCTGGCCAGGCCCGCCGCCATTCGGCGCGCGATCTCCGCGGCGGTCAGCTTGCGCAGCCGTAGCCCGTACGTCACGTTGCCGCGCACGGTCATGTGCGGCCAGAGCGCGTAGTTCTGGAAGACCATCCCGATGTTGCGCGCGTACGGCGGCAGGCGATCGACGCGGCGCTGACCGAACCGGATCTCGCCGCCATCGACGGCGGCAAAGCCGGCGAGCAGGCGCAGCAGGGTGGTCTTGCCGCAGCCCGACGGACCGAGCAGCGTGAACAGCTCGCCGTCGCAGATGTCGAGGGACACGTTGTTCACGGCCGTCGTGGCGCCGAACCTCTTGCTGACGTCACGCAGCGCGATCTTCACTTCTATCGAGGGGGGACCCGAGACGGTCCCCCCTCGAACTCCCCTGTTCGCGTCGCCCCCGACACCGGCGACCGTCCCCCCTCGAACTCCCCTATCTGCGCTGGTAGCAACACCGACCCCACCCGCGGCGCTACGGTTTCTTCCAGGTCGCTTCGATGTCCGAGCGGAATTTCGTCTTGAGCGCCTCGGAGCGCTTGCCGGCCACCTCTTCGTCATACACGTTGGAGACCTCGCGGTCGAAGTACGAGCGGACGCCGCCGGTGAACTCCACCGCCGTCTCCGCCGTCGAGCCCGCCGCGCCCTGCACCCGGTACTTGGGCGTGATCGGGAACAGGCCGCGCTCCATGAAGACTCGCTGGCCGCGCTCCGTGAGCAAGAATTCGATGAAAGCGCGGGCCGCCTTCGGATTCCGCGCGCCGGCCAGGATGGCCATCGGCTCGGGCGTGACGAACGCGTTCTTCGGCGCGACGAATTTCAGCTCGAAGCCGGCGAGCTTTTCCTCGAACGCCATGTACGACGGCACCGCAAAGCCCGCGGTGTACTCGCCCTTCGCCACGACGGTCGGCACGTCACGGCTCCTCGCCGTGAAGTGCCCGGTGTTCGCGGCGAGCTTGCGCAGCCATTCCCAGCCCTTGTCCTCTCCGTACATCGACAGGATCACCTCGTACGTCGCGTTGGACGAGGACGACCGCGTGGGCGCGCACTGCGCGACCTCGCCCTTCAGCTTGGGATTGAGGAGGTCGTCCCATTCCTTGGGCGGGGGGATGCCGAGCCGCTTGATCTTCTTCGGGTGATAGACGAGGCCGTACGGCTCGAGCGCGGTGCCGATCCAGTAGCCTTCCTTGTCCTTGAGCGGGATCGGCTTCGGCTTGCCGATGCTGGCCGGGATCGACTCCCATGCCTCGCGTGAGATCTCGATCTTCTGCAGCAGCTTCTGGTCGGCGAGCTTCTCGAACAGCGCCGACTCGCCGCCCCAGAAAATGTCCACCTCGGGCTTGCCCTTCCACTCGACGACACGGCCATACGCGATCGGCGTGCCGGCCGGAATCGCGTTCACCTTCAGAGCGACGTTCCACTTCTCCTTGGCGTACTCGGCGAACGCTTTCAGCGCCGCGTCGTGGATGAACTTCGACACCGGCGTGATGAGGTTCAGCTCGCTCTCGATCGGCGCCTGGGCGCCGGCGCCGTTCGCCACGAGGAGCATCACCGTGACGAGCATCGCCGTCAGTCTTCGTCGCGTCATCGAGCGCTCCTTGTCCAATCGCGTGATCGTTCGACCGCGCGCTTCCAGTTCTCGTATCGCTCGGCGCGCTGCGCCGCCGGCATGGTCGGGGTGAACGTGCGCTCCACGGCGTGGCGCTCGGCCACCGCGTCCTGCGAGCGCCAGAGCCCGGCGCCGAGACCTGCCAGATAGGCGGCGCCCAGCCCCGTCGTCTCGATCACGGCCGGGCGATGGACCGGCGCGTCGAGCACGTCCGCCTGGAACTGGCACAGAAATCCGTTGGCGACGGCGCCGCCATCGACCTTCAGGCGTGCCACGTCGGCCTTGGCGTCGGCGACCATCGCATCGAGCACGTCGCGGCTCTGGAATGCGATCGCCTCGAGCGCGGCGCGGACGAGGTGCGCGCGTGTGGTGCCCCGCGTGAGCCCCACGATGGTGCCGCGCGCGTGCTGGTCCCAGTACGGAGCACCGAGGCCGACGAACGCGGGCACGAAGTAGACGCCGCCCGTGTCGGGCACCGAGGCGGCGAGCGCCTCGGTCTCCGCCGCGTCGGCGATGATGCCGAGACCGTCGCGCAGCCACTGCACCGCGGCGCCGGCGACGAAGACGGCGCCCTCCAGCGCGTACGTCGTTCGCCCGGCGATGCGCCAGGCGATCGTGGTCAAGAGCCCATGCGAGGACAGCACCGGGCTCGCGCCGGTATTGACGAGCGCGAAGCAGCCGGTGCCGTAGGTGTTCTTCGCATCCCCGGTCTTGAAGCACGCCTGACCGAAGAGCGCAGCCTGCTGATCACCCGCGATCCCCGCGATGGGGACTCCCCGGGGCAGCCAGCCCAGCTCCGCCGTCTCGCCACAGACGCCCGACGAGTCGACGATCTCGGGAAGCACTTCGCGCGGCACGTCGAGCAGCGCGCACATGCGGTCGTCCCACTCGACGCGGGCGAGATCGAGACAGAGCGTGCGCGAGGCGTTGCTGACGTCGGTCGCGTGCACGCGACCGCGCGTGAGCTTCCAGAGCAGCCAGCTATCAACGGTGCCGAAGGCCAGCTGGCCCCGCGCGGCGCGGCGGCGCGCGTCGGGCACCTGATCCAGGATCCAGGCGATCTTCGTTCCCGAGAAGTACGCGTCGAGGACCAATCCCGTGAGCTCGCGCACGGTCGGCTCGTGGCCGCCGGCGCGCAGCCGATCGCACGTTCGCGCGGTGCGGCGGCACTGCCAGACGATGGCGCGGTAGATCGGCGCGCTGGTGGCGCGATCCCAGACGATCGTCGTTTCCCGCTGGTTCGTGATCCCGATCGCCGCCACGTCGTCGCCGCTGACGCCGGCGCCCTTCAGGGCCTGCGTGGCCGCGCGCTCCACGCTCGTCCACAGTTCTTCGGGATCGTGCTCGACCCACCCCGGTTGCGGATAGTGCTGCGGCACCTCGGCGTAGCCGCGCGCGCGGACGACGCCGTCCGCGTCGACGACCAGCGCCGTCGAGCCGGTCGTCCCCTGATCGAGCGCCAACACGAAGCCGGACGGCATCGTAGCGGGAGGCTATCACATGACGGGAAGGCGGCCGGGGCAGGCCGCCTTCCGTGCCGGCGAAGGCGTTACGGTGAAGGCAGGACGCCCAGCTGCCGCATCAAATTTCCCGTGTCCCAGTAGATCCAGTCGTGCGCCGGCCGGCCGTTGCGGTACTGCGAGACCGTGCAGCCGTGCGTCACGACCTTTCGGTTGGTCGGCGGGATGCTCATGAGGGGGCCGTTGTGGGTCCCCGTCGCCCGCCAGCGCGTCACCACGAAATCTTCCCTCGCGAGCATCTGCTCGGTGTCGAGGCGAAGATCGGGAAATGCGGTGACGTACACCTTCATGAACTCACGCGCGCCGGCGCGGCCTTGCACGGGTGCGGGGATCGTGTCGCTCTCGGCCACGTATTTCTCGTCGAGCAGCTTGGTGTAGCTGTCGAGGTCGTGCGCACTCCAGATCCTCATGATTTCCCGAGCGACCCGCAGATTGTCCTGCTCTGACATACGCCGTCTCCAGTGTCCGAGCCGGTTGTTCCAGGGTCCGTAGACGGAGAGATGCCGCCTGCGACCTCCTTTCGTCAATCGGATAGCTTGGACAGGCTATCACGGCCCCCCGGGGCGTCGCTCAGGCGCGACCGAGCGCTCGCAGCGCGAGATCCGGGCGGTCGCTGGTGAGCACGTCGACGCCGAGCGCGATCAGGCGGCGCATTTCGGATTCGTCGTTGACCGTCCACGCGCCGACCTTCACACCCGACGCGCGCGCGGCCGCGATGACGCTCTCGTCGACGAGCGTGTGCTTGAGGCCGACGTCGGTGGCGCCGAACTTCAGCGCCCAGGCGACCGTGTCGGCGGGGCGGGCGCGCGCCAGCCGCACGTGCATCGTCGAGACGAGCAGCGTCGTGCGCAGCCGCGGCACCAGCCGGCGGGCGTGCTCGATGACGGCGGGATTGAACGACATGACGTTGGCGCGCTCGAGCACCCTCGCGTGGGACAGCGCCGCGATCACTCGCTCCTCGATCCCCTTGTAGCGCGCCCCCGGCCGGATGCGCGAGCGCGGGAAATAGCGCACGCCGAGTCCGCGTCCCGGCACCTTGACCTCCACCAGCACGCCCCGGTCGGCCGCCGCCACCACGGCCAGGACCTCGTCGAGCATCGGGACATGCTCGGTCGTCAAGCGTCGATCGGGCCCGCGCAGCCGCGCGCGCCGTAGCTCGGCGGCGGTGCGGTTGCGGACGCGGCCGAGACGGTCGGTGGTGCGGCGCAGCGTCGCGTCGTGAATGACAGGCAACGCCCCGTCGGCGGCCAGGTGCACGTCGAGCTCGACGAGATCGGCGCCAAGGGCGAGCGACTCGCGGAAGCCGCGCAGGCTGTTCTCGGGCCACAGGCGCGCGCCGCCGCGGTGCGCGGCGAGCCTGGTAGTCACTGATCGTCCAGGGGGCTTCGCGTGCGACGTTTCACTTCTCGGTCTCGATCAGACCCTTCACGAACCACCGCTGCATCGCCACGATCACCGCGACCGGCGGCAGGAGCACCATCATCGCCGCGGCCATCGCAATGTTCCATTCCGGCAGCTGCGACGTCCGTGGCACGAGCGTCTCGATCCCGATCACGGCCGTCCGCATGTCCGGCGTGTTGGTGATCATGAGGGGCCACAGATAGTCGTTCCACCCGGCGACGAACAGGATCACGAACAGCGCGGCCATGTTGGCCTTCGATAACGGAAGCAGGATCGTCCACAGAAAGCGCATCGGCCCCGCGCCGTCGAGCTGGGCGGCCTCGGCGAGCGAGTCGGGAATGGTGCGGAAGAATTGGCGGAACAGGAACGTCCCCGTGGCCGAGGCCATGAGCGGCACCGCGAGCCCCCAGTACGTGTTGACCCAGCCGAGCACGCTCATCACCTGGTACGTGGACACGATACGAACGGGAACGGGCAGCATGAGCGTGACGAAGATCATCCAGAACACGACGTGCTTGCCGCGGAAGTCGAAGTAGACGATCGCGAACGCCGACAGCAGCGAGATGGCGATCTTGCCGATGGCGACGCTCAGCGCCACGATGGCGCTATTCACCAGCAGCCGCCCCATGTTGGCGCGCTGCCACGCGTCCACGTAGTTGCCGAAGAGCGCCCCGGACGGCCACGGCTTGGGCGGCATCGTGGTCACCTCGGACAGCGTCTGCGTGCTGATCACAAAGGCGTAGTACAGCGGAAACGCCAGGAGCGCGACCGCGGCGACGAGGATGGCGTGCGCGGTGAGCGCGTGCCAGTCGGTTTTCCGACGATGCGCCTGCGTCGCCGCAAGCGTCGCCGGCCTGGCCAGCGTGCGGGCCATCAGTAGGTCACCTTCTTTTCCGCGAATCGGAACTGGAACGCGGTCAACAGCATCACGAGGGCCATCAGCACGACCGACTGCGCCGCCGAGTAGCCGAGCTGCAGCCCCTCGAAGCCGTCCTTCCAGGCGCGGTAGACGAGAATCGACGTGGCGTCCCCGGGGCCACCCTGCGTCACCGCGTGCACGAGGCCGAAGCTGTCGAAGAACGAGAACGTCATGTTGAGCGTGAACAGAAAGAACGTGACCGGCGAGAGCAGCGGAAACGTGATCGTGAAGAACCGCCGGACGGGTCCGGCGCCGTCCACGCTGGCCGCCTCCAGGACCGACGTCTCGATCGCCTGGAGGCCGGCCAGGTAGAAGGCCAGGTTGTAGCCGAACTGCTTCCAGATGGCGGCCACGATGATGAGGACCATCGCCACCCAGCCCTTCAAGAACCAGTTGAACTGGTACGCGGTCACGAAGGAGAGCAGCCATGGCAGGATGCCGTACGACGGATGGAACACGAAGAGCCAGATGATCCCCGCGATCGCCGGCGCGATGCCGTACGGCCACAGCAGGAGCGAGCGGTAGACGGTGAGCCCGCGGATCTTCGCGTTGGCGAGGGCGGCGAGCAGGAGCGCCAGGGCCAGTCCGACGAAGGTCACCGCGAACGAAAAGACAAAGCTCGTGACCAGCGAGCGCAAGGACGCGTCGTCCCGGAACAGGCGCTCGAAATTGGTGAGCCCGACGAAGATCAGGCGGTCGCCGAAGGGCGAGGCGCGATACAACGACAGCCGCAGCGAGTCGAAGGCCGGCCAGAAGAAGAACACCACCGTGATCACGATCTGCGGCGCAACCAGAGCGTACGGCAGCCAGCGATTCGGGAAGACGCTGCGTTTCACTTATAGAGCGCGGCGAACTCCTTGAGAATGTCGGTCGACTTCGCGACGGCATCGTCGAGACCCTGCTTGGCCGTCTTCTTGCCGCTGAAGATGTTCTCCATCTGCTCCTCGATCGCGTCGCGCACCGAGGCGAAGTTGCCCAGGCGAATGCCCTGGCTGTTCGGCGTGGTCTTACCCGCCTGCATCTGCTTGATGGCCGTGAGCTGCTGCGGGTTCTTCGAAAAGTGGCCCGACGCCTCCATGGCCTTCACCGCGCTGTTGGAGATGGGCAGGTAGCCGGTCACCCCCGCCCACCACGCCTGGTTCTCCGTGGAGGCGAGGTACTTGAAGAATTGCGCGACGCCCTTGTACTCCTCGGGCTTGGCGCCCTTCAGCACCCACAGGGTGGCGCCGCCGACGATCGAGTTGCCTTGCGGGAAGCCGGCCAGGCGCGGCAGCGGCCCCGTCGCCCACGCAAACTTGCCCTCGGAGGTCTTCGTGAGGTTGCCGATGTACGCCGACGATGTCAGGAACACGCCGCACTCGCCGTTGCCCATGTTGGCTTCGGCCTTGTTCAGGCGCCCGTTGTACGTGAACCACCCGTCCTTCGCGGCGCGCTGCAGCAGCTCCATCATCTTCACGCCGAACGCGCCGTTGATCTTGAGCGTGGTGGCGAGGCCGTCGAACCCGTTGGCGTGGTCGGCGAACGGCTGGTCGTGCAGCGCGTGCATGTTCTCCACGAGCGTCCACGACGGCCACGCGGCGCTGAAGCCGCACTTGGCGCCGGAGGCGACCAGCTTCTTGGCCGCCGCCTCGACCTCGTCCCACGTGGCCGGCGGCTTGTCGGCGAGGCCGGCCTTCTTGAACAGATCGCGATTGTAGAACAGGATAGGCGTCGAGGAGTTGAACGCCATCGAGTAGAGATTGCCGCCCTGCGAGTAGTAGCTCTTCACCGGACCGATGACGTCGTTCCAGTCGATCGTCGCGCCGTGGTCCTTGACGAGCTGATAGACGGGATAGACCGCGCTGGATGAGAGCATCGTCTGCGTGCCCACCTCGTAGACCTGGACGATGTGCGGCGGCTGCTTGGCGCGATAGGCGGCGATGGCGGCGTTCAGCGTGTCGGGGTACGAGCCTTTGTAGACGGCCTTCACTTCGTACTCGCTCTGCGAGGCGTTGAACCTGGCGGCGATCTCGTTCACGCGCTCGCCGAGGACCGCCGTCATCGCGTGCCACCATTGGATCTCGGTCTTCGCGACGGCGGTCGACGGGACGGCGACGACGGCGATCGCGATGAGGGCCACCAGACGGGCGAGGAGCGGCATCATGCGTGCCTCCAGGCTCGGAGTTCTCGACGGCGGTGCCGCACTATAGCACAGCGTCCGTGACCCGAACGCGACGCGCGCGCTACGGTTTGGCGGCGGTGATCCAGGCCGCGATCGCGTCGACGACACGCTCTTCGATGCCGAAGTAGCCGTGCGGCGCGAGCGGCTCGCACGGCGGCGATTGCGGCGCGTCACCGCCGGAAAACGTCAGCAACTCCTTCTTCGGAGCGGCGGACAGCCGGCGCATCGCCCAGCTCGTGTCGGCGTAACGGCTCGAGGGGCAGCCGTCGTCGCGATGGTGCACGACCAGGACGGGCACACGGATGCGATCGAGCGCGACATCCTGCAGCGACTCGCCCATCTCACGGTTGCGTCCCATGACGCTGGAGGTCAGCACGATGCCGTCCGGACCGCCCTCGGTCAGCCGGGCGGCGACGCTCGCGGCCGAAACGCTGCCCATGCTGGTCCCGACGAGCCACACGGGAGCCGAGGCCTCCGCGTGCAGCGCCGCGATCAGCGCCCGCACGTCGGCCGCGTGCTCGGCGCCCGTGCGAAAGCCGACGAGCGCCTGGCTCGTTCGGTCCGATGGGACGTCGACGACGGCGACCACGAAGCCTTTTTCGGCGAACTGCTGACGCGTTCGCACCAGGAAGTTGGTGTTGCGCGCGCCGAGCGAACCGCGCTGCAGGCCCAGCGAGCCGCGGCCGCCCATGAAGAGAATGACGCTGGCCACCGGCGGCCGCGACGGACGGATGAGGACGAACGATTCGGTGACGTCGGCGCGCGTCGGGATCGTCCGGATCTGCTCCTCCAGCGCGCTCGTGGATGCCGGGAAGAGGAGCAGCAGCGCGAGAACGAGCCGAGACGTCACGCGAGCGCGCGGCGCGAGCGCGCCACGTCCGCCCGGTACGCCGCAAGCTCGGCCTCGAGCCGGCGCGCGGACCATCCGAGCAGCGCGGCCATGCGTCGGCCGATCGCCTCCGCGCAGTCGTCGCCCTGGCACGCGCTCGTGCCGATGCCGGTGCGCCGCAGCAGGAAGTCCTGCAGCGACACCGTCAGCTCTTCGTGGACGGCGTGGTGCAGCTGCGCCGCGATGTCGGAGTTGTAGGGGCACAGCCGCTCCGCGCCGCCCGGCACCTTGCCGGCCAGCTCAACGATGCGCGGGTAGACGCGCCCGTAGGTCGTCACCAGCGTCTGCAGCGTCTGCCGATCGAGGCCGGTGGCGGCGGTCTCCTCGGACACATCGAGCCACGCGCGCGCCTCCACCTGCCCGACGTCTTCGTCCAGCCCGTCCAGCGTGCGCTCGGCGGTGAGGCTGCGCCGCGGACGTCCGAGCGCACGCGAGACGCGGTCACCCAGCTGCTCGGCGAGGCTCCGGAAGCACGTCAGCTTGGTGCCTGTGATGGAAAGAAAGCGGCCGCCCTCCTCCTCGACGATGCGATGCGCGCGCGACACCTTCGTCGCGGACGCGCCTTCCTCGTACGAGAGCGGGCGCACGCCCGCGTACGTGTAGCGCACCTGCGCCCGGCACACGCGCGGATCCGGCAGCGCCTTGCGCGCCTCGGCGAGCAGGTAGTCCACCTCGTCCCGCGTGGCGTGCACGCGGTCCAGGTCGCCGTCGAAATCCGTGTCCGTCGTTCCGACCAGCGAGAACTCGCGCCACGGGATCACGAAGATCATGCGGTCATCGCTGGTCGACTGATAGATCGCGCGCTCGGTCAGGCGCGGCAGCAGGCAGTGGATGCCTTTGGTGCGGCGCAGCAGGCGCGCCCCGCGCTCCTTCACCCCGGCCGCCGAGCGGACGACATCGACCCAGGGTCCGGACGCGTTGACGATCACGCGCGCGCCGAGCCGCGCCGTGTCGCCGGTCAAGAGATCTCGCGCGATCACCCCCGCGATGGTCCCGCCGCCGCGCCGCCGCACCTCTTCGACGTGACAGTAGTTGTACGCGCGCGCGCCGTGGCGGCACGCGGACAGCACGTTCTCGAGACACAGTCGCTCCGGCGACAGCAGCAGATCGTCGAAGTAGTAGCCGGCGCCGCGCAGCTCGTCGGGCCGCAGCCTAGGCTCGAGGCTCAGCGCGTCGATGGGCCGCAGCACGCGGTTGCGCCCGCGGTCGCGTCCAGGCGTGAGCCAGTCGTAGAGCGTGAGCCCGATGCGCACCTTGATGAGCCCGCGCGTCGAGTCCCGATAGATCGGCACGAGAAACGGCAGCGGACGAACCAGATGCGGGGCGAGGCGTCGCAGCCGCGCGCGCTCGGTGAGCGATTCGCGCACGAGCGCGAAGTCGAAGAGCTCGAGGTAGCGCAGACCGCCGTGCACGAGCTTGGAGGAGCGCGACGTGGTGCCGGCGCCGAAATCGCCACGATCGAGAAGCGCCACGCTGACGCCCCGCATGGCGAGGTCGCGCGCGACGCCCGCGCCAGCCATGCCGCCACCGATGATGACGACGTCGAACTCGGCGTCGAGAAGCGGCTGGGGACGCACCGTCATCGAATCAAATCTCGAATCGATGGTAGCACGAGGTCCGGCCCGATCTCGGCGATGCGCGGGTCGTCGGCGCGCGTCACGCCCGACAGCACGAGCACGGTGCCGAGGCCGAGGCGGCGGCCCATCACGATGTCCGTCTCGATGCGGTCCCCGACGATCACCACGTCGCGTGCGGGCACGCCGAGCCGCGCGAGCGCGACCTCGAGGATGATGGGCGACGGCTTGCCCACGACGATCTCCACCGTCTGGCCGGTCACCGCCTCGACGGCCGCCATCATGCCCGCGCAGTCGGGAATCTCGCCGCCCTCGACGGGACACGTGCGATCGGGGTTGGTGGCGATGAGCCGCGCGCCGTGGCGCACGGCCTGCAGCGCGGTGTTCAGCTTGGCGTAATCGAACGTGCGGTCGAACGCGATGACGACCCATCGCACGCGATGATCGGGCCGGACCTCGAAGCCGTGCGCGGTCAGCTCCGCCGTGAGCGGAGGCTCGCCGATCACGAAGACGGGAGCGCCCGGATCGAGTGTGGCCAGGTGCCGGGCGAGCACCAGCGAGGAGTTGATCACGTCCTCGGCCTCCGCGGGCACACCGAGGCGTCGCAGCTTCGCCGCGTAGTCCGCACGCGTCTGCAGCGGCTTGTTGGAGAGGAATGCGACGCGGCAGCCGGCCCCGCGCAGCGCAGCCAGCGTCTCGGCGGCGCCGGGAACCAGCGCCTCGCCGACGTAGACGGTGCCGTCGAGGTCGAAGAGCCAGCCGCGATGCGGCAGGCGCACAGTCACTAGCGGACGAGGGGCGTGACGGCGACCTGGGCGAGATCGGCGAACGGCGCGGGCATCACGCCCAGCAGCACGATGCCGATGACGGCGATGGCGAGCGCGACGCCGCCCGCGAAGGACGGCACGAGGCGAACGTCTGCGCCCTCGGGCTCGCGCATGTACATGTAGACGATCACGCGCAGGTAATAGTAGGCGGCGATCGCAGAGTTCAACACGCCGAGGACGGTCAGCCAGACATAGCCCGCGCGCACGGCCGAGCCGAAGAGGTAGAACTTGCCGACGAAGCCGGCGAGCGGCGGGATGCCGATCAGCGACAGGAGAAAGAGCCCGAGCGTCGCTGCCAGGACCGGATGGCGGCGCGCGAGTCCCGCGTAATCGCCGACCTCGACCGCCTCGCCGTCGTCGGACCGTTCGACGAGGAGGATGGCGCCGAACGCGCCGGCGGTGGTGAACGTATAGGCGAGGAGGTAAAAGAGCACGGCCCCCGCGCCGGACACGCCGCCCGCCACGAGGCCCACGAGCATGTAGCCGACGTGCGCGATCGACGAGTACGCGAGCATGCGCTTGAGATTGGACTGTGCGATGGCGATCACGTTGCCGACCGTCATGGTGACCGCCGCCACCGCCCACAGCAGCACGCTCCAGTCCGGCTGGGCCGCCCGGAGCGCCACCGTGAGCACCCGGATGAGCGCGGCGAACGCGGCCGCCTTCGAGCCGGTCGCGATGAGCGCGGTCACCGACGTCGGCGCGCCTTCGTACACGTCAGGCGCCCACATGTGGAACGGCACGGAGGAGATCTTGAAGCCGAAGCCGACCAGCAGCAGGCTCAGGCCGATCGTCACCAGCGCGTCGCGCGGGCGCGCGGCCGCGGCGGCGGCGATGCGATCGAAGTTGGTGGAGCCGGTGGCGCCGTAGATCAGCGCGATGCCGTAGAGGAGGAAGCTCGTGGCGAAGGCGCCGAGCAGAAAATACTTCATGGAAGCCTCGCCCGACGCGAGCCGCAGCTTGAAGAGACCGGCCAGCACGTAGAGGCAAAGCGACATCAGCTCGATGCCCAGGAACACGACGAGCAGATCGCCGGCCGAGGCGAGGAGCATCATGCCGGTGGTCGAGAACAGCAGCAGCGCGTAGTATTCGCCGGACTCCACGCCGTTGCGGCGCAGGTAGTCGATGGACAGCAGGACGGCGAGCGCCGACGCGTAGCAGATCACGACGTGGAAGAAGAGGGCGTAGTTGTCGAGCAGCACCATGTCGCGAAACGCCCGCGAATCCCGGTTCCAGAGCGGGATCGCGCTGAGCAGCGCGGCCACGAGCCCGGCCAGCGCCACCCCGCCGAGATGCTCCTTGCTCCGGGGCGGCAACAGGTCGAGCAGCAGCACCAGCACACCCGCACCGAAGACGATGAGCGACGGCAGAAGCGCGCCGAGATCGACGGACGGCGCGGGGATCATGGACGCGCGAGACGCGTTGGGCCGCGGGCCACGCTTGCCTTGCTCTCGACCTGCGCGATGAGCGCCTGCACGGACACTTCCGTCTTCGCGGTGAACGCCTTCGGATAGACGCCGATCCACACCACGAAGATCAGCACCGGCACGAGCACGGCCCACTCGCGCGGCGTGAGGTCCGGAAGCCGGCGGTTGGCCTCGTGGCGGATCTCCCCGAACGCGACGCGTTGGTACATCCACAGCAGGTAGACGGCGGCGAGGATGATCCCCGTGCTCGCGGCGGCGGCAAGCCACTTGTCGACGGTGAACGCCCCCACGAGGATGAGGAACTCGCCGACGAAACCGTTGAGGCCGGGCAGGCCGAGCGACGACAGGCAGACGATGAGAAACACGGCGGAGAATGCGGGGATCACGCCCCAGAGTCCGCCGAAGTCGGAGATCAGCCGCGTGTGCCGACGCTCGTAGATCATGCCGACCATGAGGAACAGCGCCCCCGTCGACAGTCCGTGATTGACCATCTGGATGACCGCGCCCACCATGCCCTGCGGTGTGAGCGTGAAGAGCCCGAGCATGACGAAGCCGAGGTGGCTGACGCTCGAGTAGGCCACGAGCTTCTTGAGATCCGGCTGCACGGTGGAGACGAGGGCGCCGTACACGATGCCGATCACGGCGAGCGCGTACACCCACGGGCCGTAGTCGACGCTCGCGTCGGGGAAGAGCGGCAAACAGAAGCGCAGAAAGCCGTACGTACCCATCTTCAGCAGCACACCGGCCAGGATCACCGAGCCCGCCGTCGGCGCCTCCACGTGCGCATCGGGCAACCACGTGTGAAATGGGAACAGCGGCACCTTGATGGCGAACGCCAGGGAGAACGCGAGGAACATGAGCGTCTGAGCGCGCCCCGGCGCCATCACGTACCGCGTCAGCGTCGGCAGGTCGAACGTGTACACACCGGTGGCGGCGCCGTGCTGGTAGTACAGGGCGAGAATGGCCACCAGCATCAGGGCCGAGCCCACCATCGTATAGAGCACGAACTTCACGGCGGCGTAGACGCGGTTCGGGCCGCCCCACACGCCGATCACGAAGTACATCGGGATCAGCATCGCCTCCCAGAACACGAAGAAGAGGAAGAGATCCAGGGAGACGAACACGCCCACCATCCCCGTCTCCAGCAGGAGCATGGCGATGACGAACTCCTTCGTACGGTCCTCGATGGCGTGCCACGCCGACGCCAGCGCCAGCGGCATGAGGAACGTCGTGAGCAGCACCAGCAGCATGCTGATACCGTCCACGCCCACGTGATAGCCGACGCCGAGTCCCGGCATCCAGCGCACGATCTCCTCGAACTGCATGTCGGCGTCGCCGGCGTCGAAGCGCGTCCACAGCGGCACGGAGGCCACGAACGTCGCGGCGCTCACCACCAGACCGCTCCAGCGCAGCGCCGGCTCGTTACGGCGCGGCACCAGGAGAAGAATGAGCAGCGCGCCGAGGGCCGGCAGGAAGGTGACGACGCTCAACCGGCCGACAGGCATGGTTATCGCGCCAGGAAATACACGACGAAGATCACGGCGCCGGCGAGCATGGTCAGCGCGTAGTTCACCACGTAGCCCGTCTGAACCCGGCGCAGCCCAGCCGCCCACCACGCGACGCCGCGGCCGAGGCCGTTGACGACGCCGTCGACGACGCCCAGGTCGAACACGCGGGCGAGGAACACCGAGGCGCTGTAGAGCGGTTGCACGATGGCGCGATCGTAGAGCCGGTCCACGTACCACGCGTTCAGCAGCGCGCGGTGGATCGCCGTCGTCGGCCGGCCCAGCGCCTCCGCCCTGACGGGTCGGGCGACGTACATGAACCACGCGAGCGCGATGCCGGCGCCCACGACGAGCACGGACAGCACGAGCAGCATGATGCCCGCGGCGCCGCTGTGCTCGCCCTCGTGGGCCGGCAAGACCGGCGTCAGGAATCGCGCGAACGGCGTGCCGTGCTCGGAGGGAATGCCGACGGCCGCGCCGGCGATCACCGTCAGGACGGCCAGCACGATCAGCGGCCACGTCATCACCCGCGGCGACTCGTGCACGTGATGCGCGACGTCCTTGGACATGCGCGGCGCGCCGAAGAACGCGAGGAAGATCAGGCGGAACGTGTAGAAGGCGGTCATGAACGCGCCCGCCAGCAGCAGCACCCACGCCAGGCGGCGCCCGTCGAACGCTGCCGCGAGGATCTCGTCCTTCGAGAAGAACCCCGCCAGACCCGGCACGCCGGCGAGGCCGGCGGCGCCGATCGTCATCGCGATGGTCGTCGTCACCATGCGCGGCGCCAGGCCGCCCATCTTTCGGAGATCCTGCTCGCCGTGCAGGCCGTGGATCACGGAGCCCGCGCCGAGGAAGAGCAGCGCCTTGAAGAAGGCGTGGGTGACGAGGTGAAAGATGCCGGCGGCGTAGGCGCCCAACCCGAGCGCGGCGAACATGTAGCCGAGCTGGCTCACGGTCGAGTACGCGAGCACGCGCTTGATGTCCGTCTGCGCCACCCCGATGGTCGCCGCGAAGACGGCGGTAATCACGCCGATCCAGAGCACCACGTCCAGCGCGACCCCCGAGCGCTCGAACAGCACGTGGCTGCGGGCCACCATGTAGACGCCGGCCGTGACCATGGTCGCCGCGTGGATGAGGGCGGAGACCGGCGTCGGGCCTTCCATCGCGTCCGGAAGCCACACGTGCAGCGGCACCTGCGCCGACTTGCCGCACGCGCCCATGAACAGCAAGAGCGCGATGCCGGTGGCGGTGGCCGGCGCCAGCGTGGCGGCACCCTTGAAGACGCCCGCGTAGTCGAGCGTGCCGAGCGCCGTCCAGATCCACATGATTCCGAGGCCGAATCCAAAGTCACCGACGCGGTTGACGATGAACGCCTTCTTGCCGGCGGCGGCCGCGGTGTCGCGCGTGTACCAGAAGCCGATCAACAGATACGAGCACAGGCCGACCGCCTCCCAGAAGACGTAGAGGAGGAGGAAGTTGCCCGCGAGGACGAGCATCGTCATGGAGAACACGAACAGGTTCAGATATCCGAAGTAGCGCGCGTAGCCGGGGTCGTCGTGCATGTAGCCGACCGAGTAGATGTGGATGAGGGTGCCGACACCGGTCACCACGAGGAGCATCACACCCGTCAGCGGATCTACCAGCGCGCTGAGCGCCGTCTCGAACTCACCGGCGACGATCCAGGGGAACAGCGTGGTCGTGAACGACTGTCCCGGCCACACGCGCGCGAACACGACGCAAGAGATGACGAACGAGCCGACCAGCGCGGGCACGGCGACCCAGTGCGCCTGCCGTCCGACCTTGCGTCCGAGCATCATGTTGACGAGCGCGCCCGCGAGAGGGAAGGCGGGGATCAACCAGACGATGGACACCGCGTCAATCTATCGGCGGGGCATGGGGGTGTCAAGCAAGCGACGTGGTATGATTCCACGTGCCTCCTCGCTCTCGCTTCAAGGGTGCCCTCGTCGTCGTGCTCGTCGTGATCCTCGCGATCGTCGCGCCGATCTCGTATCTGGGGTGGCGCCAGACGGTGCCCGGGGTTCGCGCATCGATCGCCGTGCCGCGCTTCATCGGCCACACGTCCGCATTCCCCGTGACGCTCCAGGCGGCGCGCGGCAATGTCGTCAGCGCCGACGTGCGTGTCGTCCAGGGCACGCGAGCCGTCACCGTCGCCAAGGCCGAAGCGCCGCTCGGCCCGCGTGGCGAGCTGCCCGTCAAGTTCGAGGCCGCGCCACTCGGGCTTCGTGAGGGCCCGGCCACCATCGAGGTCTGGGCCCGCGACGATTTCTGGCGGCCGCTGCGCGGCGCGCCACGCGCCGTCGCGAGCACGCCGGTGACCGTCGACCTCACCCCGCCGAAGGTCGACATCCTGTCGGCCACACGCTACGTGTCCCCCGGCGGTGTGCAGCTGCTGACGTTCCGTGTCAGCGACGCCGAGCGCACGGACGTGACGGTGGGCACGCGGACCTTTCCCTCGTTCGCGTACGGACCGTCCGACAAGGGGACGCGCGTCGCCCTCGTCGCCCTCCCCTACGACTACGCGGCCGGCACGCCGATCGCGGTCAGCGCCCGCGACGAGGCCGGCAACGTGGCCACGCGCGCCGTGCCCAGCGAGCTCAAGCCCCGAGGCTTTCCGCGCGACACGATCAAGATCAGCGAGGCATTCCTGCAGGCGAAGGTCCCGGAGCTGCTGCCGCAGCGGCCACCGTCGCAGTCGCTGATCGACGCGTTTCTCGTCATCAACCGTGAGCAGCGCAAGCAGGCGGAGACGACGAAGCACGAGATCGGCGCCAAGACGGCGGACACGCCGCTGTGGGAGGGCGCCTTCCTGCAGCCGCGCAACACCAAGGTCTTCTCCAACTTCGCCGAGACCCGCACCTACGTCTACGACGGCCGCAGTGTCGACACGCAGGTGCACTACGGCTACGATCTCGCGTCGACGAAGCACTCGCCGGTCCCCTGCGCCAACGCCGGCGTCGTCGCCTTCGCGGGCCCGCTCACGATCTACGGCAACGCGGTGATCGTCGATCACGGCCTCGGCCTGCAGACCCTCTACGCGCACCTCTCATCGATCGACGTGAAGGTCGGCGACAAGGTCACACGCGGTCAGGAGCTCGGACGCACCGGCGCCACCGGTCTCGCCATCGGCGATCACCTGCACTTCGAAGTGCTGGTCGCCGGCGTGTCGGTCACGCCGCTCGAGTGGTGGGACGCGAAATGGATCCGCGACCGCGTGAACCGGCCGCTCAAAGAAGCCGGATTGCCGGAGATTGCCGGCGTCGGCGCCGTGCCCGACGACGAGCCGCCACGCGCCGCGGCCGCTGTTCGGCCCGCGCGCCGACGAGCACGCTAGCCGGTCACCGAAGGCCGCTCCGGCTTAAAACGCGCCGAACTTCTCGTAGGCGGCCAGCGGCGTCATGCCGCGCTTGACCGCCATCCGTACCTTGTTCTCGGTGCCGACCAGCCGCTCGCAGCGCGCGAGCACTTCGTGGGCCACGCGCCGCGGCACCACCACGACGCCGTCGAGATCACCCACGACGATGTCGCCAAGGCTCACGCGGACGCCGCCGAGCGTGAGGGGCTGCCCCCAGTCCGTCACGCGCCACCTGGGGACCGAATCCTGCGGGCTGCGGTACCGCACGAACGTCGGAAAGCGCGCGCGGGCGATCGTCGCGGCATCGCGCGTGCTGCCGTCGATGACGGCGCCGCGGATGCGGCGCGCGCGGAACCACTCGGCCGACAGCTCACCGAAGTGCGCCGCCTCGTTGTCATTGGCCGCGAGCACCAGCACGGATTCGGCCGGGACCGCGCCGAGCATCCCGAGGAACTTCCGCAGCGTGGCGTCGCGATCGCGCGGGGTGCCGCGGTGCGTGCGGCCTCGCGCGGTGAACGCGTAGCCGGCCAGCCGCATCTCGAGCGTCAGCGGCTGGATCGCGTGCGGCAGTGTCTGTCGCAGCAGCCCCATCTCGTCGAGCACGTCGGTGATGGCGGCGGTGTAGATCCTGGCGAACCGGCGCGGCAGGTTGTCCGAGCGACGCGACGCCATGGGCGCCGATTCTACGACAACAGCAGCCGCGGCAGCGCGCTTGGCGGCACGTAGTCGCCGATGACGCCGAGGAGCGCCGAGAGCACCCGGGGACGCCCCGCGAGCCAGCGCGCGGCGAGATTCGCGACCGAGCGCCGCGCGATCAGCGCTTGCAGGATTTGCGTCACGCGTGCCTTGTCGGCGAACGCCGCGCGGCGCGCCCGCTCGTAGGTGCTCAACGCCGCCGCCGAAAGGTCGCCCGCGCGCAGCGCGTCCACGACCGTTTCCGCCGCGAGCTCGGCCGAGCGCAGCGCGGTGAAGATTCCCTCGCCCGTGAAGGGGTCGTAGAAGCCGGCGGCGTCGCCGACGAAGAGCACGCCGCCCTCACGCGGCGGCGCCACGTGGTACGCCAGCGGTCCGAGCGACGCCAGCGGCGCGACACGAACAGCACCGACCAGTCGTCGCGCGAGGTGTGGCAGCTGCTTGACCCTCGCCGCGAAGAAATCCTCCAGACGCGCGCGCCAGGGGACCGCGTGTGCCAACGGCACCACGAGGCTGAGATTCACCCGGTCGGGAGCGAGCGGGTTCAGGATCGCGTAATCGGGCGGATCGACGAAGATCTCGCCGACCTCACCGCAGCCCGGCACGCCGCTGACATAGGTGACCAGCGCCATCCGGGCGAGCCGGTGCCGACGGCGGCAGCCGAGGCGGTGCGCGATGACGGAAGCGCGCCCGTCGGCGGCGATGACGACGCGGCCGCGAGCCTCCACCCGCCCGCCGGCCGCGTCCATCCCGACGACACCGGTCACACGTCCGGCGTCGACGAGGACGTCGGTGACGCGGACACCCAGGCGCACGTCGACGGGCAGCGCGCCCACGCGCTCGAGCAACGCGCCGTCGAGGGTGGCACGCGGGACGCCCATCGCGTGCTCTTGATACGGACGGAAGCCGCCCACCACGCCATAGCGCGCGTCGAGCACGTTGCCATCGGGCGCGGTGATGCGCATCCCCGACAACGCCACGGCGCCTCCGGCATCGACGGCCTTGAGGACGCCGAGGCGATCGAGCACGCGGCCGCCTTCTGGACTGAGATACTCGCCGCACACCTTGGGCCGTGCGCGGGGGCCGCGATCCAGCACCGTCACCGCGAGACCGTGCTCGGCGAGGAGGATGGCCGAGGCGGCCCCGGCGGGTCCGGCGCCGACGATGACGACGTCGACCGTGCGCATCACGCCGCCTCGACCAGGACGCGCGCCAGCCACGGATAGCTGGTGAGGATCGCGCCCGTGACGCCCGCGGCCCTGAGGAGCGCGCCGAGCTCGACCGGCGCATACGCACGCCGCACCGAAAGCGGACCGTCGTGTCGCGACATCGGGTGCATCCGGAGCACGCGCGTGACGAGCCACACGAGACCGAGCGCCAGCGGCGTGCGCGCGAGGTCGTTGACGACGAGACGGCCACGACAGACGCGCCGCATCTCGCGCAGCGCCGCCACGGCGGCGTCGGGTTCCAGGTGATGCAGGGTGAGCCCGGCGTGAACCACGTCCGCCGTGTTCGACGCGAACGGCAGAGCGCGCGCGTCGGCGCGCACAACGGTGATCTCTGGATACGCCACGCACGCGGCCGAGGCCAGCCGCGCGGTGGTCTCGTCGGAGTCGATCATCAGCACGCGGACGCGGCGCCCGGCGCGGCGCGCCCAGCGCGCGACGAATCGTGCGAAGTCCCCGTCTCCGCCGCCCACGTCGACGAGGCGCAGGCTGCGCCCGCGGGGTATGCACGCCGCCGCGCTCCGCACCCGGCCGAGCGACAGCGCGTGGCCGCCAAACCAGGTGTTCAGGCGATCGATATCGGCGAGCGTCTCGGCGAGGTCGGCGGGCGGCACGCGGCCATCCAGATACTCACGCGCGCCCTCCGCCCGCCGCATCACCAGCGCAGCAGCGCGCCCTCGGCCGCGAAGCCAGGCCCGAGCCCGATCATGAGCCCCCAGTCCCCGGGTACGGGACGCTCGAGTCGCAGCAGGCGCTCGAGGACGAAGAGGATGGTCGCAGAGGACATGTTGCCGTGCTCGCGCAGCACGGCGCGCGGGTGCGCCATCTGCGCGTCGGTGAGCTCGAGCAGCTCCCGTGCCCGATCGAGGACGCGCCGGCCTGCGGAGTGCAGCACCCAGTACGCCACGTCGTGACGCTTCAGTCCCTGCGCCTCCATGAGGGCGCGCGCCATCTCGCCCATCATCACCGGCCCGATGCGACGGACCTCCTTCGAGAGGACGACGCGAGGACGGCCGCCCGGGTACTCGAAGCCCATCGCGGACAGGTGCGCGGAGCGAAACAACGTGCGGTGACCGATGATGGCCGGCCCGCCGCCGTCGCCGCCGAGGGCGACGGCGCCGGCGCCGTCGGCGAAGATCGCGTGCGCCACGGCGCTCTCGAGTCGGTCGTCGAGGAAGTACGCGGCGGAGCAAATCTCGACCGCGACGACGAGGGCGCGATGGCCCTCGAAAGTCTGCAGGTGATTCCACGCCTGCTGCAACGCCACCATCGCCGAGGCGCAGCCGGTGTCCCCCACGTGCACGCGCTGCACGTCGTCACGACAACCGAGGCGCGCGACGAGGTGCGCGTCGATGCTCGGCGTCATCCGCCCGGTGCACGTCGTCGTCGCGACGAAGTCGACGTCCTCCGCCGACCATCCCGCGCGCGCCAGCGCCTCGCGCGCCGCGGCCTCGGAGAGCGCCAGCGCGCCCTCGCAGAAGCGCGCGTTGAGATCGTCGACGCTCTCGTCGGGCGTGAACTTCGCAGGGTCGATCCAGAGCTGGCGCGCCTCGATGTCGCTCGAGGCGAAGAACCCGCGACGGCGCTCGTCTGCGTAGCCGGCCCGCGCGAGGATGTCGGTCTGCGTGAAGCGGTGCGGCGGGACAGCCGTCCCGACGGCAGCGATGCGGGGTGCGCTCATATAAGATGACGTCCAACGTCGAGCATACTGCGAGGGTCGAGCCCATGCCACTCTTCAGCTTCGAAGGCAAGAATCCCAACGTGCATCCGACCGCATTCATCGCTCCGACCGCCGTGCTCGTCGGCGACGTCACGGTGGAGGAGCGCGCGTCCGTTTGGTACAACGCCGTGCTGCGCGGCGACCTGAACCCGATCGTCGTTCGCGCCGGCGCCAACGTGCAGGACTGCTCCGTGGTCCACGTGACCGCGCGCGCCGGCGTCGAGATCGGGCGCGGCGCCACCGTCGGTCACAACTGCACGATCCACGCGGCGCGGCTCGCCGACGAAGCGCTCGTGGGCAACGGCAGCACGGTGCTCGATGGCGCGCGCATCGGCGTGCGCGCGATGGTCGCGGGCGGCGCGCTCGTCACCCCGGAGACCGAGGTGCCCGACGGCATGCTGGCCATGGGCACGCCGGCGAAGGTGAAGGGGCCGCTTGCCGGCACACCCGCCGAGCACTGGGTGAAAGCCAACCCCGAGGGCTATCAGAAGCTCGCGCAGCGCCACCGCGCCAGCGTCGCGGAGGTCGCGCGGGACGCCTAGCGTCCCTGGAACCTCGCGGCGCGCTTTTCCTTGAACGCGGCGACGCCCTCTTTGTGGTCGTCGGTCTGGCGCACGATCGCCATGTGCGAGGAGACCAGATCGAGGTGCGTGCGCAGGTCGAGCTTCATCGACTGGTAGACGAGCCGCTTGATCATCCGGATCGGCACCTGCGGGCCGTCGGCGATCTGCCGCGCGAACGCATACGTGGCGTCACGCAGCTCGGCGTCGGGCACGACGCGCTGCACGATGCCCAGCCGCAGCGCCTCGGGCGCCTCGATGAAGTCCGCCGTCCATAGCAGCTCGAGCGCCTTGGCCGGCCCGACGAGCCGAGGCAGGAAGAACGTGTCCCCGTCACCCGGCACGAGGCCCACGCGCACGTAGCCGGTGGAGAAGCGCGCCGATTGCGCGGCGATCCGCACGTCGCACATCACGGTCATGCCCATGCCGGCGCCCACGGCCAGGCCGTTGACCATAGCGATCACGGGCTTGTCCACGGTTTCCAGCGTCTTGGGCACGCGATGCACGCCTTCCCACAGCATGTTCTTGTGGTCGAGCTGCGTCGGCTCACCCTGACCCATCCGCGCCACGTCACCGCCGGCGCAGAACGCGCGGCCCGCGCCGGTGACGACGACGACGTTGACCTCGGGATCGGCCTGCGCGTCGGCGAGCGACTTCGCCCAGCCGTCGATCATCGGCCCCGTGAACGCGTTGAGCTTGTCGGGGCGGTTCAGCGTGATGGTCGCGATCTTGTCTTTTTTCTCGTAGAGGAGGTCGCTCATCGTCAGTCCTCGGAAACCGTTGGAGTCAGTGTGGATCCACGGCGAAGATGCGCCACTCGCCCGGGACGCCTTTGAGGGCGTGGACGCCGCGGTCGGCGAATTTCAGCCCCGAACCGGCGACAAGGTCACGCACGGTGCCGGACACGAGCACCTCACCGCCCTTCGCCAGCGCGGCGATTCGGGCGCCGATGTGCACGGCGAGGCCGCTCAGCTTCGCACCCATGACCTCGCATTCGCCTGTGTGAAGACCGGTGCGAACCTCGAGCCCGAGCCGCCGCACGTCGGCGCTCACGGTGGCCGCCGCCCGCACCGCTCGCGCCGGCCCGTCGAAGGCGGCCAGCATACCGTCGCCGGCCGTGTCGATTTCACGGCCACGGAACCGCGCGACGTGCTCACGCACGAGCGCCTGAAAGGCCGCGAGCGCGTCTCGCCAGCGGTGATCTCCCAGCTCGGTCGCCATTCGTGTCGAGTCGACGACGTCGGCGAACATGACGGTGGCGAGCACGCGGTCGGGTTCGGGCCCGCGACGAACGCCGGTCAGAAACTCTTCGATCTCGTCGAGGACCATGTCCGCGTCGTCGCAGAACGGCAGGTGGTCCTGGCCCGGAAGCTCGACGTACCGGGCCGCGGGTATCCCTGCAGCGAGCTGGCGTCCGGCGTGAACGTCGACGACCTGATCACCCTGGGGATGCAGAATCAGCGTCGGAACGCGAATGGACGGCAAGATGTTTCGGACGTCGAGCTCGCAGTTCATCCGCAGCAAAGCCGCGGCCGCCGAGGGACTGGCGCCGTGGCGCAGGAACCGGGCCCACCAATCACAAAACCGCGCATCGCCAGCCATCGTGGGCGCTCGCAGGTCGATGCCGATTGGACCGCCCCAGTCGCGCCGACACCGCTCGATTCGAGCCTCCATGTCCTCCGGCGTTCGGCCCCAGGGAGAGTCGGGCGCGGCCATAAGCCGAGCGTACGAGCCGTGCATGATCAGCGCCGCGGTCCGCTCGCGGTGGGTTGCCGCGAACAGCGCGCACATCAGACCGCCTTCCGAATAGCCGAACACGGCGGCCTGGCGCGAGCCGGCGGCGTCCATCACGGCGCGCACGTCGTCCATCCGCACCTCGAGCGACGGCATGTCGGTGACGCGGTCCGAGAGTCCGGTTCCTCGCTTGTCGAACAGGATCAGTCGGGAGAAGGACGCGAGCCGCTCGAAGAAGCGCACGACCGACGGCTCCTCCCAGAACATCTCGATGTTCGACACCCAGCCCGGGACAAGGACGAGGTCGCGGGAGCCTTCGCCCACGACCTGATAGGCGATACTGACGTCGCCGCTGCGCGCGTATCGCGTCTGGGGCTTCATCGACGACACGACAGCGTCAATCCTTCGGCAATCCCAGTACGCGCTCGCCCAGGATGTTCTTGAGAATCTCTGTCGTACCGGCGCGGATGCCGCTCGCGCGCGCCAGCAATTCGTAGAACTCCCACTGTCCGTCGTCGGGGGCCCACGGCGATCCCTCGGCGATCTGCCCGTAGGGTCCGATGACCTCGGTGGCCGCGAGGGCCAGCTCCTGGTCGAGCTGGCTCCAGAACAGCTTTGACGTCGAGCCCTCGGGCCCGGGCTCACCGCCGCGCAGGATCTTCGTCAGGCTGCGATAGGCGTTCATCTGCAGCGCCTGCTCGCCGATCCAGAGCGCGGCCACTTTCTGGCGCACGAGCGGGTCGCCGCCCCGTCCGCGCTCGCGCACCAGGCGCACGAAGCGGTGCAGCGCGTTGCGCAGCGCGATGTGCCGGATGAACGTCAGCAGATCGCGCTCGTACGCGAGGGTGGTGATCGCGACCGCCCAGCCTTCGTGCAGCTTGCCCACCAGGTTGTCGCGCGGCACGCGCACGTTGTCGAAGAAGACCTCGTTGAATTCCGCCTCGCCCGTGAGCTGCCGCAGCGGCCGCACGGTGATGCCCGGCGTCTTCATGTCGACGAGGAGGAACGAAATGCCCTTGTGCTTGGGCGCGTCGGGATCGGTGCGCACGAGCAGGAAGCACCAGTCGGCGACGTGCGCCATCGACGTCCACACCTTTTGGCCGTTGACCACGACGTGATCGCCGTCGAGCACGCCGCGCGTCTGCAGATTCGCGAGATCCGAGCCGGCATTGGGCTCGGAGAACCCCTGACACCAGAGCTCATCGGCGGTGAGAATGTTCTGCAGGTGTTTCTTCTGCTGCGCCGGCGTGCCGTACTTCATCAGCGTCGGTCCGAGCATCGACAGCCCGCCGCGGTTGACGAACTGCGGCGACTCGGCGCGCGCCATCTCCTGGAAGAGGATGATCTGCTCGCTCAGGCTCGCCCCGCGACCGCCGAACTCCTTGGGCCAGCTCATGCCGACGTACCCGGCCTGCCACATCGTCTTCTGCCAGGCGCGCAGCCGCCGCACCTCGTCGACGTCGGCGCGTGACGATGCGAAGGCGCGACCGCGCAGGTCGTCCGGCACATTGGCCTCGAGCCACGCGCGGGCCTCCTTGCGGAACGCCTCTTCCTGGTCGGTGAAGTCGAAGTCCATCAGGCCCGCCCTACCACATGACGCATCCACCGTCGACCATCAGCGCCTGCCCCGTGATGTAGCGCGCCTCGTCGGAGGCGAGAAACACCGCGGCATGGCCGATGTCCTCCGGCGTCTGCTCGCACTTCATCGGCACGATGTCCGTCACCCGCTTGTCGAAGACCTGACGCGCGGTCATGCCCTTGAACGCGGGATTCGTGTCGGCGATGTGCTGTGCCAGCTTCTGCCAGAACTCCGTGTAGAGCACGCCCGGACAGATCGCGTTCACGGTGATCCGGTGCGGCGCCAGCTCCTTGGCCACCACGCGCGTGAACGTGATGACCCCCTGCTTGGCGACGCTGTAGGCGGGCATGGTCACCGCGGCGAGCGGTCCCGCGATCGACGCGATGTTGACGATGCGACCGGCCTTGCGTTCGATGAAGTACGGCGACACCGCTTTGCAGGTCAGGAACACCGATTTCGTGTTGACGGCAAACGCGCGGTCCCAGTCGTCTTCCGTGTTGTTCGTGAAGGGCATGCCGGGCGGCGCCGCCATGCCGGCGTTGTTCACGAGGATGTCGATGCGGCCGAGCACGTCGCGCGTGCGGTCCACCATCTGCTTCACGTCGGCGCTGCTCGTGACATCGCACTTCATGGCGAGGACCCGGCGGCCGAGCGCCTTGACCTCGTCGCCGGTCTTCTCGGCGTTGAGCACCTGGATGTCGGGGATGGCGATATCGGCGCCCTCGTTCGCCATCGCGAGGGCGATGCCGCGCCCGATTCCGCTGCCGCCGCCGGTGACGATGGCGACTTTTCCCTCGAGCCGAGCCATGCACGCCTCCGTCGATATAATCGGTGCTTCGGAGGGACACATGACAACACAGCGTCTGCGAAGCCGCAACTGGTTCGGGCGCATGGATCTCGACGGCTTCGCGAATCGGTCGTGGCTCAAGACCGAAGGCTTCAGCGATCAGGTCTTCGACGGCCGGCCTGTTGTCGGCATCGCGAACTCGTGGTCGGAGCTGACCAACTGCAACGCGCATCTTCGCCAGGTCGCGGACGCGGTGAAGCGCGGCGTGTGGTCGGCGGGCGGTTTTCCGCTCGAGTTTCCGACGATCTCGCTCGGCGAAGTGCTCATGAAGCCGACGACGATGCTGTTTCGCAACCTTATGGCCATGGACGTCGAGGAATGCATTCGCGCATATCCGCTCGACGCCGTCGTGCTGCTCTCCGGCTGCGACAAGACCACGCCCGCGATGCTTATGGGCGCCGCCTCCGCCGACGTACCGGCCATCATGGTCACGGGCGGGCCGATGCTGCGTGGCAAGTGGCGTCAGGAAGAGCTGGGCTCGGGCACGGATCTGTGGCGACTGTGGGCGGAGCGTCGCGCGGGTCGGATGACGGACGAGGAGCTCTGCGAGGCGGAGTCGTGCATGTCGCGCTCCGCGGGCCACTGCATGGTCATGGGGACTGCTTCAACGATGGCGAGCATGGCCGAGGCGCTCGGCATGACGCTGCCGGGAAACGCGGCGATCCCCGCTCCCGACTCACGGCGGCTCGCGCAGGCGGAGCTGGCCGGACGCCGCGCGGTGGAGCTCGCGAATGCGGGCGGGCCGAGGCCTTCCGAGATCCTGACCGCGCGCGCGTTCGACAACGCGATTCGCGCGCTGATGGCGGTCGGCGGCTCGACGAACGCCGTGATCCACCTGCTCGCCATCGCCGGCCGCGCCGGCGTGCCGCTGACGCTCAAGCGTTTCGACGAGCTGTCGCGCAGCACGCCGTTCCTGCTCAATGTGCGGCCGTCCGGAAAGTACCTCATGGAGGATTTCTTCTACGCGGGCGGACTGCCGGTAGTGCTGAAGGAGCTGCTCCCGCTGCTGCACGGCGACGTACCGACCGTGAACGGTCGGACGCTCGCCGACACCGTGCGGGACGCGCGCTGCTGGAACGATGACGTCATTCGGCCCCTCGGCGTGCCGCTGGCATCGGAGGGCGGGCTCGCGATCCTCACCGGCAACCTCTGCCCCGACGGTGCGGTCATCAAAGTCTCCGCCGCCTCAGCGCAGCTCCTGACGCACCGCGGGCGCGCCGTCGTGTTCGAGGATCACGCGGATCTGCACGCGCGCATCGACGATCCCTCGGTCGCCATCGACGAGACGTCGGTCCTCGTGCTCAAGCACGTCGGGCCCAAAGGCGCCCCGGGCATGCCGGAGTGGGGCGCCGCGCCCGTGCCCGCACGGCTGCTCCAGCGCGGCGTGAAGGACATGGTGCGCATCTCCGACGCGCGCATGAGCGGCACGTCGTACGGCACGGTGGTCCTGCACGTGGCGCCGGAGTCCGCCGTCGGAGGACCGCTGGCCCTCGTGCGCAACGGCGACGAGATCGAGCTGGACGTCCCGCAGCGGACGCTGACCCTGCGCGTCGGCGACGACGAACTCGCGAAGCGCAAGGCCGCATGGAAGCCGCGCCCGCCGCACTACTCTCGCGGTTACGGCCGGCTCTTTCTCGAGCACGTGCTCCAGGCCAACGAGGGCTGTGACTTCGATTACCTGCGCGGCCGCACACCCGTGCGCTTCGAGGATTCGGCCGGACCGTCGCACGCCTGATCAGCGCGCGTGCTCGATCCACTCGCGCACGCGGGCCGGCATCGCGTCGCGGTTCGCGCGCGTGATCTCCCAGAGCGTCACGTCGCGGCGCAGCTTGACCTCGGTGATGAAGCCGCCGCCGCGCTGGCCGACGGTGGCGACGAGCGGCACCCCCGCGTCGAGCAGCGCGCGCGTGGCGTCGACGAATGTGGGCGACAGGCATTCCATCTTGCCGATCTCGTCGACGAGATAGAGGCTGACGCTCCGGCGCACGGCGAGGGCCGTGCGCGCCAGCGCATCGAGCGTGTCGACGGCCACCCCGTATTTCCCGACGCGCGGCGGCCCGGCGCGCTCGACGTGGGCGAGCGTCGAGCGGCGGCCGTCGAACGTCACGAGGGCGAAGCCGCGGCGTTCGCCGCGTACGCGGATCTCCTCGGTGATGAAGCCGCCGAGGCGTGCCGGCGGCAGCGCGCGCGCCACCGCGCGGATGACCGTCGTCTTGCCGACTCCGGGACGGCCGGTGAGCAACAGAGGGACGGGTCGCCCGCCTACGGCGCCTGGATGTCGACGCGCTCGACGCCCTTGGCTACGATCACCATCGCGCGCGCCGTCAGTGGCGGCCGTCGCATCGTGACGCCGCGACTTCGGCCCGCGGCGGAGACCGCTGGCACGAGGGGCGGCGTGACCATCGCGGCCTGCAGCCCGGTGCCCGGCCCACGGGACTCGGACGCCGCCGTCACGGCGGTGGGCAACGCAGAAGCGATCGGACGCAGCGGCGGCTCGGAAAGCGGCGCCGCTGCGAACACGAACGCGGCAAGCCCCAGGAAGATCACCGCGCGATCGCCGCGACGCCCCTGCGCCGTGCGCGATGGAACTGGGCTTGGCTCGTCGATGACGCGTGTTGCACATCTATTACAGATTCCGTCAGCGAATTGCACACACCATCCCCGCCACGAGGCGACGCCGATGAGGCGGGGACGGCCGCGATATCGCGAATGCGACGCGCAGCGGATCAACAACACACCACTCGGCAGAGCAAACACAGTGCCCGATTCTGGCGCTCAGCGCCGCGGAGGGGTCTCAGCGCGGCGCGAACCGAATCCGACCATTGCGATGCTCGATGACCGAGCGCAGGGATCCGGCCGCCCGCAAGGCGCGGACGGCGGCACCGGCCGGCAGATCCCTGCGCGCCATGACGATGGCGACGGGCACGCGCCAGTCGGCGGCGCTCAGCAACCGGCGCGCCCGCGCGGGCGATACGCCGCCGATCTCGGCCACGAGCCGCGCCGCGCGCGCGCGTAACTTCCGTGAGCGCGGTTGAACGTCCACCATGCGGTTGCCGTACACCTTGCCGAGACGGGCCATGCTCGCCGTCGTCAGCGTGTTGAGGACGAGCTTGGTGGCCGTTCCGGCCTTCAGGCGTGTCGACCCGGCCAGAACCTCGGGGCCCGGCGCCGGCGAGATAACGACATCGACTGAGCCTCGAGCTCGTGGCGTCGCAGCCCTCGACGGTGATCGCGACGACACCCCGTCAGAATTGCAAGTTACGAGCACGGTTCTCGCGCCGGCGCGCCGGGCTGCGGCGAGCGCGCCCCTCACGAACGGCGTGATGCCACTCGCCGAGACGCCGACCACGACGTCGCCGACGCCGGCGCGCGCCCGTACCGCGCGGGCGCCGGCGCGCGCGTCGTCCTCGGCGCCCTCGCGCGAGCGGAAGACCGAGGCGCGGCCACCGGCCATGATCGCTTGCACGCGCGTCGGCGGGGTCCCGAACGTCGGCGGACATTCCGCCGCCTCGAGCACGCCGAGTCGGCCGCTCGTGCCCGCCCCGACGAAGATCAGCCGTCCGCCTGCGCCGAGGCCGCGGACGATGATGTCCACGGCGGAGGCGATGTCTCGGGAGACACGGCCAACCGCGCGAACCGCGCGGGCATCCTCGCGGTTCATCAACGCCGCGATGCGGCGCGCGTCCAGGCGGTCGAGATGCGCGGTCGCGCGGTTCGCTCGCTCGGTGACGAGCCCCTCGTAGCGCACGCCGCGCGCCATGGCGCGCATGGTATCACCGGCTGCGCTACCATCGGCGCGTGCCCGCCGTCCTGACCGGCCTCGACGTTCTCCTTCGCGACCGTCTCAACGCGCTGCGCGGCCGGCGCATCGCGCTCCTCGCGCACCAGGCGTCGGTCGATCGTCGGCTCGAGCACGCCGCGACGCTTCTGCGTGACGCGCGCGGCGTGCGCCTCGTCCGGCTCTTCGCCCCCGAGCACGGGCTGTGGGGCGCCGCCCAAGATCATGCGCCGATCGCCGACGCGCGGGACCCCGTCACGGGATTGCCGGTCATCAGCCTGTACGGCGCGACCCGCGAGCCGACGGGCGCCCGGCTCGCCGGGCTCGACGCGCTGGTCGTCGATCTGCAAGACATCGGCTCGCGGTACTACACGTTTCAGTGGACGCTCGCGCTGGCGATGCGCGCCTGCGTGCGCGCGGGCGTGGAAGTCATCGTGCTCGATCGGCCGAATCCCCTCGGCGGCCTCGTCGTCGAGGGCAACGTCCCTGACCCGGCGTTCGCGTCGTTCGTCGGGCTCTATCCGCTGCCGGCCCGCCCGGGACTCACGCTCGGCGAGCTGGCCCGCTGGTTGGCGCACCAGCACGGCGTGCGCCCGGCGCTGAGCGTCGTCGCCATGCGTGGCTGGCGGCGCGCGATGCTCTGGGAGGACACCGGCGTGCCGTGGGTGGCGCCCTCGCCGAACATGCCGACGCCAGAGACCGCGCGGGTCTACCCGGGCGGCTGCCTGATCGAAGGGACGAATCTCTCAGAGGGGCGCGGCACGACACGTCCGTTCGAATGGATCGGCGCGCCGTACCTCGACGCTCACGAATACGCGGCGTCGCTTGAGTCGCTCCGCCTGCCCGGCGTCGCCTTCCGCCCTGCGCGCTTCACGCCGACGTTCCACAAGTGGGCGGGACGCGTGTGTGGCGGCGTGCAGCTGCACGTCACCGATCGCGCCGCGTTCAAGCCGTTCCTCACCGGCCTGGGTGTGATGGCCGCGGCGCGCCGCATCGCGCCGCGCGAGTTCCGCTGGAAACGACCGCCGTACGAATTCGAGCGGCGGCGGCTGCCGATCGACATCCTGCTCGGGACGGACGGGATCCGCCGGGCGCTGGAGCGCGGCCGTCCGCTCCGCGAGATCGAGGCGGGCTGGGCGGCCGCGCTCGGGCGTTGGCGACGGCAGCGGGAGCGCGTGCTCGGCTACCGCTGACGGACGGGATCGATCAGTTGGTAAACAGCCGCGTGAAGAAGTTCTTCACGCTCGAGCCGAACGCATCGGCGCTTTGCTTGACGTTGCCGTCCTTGAGGTGCTGCCAGGCGCTCTTCGCCGGCGGCGAGGCGGCCTGACCGCCTTCTTTGACTTTCTCACCGGCGAACTTCGACCCCTCGACGACGGTGTGGCCGACACCTTTCGCCGTCTCCTCGACACCGGTGCCGAGCTTGCCGTCACCGATCTTCTTGGCGCCGGTCTCGACCTCGCGGCCCGCGGCCTTCACCTTTGACTCGTCGGCCGCGCCGGCGGATGTCGCGAGCGCGGCGACCAGGGCCGTCAACCCTATCGCAGCGACGAACAGTCGCGTCGTGATCATGGCGGTTTGGACCTCCCGATACTCAGCGTACCGCGAGCAGACAGCGGAGGAAATTCGGATTCAGCCGCGGCGGATGGGCGCGTCCGTCGACATCCGGGCCAGCGGATGGCCGTGCGGGAAGACGGCCCCGTGACCGAGCCGCACGACGGGATCATGCTGCTCGATCATCCAGACGTCGCCGATGTCGACGGCCGTGCTCGCGTGACCGCGGCGCTCGCGAATCGAGGCGAGCACGAGCCAGATCGCGGTGAGGATCAGCGCCGCGGCGAGGATCTTCACGACGTGAACCCTCGCGCGCGCATGCAGCTGGCGTACGCCGCGCGATAGCGCTCGTCGTTCTTCTTGTTCTCGTTGAGACCGTACAGCGTCCCGCCGCCGGCGCCCACGATGCCGCCGATGGCCGCGCCTTTGCCGGCGCCCTTGCCGCCGCCGGCGATCGCACCACCGGCCGCGCCGACCGCCGCGCCGACGACCGCGCCGATGGCGCCGTCCTTCACGACTTCCATCGTCTTGTCCTTCGAGCCGGTCTCGCTCGCCGCGTACTTGTTGCAGGCGTCGATGGCGCTCTGGCTCGGAACGCCCGGCGCGCTGGCCACATGGGTCTGCGTCGCCTGCGCCTTGTGCGGCGTCTTCGGTTCCTGAGCCGCGGCCTTCTGGTCCTGAACGGCCGCCTTCTGCTCCTGAGCGGTTCGATCGCTGCCAGTCCAATTGGCGACGACCAGGCCGGTCACGAGCGCGGACACGATAGCCACGGCCATACCAATCGAGGTCAGCTTCCACGGATTCATCGTCATCCTCCGCGGTT
>Ga0209382_10000601_pt1 | contig 58760 bp, 68 predicted proteins | sample SoiMetdeltSBSDD5_FD_187599 | JGI IMG/M metagenome (GOLD analysis project Ga0209382, IMG submission 187599) | Bulk soil microbial communities from a Populus tree surrounding site in Tennessee, USA - Soil MetaG P. deltoides SBSDD5 (SPAdes) (version 2) | ecosystem: Environmental > Terrestrial >...
TCTCTCGGGGAGCACGGGAACCCCGGGACGCGCGAGCGGCCCAGTCCTCGGCATCGCGGCGGGACTCCTGCTGGGGGTGGCGAACGTCGCCGTCAAGGCGCTGACGGCGACCGTCCCGGGCGACGTTTTCAGCATCATCAGCCCGTGGACGGCGATGGGGCTCCTGGCCGGAGCCGGTGCGTTCCTGGCGCTGGCGCGCGGGATGCAGACCGGAGGCGCGATACCCGTGATCACCCTGAGCTCCGTATGCGCGAACCTGGCGTCCGTGGCGGGGGGGATCGCGGTCTTCGGCGATCCCGTGGGCGGCGATCCGCTGGCGATCGCGGCCCGCTCAGCGGCCTTCGCGGCGGTGATCGCGGCCGCGATCGTGCTGCCGGCGCCCAGCCGCGCCGCGGTCGCTCGCGCCTGATCGCATCCGTCGGACCGTCCGGGCCGCCTCCTAGGGTCCACCGGCACCGACCTCTCCATGGCATGGCTCCTCCTGATCGCCGCTGGGCTCTTCGAGACCGGCTTCGCAGTGATGCTGAAGCTGAGCCACGGGTTCACTCGGATCCTGCCAACGGTCCTGTTCTGCGTGTTCGCGCTGGCGAGCTTCGGACTGCTCAACCTGGCGCTCCGCGACCTCCCCGTGGGTACCGCCTACGCGGTCTGGACGGGCATCGGGGCGGCCGGCACGGCGACAGTCGGAATCCTCGCCCTCGGTGAGCCGGCGGACGCGCTGCGCATCGCCGCGATCTCGCTGATCGTGATCGGCGCGATCGGCCTGCAGGCCGTCGAGAGCCATTGAGCTCTGCCGGATCGCGACGCGGACGCGCCTACACTTGACGTGGATGCAGCGAACCCGCAACGGCCGTCGCGCCCATAGCCCGGACATCGAGGGCAGCGGCATCCAGAACCCGCGCGCCAGGCAGCGCGCGCTCTGCCTCGGCGTGCTGCCGGCAACGCCCGGTGGCGCCGATCCCCTCGCCGAGCTGAAGGAGCTCCTCCGCACCGCCGGCGTGGCGGCCGCGGGCGAGGCGGTACAGGTGCGCGGCCGCCCGGATCCCGACCGCTACGTCGGCCGGGGCAAGCTCGCCGAGGTCAAGGCGGAGATCGCACGGACGAATGCGAACCTGGTGGCATGCGACGACGAGCTGGTGCCAAGGCAGGAGCGGAACCTCGAGCAGTCCCTCGGCGTGCCCGTGATCGACCGCACGGCGGTGATCCTGGACATCTTCGCCGACCATGCGCACAGCGCCGAGGGAAAGCTGCAGGTGGAGCTCGCGCAGCTCGAATACAACCTGGCACGGATGCGCGGGCTGTGGACCCACCTCGAGCGGCTGGGAGGCGGCATCGGCACCAGGGGCCCCGGCGAGACGCAGATCGAGACGGATCGCCGCCTGGCGCGGGATCGGATCGCAACGCTGCGCCGCCGCCTGGAGCGCCTCGAGCGGAACCGCGAGGTCATGCGGAATCGGCGCAGCGGCTCCGCGCTCCCGATCGTGGCGCTCGCGGGCTACACGAACGCGGGCAAGTCGACGCTCCTGAATGCGATGACCGGCGCGGGCGCCGGCGTTGGTGAGAGGCTTTTCCACACCCTCGATCCGACCACTCGCGCCTACCGTCACCACGGCCGCCGTTACCTTCTGACCGACACCGTCGGGTTCATCCGCAAGCTTCCGCACCAGCTAGTCGAGGCGTTCAAGGCCACGCTCGAGGAGACGACACTGGCCGATCTCATCCTGCACGTCGTCGACGCCTCCGAGCCGGAGCACCAGCGTCGCGAGGCCATCGCAGCCGTCGACGCGGTGCTGGAGGAGATCGGGGCGGACTTGGTTCCGCGCCTGCGCGTCTACAACAAGACCGACCTGCTCGATGCCGCGGATGCGAACGAGCTGGTGATCCGCGATCCGGATTCGATTGCGGTCTCCGCGCTGTCGGGTCAGGGGCTGGAGGAGCTTCGTGACCGGATCGAGTCGAGCTTCGAGGAGACGCTCGCACCGCTCGAGCTCCTGCTGCCGTATTCGCAGGGCGCGACGCTGGCCGAGCTCCACGACCTCGCCGGGGACCTCGAGCGCGAGGATCGCCCGGAGGGCGTGCTCGTGCGCGCAAGCGTCCCTGCGGCGCTCGCGCACCGATTCACGGACTTTGCGCTGAACGGGACGGGCGCGACCCGCGACCGCCACGGGCGCCGCTGACGCGCCGATTACGCTCCTCGCGTGGAGCTGCGGGTAAGACGCCTGCGGGCGGAGGCGAGCCTTCCGAGCCGTGCCCACGAGGGTGACGCGGGCCTCGATCTGCAGGCCGCCGAAGCCGTGACGATCGCGCCGGGCGAGCGCGCGGCAGTGGCAACGGGCATCGCGGTCGAGATCCCGACCGGGCACGCCGGGCTGGTGCTTCCCCGCTCCGGCCTGGCGGCGAGGCACGGCATCGCGCTCGTCAACGCCCCCGGCCTGATCGACCCCGGCTATCGCGGCGAGATCAAGGTCCTGCTGCTGAACACGGATTCACGAGAGACGTTCGAGATCTCACCCGGGGATCGGATCGCGCAGCTCGTGCTGAGCCCGATCGCGGAGGCGGATCCGGTCGAGGTGGCCGAGCTGGCCGCGAGCGCCCGCGGCGAGGGCGGCTTCGGCTCGAGCGGGCGCTAGCCCCGCATGGCCGCCCGGTGGGCGGCCTCGTGCGCCGCGGCCTCGAGGGAGTCGTCCAACGGGTCGAGCTCGGGCTCGGAGCCCTGGCGCCGTGCGAGCGCCAGCTGAATCAGCCGATCGGCGAACCAGGCGTTCTTCGGCAGAAGCGGCCCGTGCAGGTAGGTCCCGATCACGTTGCGCCGGCGGACACCCTCCTGGCAATCCTCGCCGTTGTTCCCGAAGCCGCGGATCACGCGGCCGAGCGGGGTCGCCTCGGGACCGAGGTGGGTGCGCCCACCATGGTTCTCGAAGCCGGCCAGGCGCCGCGGCTCGCCGTCCACGTCGACCTCGATCTCCACGTTTCCGATCAGGCGCGGGCCGGGCGCACGGACGGTCTCCAGGTCTGCGAGCCCGAGCCCCTCGATGCGCTCGTCCCCCAACTGATAGCTGTGCCCGAGAAGCTGGTAGCCACCGCAGACCGCGAGGAGCACGGCGGCGTCCTCGGTCGCCTCGGCCAGCGCCTTTCGCTTGGTGCGCACGAGATCCGCCGCGACGATCCTCTGATCGCGATCCTGGCCACCGCCCATGTAGAGGAGGTCGTGGGCCGCGGGATCAAGCGGATCCCCGGGGCCGGACGCCGAGTACTCGAACCGGATCCCGCGCCATTCGCAGCGGCGCCTCAGCAGCAGGATGTTCCCGCGGTCCGCGTAGATGTTCATCTGCTCGGGATACAGCGCGCACAGCCGGAGCTCCATCACGGTCGCTCCAACACCACGATCACCGAGCCGATGTACCCGTTCATGGCGGGTACCGACACGCGGTCGTATGGCACGAGCCCAGCGGTCTCGCCCTCGCGCTCCAGGGAGCCGGGGTCGAGGAGCCACAGCGCCTCGGCATGCGCGGACTCGACCATGGTCCCGTCCGGGGCGACCTCCTGGCGCAGCCGGCGCAATTCGAGGCGCTGTCCATCGCCGACGACGTCGGCTGGGAGGCTCGAGTAGACGCGGCCGCCGGCCTCGCGGATGTCCGGAAGGGGGCCGGGGGCGCCCGTGAGTTCGTCGGGCATGCCGTCGAGGATCGCGGCGCCGAGCCGGCCTCCCGGGCGCAAATGCGCCGCGACCTGGCGCAGCACCGGCGCCCGTGCCGATTCGGCGCCGATCATCTGCACGAACTGCATCGCGGCGATCGCGAGGCCGAACTCGCGTCCCAGGCCGAGCCGGCGAGCGTCGGCGCGCTCGGCGTGGACGTGCAGCCGCTCGGCCGCCGCCCGTTCGCGCGTGGCCGCGAGGAGGTCGGCGTCCACGTCGATGGCCCACACCTCATGCCCCCGCCGGGCCAGGTGCAGGGCGACTCTGCCCGTCCCGCATCCGAGCTCGAGGATCGGCCCGTCGGTCTCCGATGCGAGCCGCTCCCAAGCCTCCAGGTCGGCCCCGTAGGCCCCGCACTCGGTGTCGTGCCATATCACCTTCGCGCTCGAGCGCCAATCCGTCGCGCTCATGCCCAGTACTCCCGGGCGAGGCCTCGCCTGGCCAGCAGGGTGCGAAGCTCGAGCAGGGCCGTGTAGGTCGGGAGGGCGAACAGCCGACCATCCGCCCCCTGGACCGCGCGATCGATCGAGTGCGGGATGCTCGCGTCCACCTCGATCGCATCCGTTGGCACCCCGGCGTATTTCAGGCGGACCGCCATCTCCGGCGCCCGGGTGCCGGCACAGGTCACCCGCCGCACATGACCGGCCAGGAGCTCGAAATCCGCATCCCAGACCCACGAGATGTCACGGCCGTCGGCGATCCGGTCGTTCAGGGCCAGCCAGATGTCGAGGGTCCCGTCACCGTCGGCCGTCTCCAGGAGAAGGGTGCGGAGCACCTCGTTTGCTCCGGCGGGGTTCTTGATGAGAAGGATCGAGAGCTCCCTCTCGCCGACGCGGAGCGTCTCGACCCGCCCAAACACCGCCTCCATCGACTCGATCGACCGCGCAGCCCGCTCGACCCCGATGCCCAGCCCCATGGCGGCGGTCAGGGCCGCGAGCGCGTTGTAGACGTTGTAGAGGCCCGGCAGCCGCAAACGCAGCTCGACCTCGCCCTGCGGGGTTCGGACCTCGACTCTCGAGCCGCTCATCCCCTCGAGCTCGATCCGCGTGGCGGCGACGTCGGGTGCTGGGCGGTCCGCGCCGCAGCTGGGACAGTCGTAGTGGCCCAGGTGCCCCACGAACGCGACCGCGTACGAATAGGGCGAGCCGCAGCGACGGCAGTGCTTGGCGTCGAAGGCATGCTGCAGCTCGGGGAGCGCCTGGCCTTGATCCTCGATCCCGAAGTACGTCACCCCGGTGCGCCGGGCGAGGTCCTCGTCACGCCCGAGGTCGGCGATCAGCGGATCGTCGGCACAGAGCGCGAACTCGGTCGCGCCGGCGCGCGCGGCGACCGTGGCGGCCCACTCGTCGGCCAGGTACTCCAGCTCGCCGTAGCGGTCGAGCTGGTCGCGAAACAGGTTCCCGAGGACGACCAGCTTCGGCTCGAGCTCCGCGGCCACGCGGGGAAGCCACGCCTCGTCGACCTCGAACAGGCCCTCGGTGCCGCGCTGCTCGAGCAGTGCCGTCGCGACTCCCCAGGTCATGTTCGATCCCGCGCGATTGTGCACCGGGTCGCGGCCGGCGGCGCGCAACGCTGTGGCGATCATGCCGGCGGTGGTGGTCTTGCCGTTGGTCGCGCTGACGATCGTGCTCCCACCGGCGAGCTGGGACGCGAGGCGCGCGATGGCGTCGGGAGCCATCCGCAGGAGCAACCGGCCCGGGAGCGTGGTGCCGCCGCCCCTGCCGCTACGCCGGGAGAGTGCGCCCGCGGCCCGCGCGACCGCGAGCTTCGGGCCGAACAGGCGGCTCACCTGCGGCGTGGGCCCACCAAGGCGCCACCCGCGGGCGCGATCACGTCGAGGGTGCGCGGCAGCAGGCGGATCCGCGCGGGCAGATCGGCCAGGTGGTCACCGTCGGCGTACACGGCGAACGGCCGATCGGCCGCGATCTCGACCTCGGACGCTCGCGCGACGGTGACCTCCTCGTTCTCCACATGCCGACCGCTGAACACCTTGGGCAGGTTAACCAGGCAGCGCAGCCTCGAGACGTCGCTAGTCGTCACCACGTCGAGCCTGCCGTCGTCGAGCTCGGCGTCGGGCGCGAGGTACATGCCGCCCCCGTAGGCCCTGTTGTTGGCGGCAGCCACGGAGTACCCGGTGAACTCCGTGCGGCTGCCGTCGAGCGTTACCTCGAAGCGCGCCGGCTTCCACGCCGCCAGCCCCCGGAGGGCGGCGTACAGGTACACGAGGTCACCCTTGACCACCCGCGTCTCGTTGGCGATTCGGTTCACATCGGAGTCGAACCCGCAGCTCGCGATACCCAGGAAGCGACGGCCGTTCACCTCGCCGACGTCGACCCTGCGCGTCGCTCCGCTCGCGATCAGCGCGATGGCCCCGGGGATCTCGGTCGGGATGCCGAGCACGCGCGCGAAATCGTTTCCGCGGCCACCTGGAATCACGCCCATCGGCACCCCCGTGCCGGCCAGGGCCCCGCCGATCTGGCCGATGAGCCCGTCGCCGCTCATCACGACCGGGACCTCGCCGGCGGCAGCGGCCTCGCGCGCCTCATCGATGCCGTGCTGGAGGCTCGTCGTCATCACCAGGCGGTGCTCGATCCCGTGATCGCGGAGTGCCCCCTCGAGACGGGGCAGGAGGTCCCGGACCCTTCCGCCGCCGGCCGATGGGTTGACCAGCACCAGGTGGGATCGGTCGCGGCTCATGGCCGGAATCTAGTCACGCGGGGGCGCTACGGGGCTTGCCTGCGGCCGACCCAGAATGTCCCATCGCCCGCCTCGCCGGCCGCCACCGGCTCGATCCCGTGCTTCGCGAACGCCCAGTCGAGCGCCCCTTTCGGCGTGTAGAACGGGGTCGCCGGCCCCCAGCTGGACGCGACGACCGCGTGACCCCCGGGTCGCAGGACGCGAGCGACCTCGCGGACGAAGGGCGGCATGTTCAGGTGAGCCACGAGGTCGAAAGATTCGTCCTCGTAGGGCAGTGCGGCCGCGTCGGCTACTCGGAAGGCGATGCGGCCCTCGGGGTCCAGTCCAACCTTGGCCTTCGCGGCGGCGACCATCTCCTCGGATAGGTCCACCCCCCGCACGCTCGCCTGCGGGAACTCCCGCGCCAGGAGCAGCGCGCCCTCGCCGGTCCCGGTGCCGCTCTCCAGCGCCCGCTCGGGCGCGGGCTGGACGTGCAGGAGCGCGGCGGCCAGCGGTGCCAGGTGGTCGGGAGAGCCGGCCCGTGTCCGCCGGTCCCAGCCGGGAGCCGCGGTGTCGAAGAACCGCCGCATCGGCCCGCGGATGAGCGGCCAGGTCCAGGGCGCGCGCACCATGAGCCGGTTGAGCATTCGTCCCATGACGCGGATCCGCGCGGGAGTGGGTCGGCCGCCGGTGTCCGCGGAGCTGTCGAACGTCGGCGGCATACCGCCATCATGCCCACTAGGCTGGCGCGCCGATGCCTGGTGTCAGCCGAGCCGTCTGCATCCTGGCGATGGCCGGGATGGCCGTCGTCTCTGCACCATGTGGCGGAAGCGGTGACGACCCGTCCACGAGCGCCTCCCTGCCGGCCGGCTGCGAGCAGGTCGCGAAGCCACCTCCGAAACATCGCGAGCTGAAGCGGCCCCCGCGGACCGTGACCCGGGGCGAGCGGCTGGACGCCACCGTCGATTCGAGCTGTGGCCGGTTCGACATCCGCCTGGACACGGCCGACTTCCCGCGAACGGTCAACTCGTTCGTCTACCTTGCGAGGAAGGGGTTCTACGACGACACGATCTTCCACCGCATCGTCCCCCACTTCATCGTCCAGGGTGGCGACCCGCTACAAACCGGCCGTGGCGGACCGGGCTACACGGTCACTGAGCGGCCCCCCGCCAACTCGACTTACACGCTCGGGACGGTCGCGATGGCCAAGACTCCGGTCGAGCCACCGGGCCGATCGGGCAGCCAGTTCTTCATCGTCACCGCGGCGGACGCCGGTCTGCCCTCCAATTACGCGATCCTGGGCAAAGTGAGCTCGGGGCTCGACGTGGTGAAGCGGATCGGCAAGCTCGGCGATCCCGAGAGCGGGGACGCCGGCTCACCGCTCGAGACGGTGGTGATCCGGCGGATCGTGATTCACGGGAGCGGGTGATGGCGCGGATCGGTGTCGGCGACAAGGCTCCTGATTTCGACCTCGAGGGGACCGAGGGTCGCCGCTACGGGCTCGCCGACTGTCACGGCCACTGGCTCGTGCTCGCGTTCTATCCCGGGGACTTCACCCCGGTCTGCACGCGCCAGTTCTGCTCGTACCGCGACGCGGCCGACCGGCTGGATGACCTCGATGCGAAGGTCTGGGGCATCTCGCCGCAATCCGTGGAATCCCACGAGCGATTCCGACGGAAGTACGGCCTGACGGTCCCGCTCCTGTCGGATCCCGACAGAGCGGTGATCCGCGCGTACGGCGTCCTGGGCCCCGGCGGCCTCGTGCGCCGCTCGATCTTCATGGTCGACCCCGGCGGCAGGGTGCGGTACCGGCACGCCGCGCTACTGGGCCTCCACTACCGGGACGTCGGTGAACTGCGCTCGGCGCTCCAGGGCGTGCGGTCGGCACCCGCCTGATCGGGGACCGTGGCCGCGATCGAATCGGTGGAGTTCGCGGTCGAGCGGCAATCGCGCACGCTCGCGGGTGAGTCGCTGGGGGAGGGACCGCCGATACTGCTGCTACACGGAATCACCGCCACGCGGCGCTATGTGGTCCACGGATCGAAGGTGCTGTCGCGCCGGGGATACCGACAGCTCACCTACGACGCGCGCGGCCATGGGCGCTCCGACCCGGCGCCACCTGGAGCGGGCTACGCCTACACCGATCTGGTGGCGGATGTCGAGGTGGTGGCGCAGGACCGGGTGGGGGAGGCCCCGTTCGTCCTGGGTGGCCACTCGATGGGCGCTCACACCGCGGTGGCCTATGCCCTCGAGCACGCCGAGCGGCTTGCGGGACTCGTCGCGATCGGCCCCGTCTACATGGGCCTCAACGACCCACAGGGACTCGACTCGTGGGACCGCCTCGCGGAGGGCCTGGAGCGGGGGGGCGTCGACGGCTTCATGGAGGCGTTCGACCGAGGGCTGGACCCCGAGTGGCGCGATGTCATCCTCCGCTTCACGCGCCAGCGGATGGACCAGCACGTCCACCTGGACGCCGTGGCACGAGCGCTGCGCGAGGTGCCGCGATCGTCGCCCTTCGACTCCATCTCGGATCTCGAGCTACTGGACCTGCCGGTGCTGGTGGTCGCGAGTCACGACACGGCTGATCCCGGCCATCCCTACGGGGTCGCGGCCGCGTACGCGGACGCGATCCCGGGGGCGCGCCTGGTCAGCGAGGACGAGGGTGCCTCCCCGCTCGCGTGGCAGGGCGGGCGCTTGGCGCAGGCCATCGCCGAGTTCGTGGACGCAAAGGAGGTCCGCCTGCGCCTGGGGTGGTGACGGGCCGGCCCCTGCGTATGCTTGCGTCGATGATCGACGACGGCCAGGCGGTTCACTACACCGAGATTCCGCGGGGCACGCCCGTCTACGGCTCGGACGAGGTCGAGATCGGAACCGTGGACCGTGTGCTCGACAACTATCGGGAGAACATCCTCGATGGCTTCGTGATCCACATCCCGCGGCTCGGTCTGCGGTTCGTCGACGCCCCAGAGGTGGCGCGCACCGCCGAGCGCGCGGTGACGCTGACGATCAGCTCCAGCGAGGCCGAGGAGCTGCCCCCGCCGCCGAGCGGGGTCGCAACGCTTCGGCCGAACCTTCGCGGCGGCCGCCTGGGTCGCCTATTCGGCGGCTCGAAGCGCCAGTAGAGGATGCGCTCGGCAGGCCCTGCGGGTGCGCACCCGGCGCGCCCGAAATTACGGCGGGTCCCCGGTGAGGATCCACTCACCGGCCGAGCCGCGCTCCAAGAGCGCACGGTCACCGAGACCCCGGAGTGCCAGGGTCACCGTCGGGCGCCTCGCCCCGACCAGGTCGGCGAGCGTCTGATGGGAGAGCCGGTACGGAAGCACCGCGCCGCCCTCGGCCTTGCGACCCCAGAGCTCGGTCAGGTGCCAGAGAAGAAGGAGCAGGCGCTCCTCGACGCCAACGGTGTTGGCGATCGCCGCGCTCACGGCGATTCGGCGCGAGCGCCGGAGCGCGCGATCGGTGATCGCTTCCAGAAGCTCCGGGAACTGATGCGCCTGCGACGTGAAGTCTGCGTCGAGCGCCGCGATCCAGCTCGGCTCGATCACGGTCCACGCGATCTGTGAGAACGAGGGACTGTCCTCCTGCCACGGGTTGAAGAGGTCGCCTCGCCCCAACAGTTCGAGGCTGCGCCCGCGCTCCGGAACGACCACGCGGCGGCCGAGCAGGCCGTCCAAGACCAGGAACCCGAGGTGGGTGCCGCGGGGCTCGCTCGCGGGCTGCCACGGGCCGCGCTGGAGCTTGATCGCCGCCGCCCAGAGCCGGTCGGCGGACCGGACGCCGTCGGCCCTGCGGATGAGTCGCGCGAACTCCGAGTCGCGCTCGAACAAATCGACCCGCTCACCGTTGACGGCGGACTGCGTCTGCATCGTTGCCTCCACCCCGAGCACTTACCCCGGTTGTACGCTAGAAAACAAGGAGGCGACGTCGCCCAGCCGGCGTCGCGCACGGAGAGCGTGGCCACCACCGGCGAGACATCCACCACCCGGAGCCTGAACCGCGATATCTCGCGCGCGATGGTCGCGCTGTTCAAGGACGCGACCGGCAGGGGACCCGGCCGCGCTCGCACCTATATCGAGGACGGGCTCGTCGTGACGGTGCTCCACGACACCATGACGAAGGCCGAGCGAACGCTCAAGGACGAGAACCTCGAGGACCACGTTCGCTCCCTTCGCCGGATCTTCCAGGGGACGTTCCGCGACGAGGCAATCGCCGTCGTGGAGCGGCTCACCGGGCGCCGGGTTCTTGCCTTTTTGAGTGACCACGCCGTCAATCCCGACTACGCCGTGGAGGCGTTCATCCTCGATCCGGGGCTCGAAGATTCCCCCGGGGAATGACCTTGCCGCTGTTGTTTTGCTTACAGGAAGCGGGGTAGCAGTTCGCTAACATCAGGTCAAGGTCACGGGAGCTCGCACAAGGCCCCGTGATCCCAAGACAGCGGCCAAGCCGTGAAGGGCCCACTGCCATCCGTGGCGTGCACCTAGTCGCGCGGTTCGCCGCCCGTTCCCAGTGCTTCAGCCAGTGAGGAGGATGGGCAGCGTTGTCTGTGAGCTCTCGCTCCAAGTCAACCTCAAGCGCACCAGCCGGTGAGCGGAACGGCCGGATTCCTTCCGAAACCGTCGACCCCGCAACCGCCCACGCGATTCGAATGAACGGACACCTGGCCGACGAGAACGAGCTTCTGCGCCGATACGCGGAGACTCACGACCCCCGGCTGAAGGAGGAGCTGGTCAAGCGCTTCCTTCCGCTCGCGCGCTCACTCGCATTGCGCTACCGCGGAGCGTCCGAGCAGCTCGAGGACCTGATCCAGGTCGCGAGCCTCGGTCTCGTGAAGGCTCTCGATGGCTTCGACCTAGAGCGTGGCCGCTCGTTCATCGCCTATGCGGCGCCGACCATTCTCGGGGAGCTTCGGCGCCACTTTCGCGATCGCGTGTGGGAGCTTCGGTTGCCCCGAGGCCTCCAGGAGCGGACGATGGCCGTCCAGGAGGCGGCGCAGAAGCTCGCGGAGGAGCATGGTCACACGCCCACCGTCGGTCAGATCGCCGAGCGACTGGAGCTCACGGAGGAGGAGGTGTCCGAAGCGCTTCAGGCCGAGGAAGCGCGCCGGACGCTGTCACTGGACGTGCCACGCAGCAGGGAGGATGCCGAGTCGGTGCCGATGATCGAGACCGTGGGCGAGGCCGAGACGGGCTACGACCGGGTCGAAGCCCAGATCGCGGCCGAGGGCGCCCCGCTTACCGAGCGCGAGCGCACCGTCCTTCGACTCCGGTTCGAGGAGGATCTGAACCAGTACGAGATCGGCAGGCGCCTCGGCGTCTCCCAAATGCAGGTCTCGCGAATCATGCGCAAGGCGCTCCGCAAGCTGCTCGACGCCGTGCAGGCGGAGGGTGACGGAGAGACCGGCGCGAGCTGACAGCGCGGTTTGCATCGCGCGATGCGGGGGTAGGAACGCGCGCAGGAGGTGATTCGATGAGCCTCATCGACAAGCTGACCGGCCGCGCGAAGCAGGCCGCTGGGGACGTGACCGGCGATCGCGCGCTTCATCGCCAGGGTCGCAAGGAAGAGACCAAGGGCCAAAAGAAGGAAGAGGCCGCACGAGCCCAGGATCAGGCCGAGGAGAAGGCCCGAGAGGTCGGAAAGCTCGAACGCGAGACCTGAGTCTCGAATGCGCCCGGCGAACTTCGCCGGGCGCACAACTTTCCCCAGCTGCTCGATTGCCGGGTTATGAATCTATCGACCTCGCAGGCGATGCTGGGCACTGCTCGAGCGCGGAATTGGGTACAAGAGTGGTTGTGGAGCAGACCGAGCGCGACCAGCTGCTCAGACGTCTGATCGAGTGGCGCCCCGCGTCCGGTGTTCTCTCCGTCTACGTCATCGTCGATCCCGCCGATCGCAGTCAGGGCTGGCGAATCGAGCTGCGCGAGCGGTTGCGGGGACTTGCGGGGGAGACCTCGAATCACGAGCAACGGCGGGTATTCGACGCGGCCGCCTCGCGGGTCCTGGAGCGGTTCCCGGCGAACGCGGCGCCACCCGAGGGCCGCGGACACGTGGGGTTCATCGAGCTCGGCGACAAGCGGGCCACGGCCGTTTGGCGCAGCATGCAGATGCCGCCACGTCGCACCGAGGCGCTGCTGGCGAAACGGGCCTTCGTGAAGCCGCTGGTGGAGCTGTTCGCTCAGGGGCCGCACGTCAGTGCGGTCCTCGTCTCGGCCGATCGTGTGCGTCTGCTGGAGTGGTCGCTCGGGGCGATCCGAGAGCTGGAGGACTGGGAGATCACGCTGTTCTCGCGCGATTGGCGCGAGCGCAAGGCGGAGCGCAACATTCCGGGGCGGGGAAGCTGGACCTCCGCATCCGGTCGCGATCAGTTCGACCAGCGACTCGACGCGAACCGCGAGCGCTTCCTGCACGAGATCGGCTCACGCGTCAGCGAGGAGCACGCGACGCGGAAGTGGCGCCACATCCTCGTCTTCGGGGTCGAGGAGTATCCCCAAGAGCTCGCGGATGGCATGAGCGCCGGCGCCGATCGCATCCACGTCGTGCGGCACGATCTGGTGAGCGCGCCCGAGGGGCGGATCGCCGAGCGGGTCGCCAACGAGGTGCGGCAGCTCAACACGGCCACGGCGCTGGCGGCGGTGGACGAGGTGGAGGAGGCGATCGGCGCCGATCCCGGCACGGCGCTGGGCCCCCAGGAAACGCTTCAGGCGCTGGCGGAGGGCCGCGTGCGTCACCTCGTCTTGGACGCCCACCGCGACTACGAGGAAGCCCCGCTGGAGGCCCTCGGCTACGACGACGGCAACGACGGCCTCCCGGTGGGGGAGCGCATGGTCGAGCTCGCCGTCTCCACGAGCGCGGACATCACCCCGGTGTACGAGGAGTCCGCCGCCAGGCTCGAGTCGCACGACGGCGTCGCCGCGCTATTGCGGTACTGACGCCCAGGCAGTGAGTTGGGGAGGCGAGCGTGGGGGAAGTCCCACGATGGTCGACTTTGGCCGGCGCGGTCTCGTTTCGGCGCCTGCCCAGCGGGTATCGTTTGCCTCTCAGTCGTCCGCTGAGAACAATGGCCAGTCCATCGGGGGATAGCGGCTTCAGCCTGGTCCGCAGCGAGGATCGTCTCGTCTGGATCTTCGGCTCGTCGCGGAGTGGCAGCACCTGGCTTCTGAGGATGCTCTCGGAGCTCGATGAGGCCGTGACGATCGACGATCCCCATCTGGGTCACCATCTCGGCATCTGGCGGCCGATCCCGCTCGCGTGGGCCACGGCGGCGGGCGATCCGGAGCTGACGCTCCTCAACGACATCAAGCGGGAGAAGCCCAGCTACTTCTTCAACGAGCGCTACCGCCACGTGTGGGAGCCGGCTCTGCGGGACCTGATCGTGACGCGATTCGACGCTCAGGCCAGGGATCGCGCTGGCGGTCGAACCACGCATCCGCTGGTGATCGTCAAGGAACCCGGCTCGCACATCGCCGACCTCCTGATGTCGCTGTTCCCGAGGTCGCGGATGATCTTTCTCCTGCGCGACGGCCGTGACGTCGTCGACTCCTGGCTCGACGCCCACCGACCCGGCGCCTGGGCTCTCGACGAGGGTGCCTACCCGGTCGCCCACGAAGGGAGGGAGGCGCTGATCCGGTGGCAGGCGAGCGTCTGGGCGTATCGCACCGGTGTGGTGCTGCGCGCCTATCAGGGACACGAGCCCGGGGGACGCGTCCTGGTCCGCTATGAGGACCTCCTCCGCGATCCCGCCCGGGAGCTCGAGCGGATCTGCGGGCGGTTCGGGGTACCGGTCGCTCCCGTGCGCCTGCGCGAGATCGCGCAGGCGCACGGTTACGACCAGGTGCCGAGCGAGGAGAAGGGGGAGAGCAAGGAGATCCGCGCCGCGGAGCCCGGCGCCTGGCAGCGGCATATGACCGCGGCCGAGCAGCGGGCCATGTACGAGGTGATGGGGGAGAGGCTGGTGGAGGTGGGCTATCTGCCCGGCTTCACAACCGAGCGCGTCGCCTGATCTCCCTCGGCGGCCGTTCAGCCGCCGGCGTGCCGTTAATCCGGGGAGACCGCCGCTATCGACCATGGGGCCGCCCGCTCTCCCCTGAGGGCATAGCGCACCTCCGTGTGGCCGAGGACGTCCTGGAGTCCGCGGCGCCGCTCGGAGAAGACGATCCCCACGAACCCGAGGCCGAGCGGGATGACGGCAAGCGCCAGGCCCATCAGCCGGCGGACCGCGAGACGGAGGGTCACGCGGGGGGCGCCGGGTGCCACCACGCGGATCCCCACGATGCTCATTCCGGGCGTCTGGCCCAGAAGCGACCAGAACGTCACGAGGTAGAGGGCGCCGGCCACGAGCCATGCGAATGCGCCGACCGCCAGCGCAGGAACGGTGGTCCCGCTCGGAAACACGACCGACGCAACGAACGCCAGCAGCGCCGAGGCAGCGATGAATGCGAGATTAAGGACGCCGACGTCGAGCGCGAACGCGGCCGCGCGGGTGAACGCGCCCGCGCAATCGGTCGGCTCGACTCGGCGTGGGCGGCCGAAGATGCGCCGGACGATCCGCTCGATGCCGTCGTCGATCCGCCGTGCGACCTTGCCGATCTCGCGGCGGATGTCGTCGACGAAGCCCATGCCCTGGGAGGTGATCGCCGCGCGGACCTCGGGGGCCTCGGCGATCCGCTCGACGAGCTTTTGCGCCTCGTCGCTCGCGAGGATGCGCTGCCACAGCTTGTCGAGGAGCTGGCTGTCGACGGCCTCGATCAGCGCACGCTCGACGGCAGGGCTGTCCAGGGCGCCGCGCATCGCCTCCTCGACCGCGGGACCCTGCAGGACACGGACGACCGCACGCTCGACGGCCGGGCTCTCCAGCGCCCGGACGATCGCCTCCTCGGCGGCGCCCTCGACCGCCCGATCGACGCCGGCGACCTGAGCCATGCGCCGCGCGCCACGCGCGCCGCCCCCGAGCAATCGGTTGGGGAGCGACACCCTCCCCCGAGGGTCCGGAGGCTCGACCCCTGACGACTCCATCGGCAACCAGTCTAGGAATGGCGACGGTCATCATCGGTGGGGTCCGACTGGCATCGCCGCGCCCGGGACAGTAGGCTCGACCCGAAACGTCCGATCCACGTCACAGGAGGGGTAAGCCATGCCTCCAGCTAAGAGGTCCACATCGAGTCGCCGCAAGACGAGTGCCCGCCGCAGCACATCGACCCGTAAGAGCTCCGGCTCCAGCCAGCCGGCTGCACTCAAGCGCTTCAACAAGTCGCTTGATTCCGCGCAGAATGCGCTCACCGCGCTCCGCAAGGATGTCACCAAAGACGTGAGCTCCGGTTCGCGCAACCTCTACTCGGACCTCGAGAAGTTGGTGAAGGACGCACGCCGCAACAGCGGGAAGCTGGGGACGGCACTCCAGAAGGACATCGACCGTCTCCAGAAGCAGCTCAAGGCCACCGCGACCGGGAAGAAGACCTCGGCCCGGCGCACCACGAGATCCACTGCCGGCCGCTCGAAGAGCCGCGCCAAAACCGGCTCCAAGAGCCGCGCCGGAGCCCGCTCGACCGGCCGCAGCCGGAGCGGTTCGCGGGCGCGTACGGGAACGCGATCGCGAAGCCGCTGAGCCGAGAAACCACTCGGTCGCACCGCTAGTCGCAGTCCGGACGATTCGACGAGCCGAGGTCGCTTAGGATTCGAGCGTCGTTCGCACCCCATGAATCGCCCGCTGCCCAAGTGCCTCGCCGTGATGGCCGCTGCCGCCGCGCTCGGCGGCGTGGCCGGTTGTGGATCCACCTCCGGCGAATCGGCGACGACGAACGCCACGGCCTCCGACTGCACCCCCGGAAAGCTGCAGACGAAGGCACCCGGCGAGCTCACGGTCGCGACCGATAAGCCTGCCTACCCGCCGTACTTCGAGAACAACGACCCCACGAACGGCAAGGGCTTCGAGAGCGCGACCGCGTACGCGATCGCCGACCAGCTCGGATACGCGCGTGCCGACGTGACGTGGGTTGTCGAGCCTTTCAACTCGAGCTACGCGCCCGGCCCGAAGGACTTCGATTTCGATGTGAACCAGATCTCGATCACGCCGCCAAGGCAGCAGCACGTCGACTTCTCGGCGCCCTACTACACGGCGAACCAGGCGGTCGTCGCGGCGAAGGGGTCGAGCGCCGCCAGCGCGAAATCGCTGGCGGACCTGAAGGAGGCCACGATCGGCGTTCAGATCGGCACCACGAGCCTCGACGCCGTCAACTCGGAGATCGAGCCGTCAACCCAGCCGAAGGTGTTCAACGACTCCAACGACGTCGTCACGGCCCTGAAGGAGGGCCAGGTGGATGCGGTCGTGGTCGATCTGCCGACGGCGCTGTACCTGACGGCGACCCAGGTTCCCGATGCGACGATCGTCGGACAATTCTCGGCGCCGGGTGGAGACCAGTGGGGCGCTCTGCTCGCCAAGGGCTCGCCGCTCACGGCCTGCGTCTCAAAGGCGGTCGAGGACCTGCGCTCCTCGGGCGAGCTTCAGAAGATCGAGAACCGCTGGATGAGCCAGGCAGCTGACGCGCCGACGCTGCAGTAGCGCGTCGCTTATAGGGCGCCGGGCGCGGCGGGGCGCACGATTCTGCCGCCGATCGCGCTGGGAGCATCCCGCCCGTGACGGCGAGCGAAGCGACGCTCGGTCGCCGCGCCGCGCGCGAGGCGGCGAAGCGGCGACGCGCCCGCCGCGGGCAGGCGGTCGCCGCCGTGTCCTCGGTGGTGGTGATCGGCGGTCTCGTCGCCCTCGTATTGACGAGCCCGGGTTGGCCCAACGTCCGTGACACGTTCTTTTCGTGGAGCGCATTCAAGGACTCGTTCCCGGACGTGCTCTCGGCGTTTTGGCTCGATATCAAGATGTTCTGTGTGATCGAGGTGGCGGTGCTGATCGTGGGGCTGGTCATCGCGCTCGTTCGCACCAGCCGCGTGGCTGCGCTGTTTCCAGTGCGCCTGCTGGCGGCGGTCTTCGTGGACGTCTTCCGGGGAGTTCCGGTGATCCTGCTGGTCTACCTGGTCGGGTTCGGCATCCCTGCGCTGGAGCTCTCGGGTTTGCCGAGCGACCCGATCGTGCTCGGCGGCATCGCACTGACACTGTCCTACAGCGCGTACGTTGCCGAGGTCTATCGGTCTGGGATCGCCTCCATCCACCGCGGCCAGCGTGACGCCGCGCTGGCGATCGGGCTCACCGAGGGCCAGGCGCTCCGGCACGTGATCCTGCCGCAGGCGGTGCGCCGGGTGGGACCGCCACTCCTGAACGACTTCATCGCGCTCCAGAAGGACGTTGCGCTCGTCTCGATCCTCGGCGTCGTCGAGGCGTTCCGCCAGGCGCAGATCATCTCCTCATCGACCTTCAACTACACGGCGCTCATGGGCGCCGCGCTCCTCTACCTGTGCGTGACGATCCCCCTGGCACGGATCCTCGACCGGTGGGGCTTGGAAGGCAGCACGAGATCGTGAGCGCGCCAGTCCTGGAGGTTCGGGGCGTGACCAAGGCCTTCGGCACCAACGAGGTCCTGCACGGCGTGGACCTCTCGGTTGCCGAGCACGAGGCCGTGGCGCTGATCGGCGCCTCCGGCTCCGGGAAATCGACGCTCCTGCGCTGCATCGACCTGCTCTTGGAGATCGACGACGGCGACGTCCTGCTCGACGGCGAAGTGATCACCGATCCCTCGGTTGACCCGGTTCCCGTGAGGCGCCGGCTCGGCCTCGTCTTCCAGGCATACAACCTGTTTCCGCACCTGACCGCCCTGGACAACATCATCCTCGGCGACCGCTACGCGCACGGGGCCTCGAGGGAGGAGGCGCGTGAGCGAGCGCAGCGTCTCCTGGCGCGCTTCGGCCTGGCCGGACGCGAACACGAGCGCCCCGACGACCTCTCCGGAGGCCAGCAGCAGCGGGTTGCTATCGCGCGGGCGTTCGCGGGGCGTCCGCGAGCGCTGTTGCTGGACGAGGTGACGAGCGCGCTGGACCCGGAGCTCGTCGGCGAGGTGCTCGAGGCGGTCCGCGACCTGAAGCAGGAGGGCGTGACGATGCTGATCGCGACCCACGAGATGAGCTTCGCGCGCGAGGTTGCCGACGTCGTGGGGTTCCTATACGAGGGACGCATCCTCGAGCTCGGACCCCCGGAACAGGTCCTGGTCAATCCGGAGCGCCCGGAGACCAAGCGCTTCCTCCGGCGGTTGCTGGAGGCGGGCCGGGTCTAGTCGTCTAGAACGGCCTACTCGCAGAAGGGGTGGTGCGGCGTCTTCCGGTCGCGGCCCTCGACGCCGTGACAGCGGCGCAGTTGCGCGAGCCGACGGTCGAGCTCCGCCTGCAGCTCGTCCTGCCGGCAGTTTGCCCTCAGGCCGCCCCGGCACTGGTTGTCGAGCTGGAACGGATCGGACGACAGGTTGTAGAGCTCGACGTAGGGCGGAGTCACCTCGTCACATTTGACCTTGCCGTTGGCTTGCTTCGCGACTCGATAGTGCTCGATATAGACCTCGTCGCGCAACCGGATCCCCGCGAACTCGCAGGTCGAGTAGCGCTGGTAGTTCGGCTCCCGATACTGGGTGAGGAGCCCGCGGTCCGCAGGGAAATCGCCTGAGCCTGAAAGCAGCGGCATCAATGAGCGGCCGTCCATCGTGCGACAGCCGTGACCGGGGCGGCAAGGCCTGCCACCGGCGAGATCCAAGATCGTCGGAGCGATGTCGATGTTGCTCACCGGCTTTCCGACCTGAGCCACCCGGCTCGCGTCGCCACGGTAGCGCGGTGGCACGCGCATGACGAACGGGAGGTTCAGAGCCTCCTCGTAGGGGAAGACCTTCCCGCTGGGGATCCGGTGCTCGCCGTAGAACAGCCCGTTGTCGGAGACATAGATGAACACCGTCCTCTCGCGCTCGCCGGTTCGCTTCACGGCGGTGACGAGCTTGTCGACGGTGCGGTCGACCTGCGACAGCGACGCGAGAGCACAGCGCCACTTCGCGAGAAGCCTCCGGGTGTTGGTTGAGGTGAAAATCGGCGCCGACGCGAGAAAGGGCGGCTTGTCTGTCATGTCCGGCTCGTTGAAAGACGGAGGGTTGGGAAGGGCCACGTCGTCAAATCGTCCCTCGTCGCGCGGATCGGGAATCGCCTGATGGTCGCATGACCCGTAGGGATCGTCCTGCTCGGCTTTGTGGGGCGCCCGCAGGTCGAGCTGCAAGTAGTAGGGGCGGCGCGGCCCGTAGGTCTCGATCATGTCCTCGGACTTGGCGGCGAGCACTCGACCGATGTAATCGTTCGGCCCGCGTCCGCGATAGGCACGGTGATCGTTAGCCGCGATCTCGTAGCCGTAGTAATGGGTCGGTTCCTTCACGGTGAACCACCGGTCCCAGCCCGGGGCCGCCCGCCAGGACGGGTGTGCGTAGGGCCCGTAGCCATTGAGGTACTTGGCGCCGACGTGCATCGTCCGGTAGCCGGCTGTATGCAGCCAGACGGGGAGGACGCTGCGCTTGTGGAACAGTCCCGGGTAGCCGACGTTGTTCGAGGTGATGCCGTGACTGTGGGGGTACTGGCCGGTCAGCAGGGATGCTCTCGACGGGCAACATTGACCCGAGCTTGCGAAGTAGTTCGTGAACTGCGTCCCCTGATCGACGAGCAGCCTCTGGGTCTTCGGCATCACCTCATCGGTGAACTGGCGCAGGGTCTGGTCGTCGGTCTGGATGAGGATGATGTTTGGTTGCTTGGGGGGCTTGGCAGCAGCGTCCGCCGGCGTTCCGAGGCATGTTGCAACCACTACCGCAGCGGTCGCTCCAAAACATCCGAAAAGGTGCTTGACCTGAGCGCGCGTTGGGATGCACCTGAGCATCCGCGTTAACCCCCGACTGGAAACCGACAGTTGCGATCGTAACCGCGACCCGAGGCTCATGAATGGCAGGGATATGACACCCCTCGTGCTGCTCTTGCGGGCTGACACGGATGGTTTTCCTCGCGTTGCGAAAGCCGACGTCCAGATGGGGGCAGGGACTGGATCGATACGGGCTAACTTGCCTGGCGATGACCTCGCGTTTGACGCTGTCCGTGATCGCCGCCGCCACGTTCCTCGCCGGCTTCGGGGCAGCTGAGCTGACCGGGGTGCGCGCGGTCGGTGGCGTCGTTCTGCTCGCCGGCGGTGTCTGGTGCGTCCGCCTCGCCCTGCGGCTTGCCGCGGTTGGCCCCACGGTGGCCCTGATCGCGATCGCGCTGGGCCTATTCATCCTGTCGCATCCGCTTGGCCGCGCGATCGGCGCTTGGCCCGCGGTCCTCGTGAGCGCGGCGCTCCTCGCAGGTGCGGCGGGCGCCATCACGAATATCTGGCCGAAGAACGGGTCGCGGACGGCCGACGGGCCGGAACGTCGAGGTTATGTCAACTGGCCCCGGATCCGAGCGCGCTAGGACCCACTGCCGGCGGACGTCAAGCACTCGTCGAGGCCGAGCTTCTTCGCTTCCGCATCGGCCTGTTTGTTGATCGACCGACTGGGTTGGAGGATCTTCGTCGCCGCGTCGGAGCTCGGCGCGTCCGCGGCCTTCTTCGTCAACTCGGTGCCTTGCTCGAGATGGGCGATCCACGCATCGAAGGTCGCTGCCTCGTCGCTCGGCGGCTCGAGGTCCTTCAGCCTCGAGAGGTCGTCGTCCAGGAGGGGAATCAACTTCTGCAAGAACGGGCGCACGTCGGAGCTCGATGGAGTGCCGAGCGCCTTGAACTTGGCGTTGTCCTCCTTGCAGATCTGATTTCCCTGGGCGACGAAGTCGGCGCTGCTGGCGGTTGTGCTCGCGGTGCTGCCACCGCCGCCGCAGCCTGCCGCCCCGACGGATGCAACCGCAAGAGCCGCCAGAAGAGGGATGCGCGCTCGCATCGCCGGCACGCTAGTCGACGAGTCTCGACGGCGTCCTCCCGATGTCGCCCGGGATGGTGTGACGCTGATTCATGCGGCGCGACGGCGGCTCCTAGCATGAGCCCGTACCGTCAGAACTCGCAGAGGAGAAGACGATGGCCGAGAGGAAATCCGCGAAAAAGGGCACGCAGCGATCCGCCAAGAGAGCCACCGGCAAGGCGTCCAAGGGGTTCACGGACGAGGAGCGAGCCGCGATGAGGGAACGCGCCCAGGAGCTCAAGGCGGCCGCGCGCCGGGGCCCGCGCGCGGGCAAGGCGGATGGGGAAGACGATGTGCTGGCGAAGATCGCCGAGATGCCGAAACGGGATCGCGCCATGGCCGAGCGGCTCCACGCCGTCGTCAAGGCCAACGCCCCATCCCTCTCGCCGAGAACCTGGTACGGGATGCCCGCCTATGCCAAGGACGGCAAGGTCGTCTGCTTCTTCCAAAGCGCGCAGAAGTTCAAATCGAGGTACGCGACCTTCGGCTTCAGCGACAAGGCGAACCTCGACAAGGGTGCCATGTGGCCAACCTCCTTCGCGCTCAAAGAGTTCACTGCCGCCGAAGAGAAGAAGATCGGCGCGCTCGTGAAGAAAGCCGTGCGCTGAGGGCTTAGCTCCGGACGAGTAGGCGGCCTAACAGCTGGGAGGGCAAGGCCACGCTCAGGTTATGTCAACCTGATGCGCCAGCACCCAGGTTTACGTAACCACCGTTATCGAGCACTGAGCTCAGGCGAGATGATCCTTGGGGCTTCTGGGAAGCGACACCCCATGAGACAGGAAACGACAGCGAAAGGAGACAGGCCCACGACAGGAAACCGTGATGCTCTGGCGGAGGTGCTCAACTTCGAGGCGCAACTCGACCTAGATGCTGTCGATGAGCGCGCGAGCACCGCCGCCGCACTGGCGTCGGAGCACACGGCGCTGTTCGCCGCAGATGACCGCTACCTAGTTGACTCCACGGCGCGAGGAACGACGGCCGTCACCGGGACTTGCATTTAGGTCGGTGGCCTGGTCGCTAAGACTGCTGTCGCTCTTGAGGGTGTCAGCTCGGGCCTACCGTTAGGGCTGGCTAAAGTCGGCAATCCAGAGACCACGACCTTGCCCGGCACGTGTAACCCCGCCCGCGCCGGGCCGAATTAGCCCTCGACCGCAAGACGGCATGGCAGCGGTGATCCGAAATGCGGGGACGACAAGGAGTTGGCCGATGCCGACACCGGTCGAGAGGATCATCCTCGTCATCGCGGCGATCGCGACCATCGCCGATGCGGTGCGCGGCATCCTCACGTAGCAGAGCTCGAGCGCCCCACCAGCACGGCGGGGCGCTCCGCTCTCAGCCGTGCGCCGGAGCCCTCGCCCTGTCCGCGATTACTGCTGACATAAGTGGCGCGAAACGGTGATGGGATCACTGACGCGGCTCAGGTACCGTCATCCACATGAGCGATCGCCGTGCAGATACCGCGCCCGAGACGCTACGACCAGCAACACGCTTGCTGCAGACCGGCCCTCGTTCCGCTGCAACCGGGCTCCTCGTCAGCGTGCTGGCCGTCGCAGCGACGACGGCAGTTATCTATCCGCTGCGCGAGATCACGCCGGCAGTCTCAAACGGTGTCGTCTACATGCTCGCGGTGCTGCTCATCTCGAGCTACTGGGGGCTGGGGCTTGGCCTTTTCACCGCGGTGGCTAGTGCGCTCGCGTTTAACTTCTTCCACATCCCCCCCACCGGGCGCTTCACGATCGCCGAGCCACAGAACTTCGTCGCGCTTGGGCTCTTCCTAGCGGCAGCCGCTATCGCTTCGACGCTTGCGAACCTCGCCCGAGCGCGGGCGGAGGAGGCGGAGCGACGTCGCGAGGAAGCTGACCTCGCCGCGGATCTGGCGCGGGTACTCCTGGGAGGCCCCGAGTTAGGTGAGGCCCTCGCCTCGGCCACGCATCGACTGGCCCAGGGGCTTGGCCTTGCCTCGCTGGTCGTCGAGCCGCGAGAGGTCCCCGCGGATTCCCGCCGCATCGCGTTGCCCCTCAAGGTCGGTCAAGAAAGGCACGCGACGATGCTGGTACCCGCTTCGATGGATCCCGCGACGCTGGCCCGTCTCCGTGAGCGCGTCGTGCCCGCGTTCGAGGCGCTGTTCAACGCTGCGCTCGATCGAGAAGAGCTCCAGGCCGAGGTCGTCGAGACGGCAGCGCTTCGCCAATCGGACTCGGTCAAGACCGCTCTGCTTCGAACCGTGTCTCACGACCTCAGGACCCCGCTGACCACCATCCTCACGGCGAGCACCGCAGTTGGCTCACCCAGCGTGAGCGAGGAAGAGCGCGCCGAGCTTGCCCATAGCATCGGCCAGCAGGCGAGCCGGCTCTCCCGACTCGTGGACCAACTGCTCGACCTCTCGCGTTTGGAGGCGGGGATGGCACAGCCGGAACGCTCCTGGACCTCTATCGACGAGCTGCTCCACTCCGCCGCCGACGAAGTGAGCGAACGCGCCGATGCGTTCGAGATCTCGGTCGATGAGCGGATCCCACTGGTCAACGCGGATGCCGCCCAGCTCGAGCGGGCGCTCGTCAATCTGCTGGAGAATGCCCGGCGCTATTCCGGCGGACAAGCGGTGAAGGTCCGCGCGGGCGCCATTGGAAGTCGGCTGATGATCCGCATCGTCGATCGCGGTCCGGGGATCCCGCACCCCGAGCTCGAGCGGATCTTCAAGCCGTTTTACCGCGGTCGCGACGACGGCGAGCACTCAGGCGCGGGCCTCGGGCTCTCGATCGCGCGTGGGTTCATCGAGGCGAATGGGGGTCGCCTGACCGCAGAGTCGCTCCCGGGCCAAGGCACCACGTTCGTCATCGAGCTGCACCTGCCGGCCGTGGCATCGCAGCGGGAGGCGGCGGGACAACGTCAATCGTGAGCACCCGGGGTCGGGTCCTCGTCTGCGATGACGAGCTGCAGATCATTCGGGCCCTCAAGGTGATCCTGCGCGACGCGGGCTATGAGGCGCTCGCCACGGCGACTGCCAAGGAGGCGCTGGACACGGCTGCGGTTCAGAACCCGGACGCGGCGATCATTGACCTCGTCTTGCCAGACGGTGACGGTGTCGAGGTATGCGCCGAGCTGCGCTCGTGGAGTCGGATGCCGATCCTCGTCCTTTCTGCGGTGGGCGAAGAGAAGGAGAAGGTAAGGGCGCTCGAGGCGGGCGCGGACGACTACGTCACCAAGCCCTTCGGTCCCAGGGAGTTGATCGCCCGACTGGAGGCTGCTCTACGGCGGGCGGCGCCTGAGTCCAACGAGCCCGTCCTGCGCGCGGACGGACTCGAGCTGGACGCCGGCTCCCACGCCGTTCGCCATGATGGCGCCGAGATTCACCTGACGCCGACGGAGTTCGATCTGCTCAGGACACTCATGTCGAATCGAGGTCGGTTGATGACGCACAGCGCGCTCCTGACTCAAGTTTGGGGCCCCGGATACGCGGATGACGTGGCGACGCTCCGCAGCCACATGGCGAACCTGCGCCGAAAGGTCGAGCCGGAGGGCGCCCGCAGGCACATCCGCACCGAGGCCGGCATCGGATACCGGTTCGTCGACTAGCCGCCGGGAGCCTTGGGGGGATAGCTGGTGGTCCCGCCTCGGGCGTACCGGAGGCTCAGACGGTGGCTGGCCATGTAGACGGGGGCGAAAAGGGCAGCGATCGTTGCTCGTATGCGAAATCGCGCCGGCGGATCAAGCGAGCACCTCAGCGCTTTACACGATCTTGATGCGGGCGCGCACGACCTTGATTCCACGTGCATATCGCCGGGGCATCCTGGTGATGTGTTCGGGCTCACCCTGATCGCGAGCGGATTCAGCGGCGGTGGCACGCCGGTCGCCGACGCCCTGGCGGTCGCGGTCGCCGTCGTCGCCTTCGTCCTCCTGTTCTGGGCGATCGACCTCATCGATCGGATCTGACCGCATGAACGCTGCTGATCTCTTCGGGTTGATCGTCGGGCTCCTCGTGTGCGTGTACCTCGTGTATGCGCTGATTCGCGGCGAGAGGCTCTAGATGGCACAGGGGTGGCTTCAGCTCGGCATCTTCGTCATCGTCCTGGTCGCGCTGACGCGGCCGCTCGGCGCCTACATGGCGCACGTGTTCCGAGGTGAGCGGGTGTTCCTCTCGCCGGTGATCGGCCCGGTCGAGCGGCTCACCTACCGAATCCTTCGGGTCAACCCAGCCGATCAGCACAACTGGAAGATCTACGCGCGAAACCTGATCGCATTCTCGCTCTTCTCCTGGCTGGCCCTCTACCTGATCCTCCGAACCCAGAGCATCCAGCCGTTCAACCCGACCGGCTTCCACTCCGGGCCGTGGGACGTCAGCTTCAACACGGCCTCCTCCTTCGTCACCAACACCAACTGGCAGTACTACGGCGGCGAGACGACGCTCAGCTTCTTCTCGCAGATGGCCGGGTTGACCGTCGAGAACTTCGTCACCCCCGCGGTGGGCATCTGCGCGTTCCTGGCGTTGACCCGCGGGATCATCTCGCGCGCCGGCGACGGCCTCGGGAACTTCTGGCAGGACCTCGTCCGCGGCCTCTACTACGTCCTCCTCCCCCTCTCGATCGTGGTCGCTCTGATCCTCGTCTCGCAGGGGGTGCTACAGACCCTCGGCGGAACGGTGACCGCGAGCACGCTCGAAGGCGCGAACCAGACTCTGGCCCTCGGCCCGGTCGCCTCTCAGATCGCGATCAAGCAGCTGGGGACCAACGGCGGCGGCTTCTTCAACGTCAACTCGTCGATGCCGTTCGAGAACCCGACCTCGTTTTCGAACTTCATCGAGGTCCTGTCGATCATCCTGATCCCGGCGGCGCTCGCCTACACCTACGGCCGCATGGTCGGCCGCACGCGTCAGGGCTGGGCGATCTTCGCGACGATGCTGGTCGTTTGGGTCGCTCTCGTCGCCGTTATTTATCCGGCCGAGCAGCACGGCACGCCGGCGGAGCACAAGGCGGGAACCCCTACGACCGCCCTCGTCGATTCCACGGGCGGCAACATGGAGGGCAAGGAGCAGCGGAACGGAATCGCCCAGTCCGCGCTCTGGGCATCGACGACGACTGTTACCTCCAACGGCTCGGTCAACGCGGCGATGGAGTCGCTCACCGGACTCGGGGGCGCCGTTCCCATGTCCGGCTTGGGGATGAGCGAGGTGATCTTCGGCGGGGTCGGCACTGGGATGTACTCGATGCTCCTTTTCGTGATCATCGCCGTCTTCATCGGCGGCCTGATGGTCGGGCGAACGCCTGAGTACCTGGGGAAGAAGATCCAGGCCCGCGAGATCAAGCTCGCCTCCCTGGGCGCCCTCTTCACGCCGCTGGCAGTGCTGGTCACCACAGCCACCGCCATCGGGACCAAGTACGGAACGCCGTCGCTGTTCGTCAAGAGCGGACCGCAGGGATTCTCGGAGACCCTTTACGCCTACCTCTCGCAGGCCAACAACAACGGCTCCGCATTCGCCGGCTACACCGGATTCGTCCAGCCCGACGCTCCGGGCAATGCCCACTCGTACGGGATCACGTTCGCGGACATCGTCGGCGGGCTCACGATGCTCACGGCCCGCTTCATACCCATCCTCTTCGTGCTCGCGATCGCCGGATCCCTCGCCGGCAAGAAGGTCGCCTCGGCCGGCCCCGGCACGATGCGCACCGACAACCCCACGTTCGTCGTGCTGTTGATCGGCGTGATCATCCTCGTCGGCGCGCTCACCTTCTTCCCCGCCCTTCTGCTCGGCCCGATCGTACAAAGCCTGACCACGAGGCTCTTCTGATGCGGCGCGACCTGCTCACCTCGGTCACCGCGGTCGTCCTCACGACGATCGTCTTCGGGCTTGTGTATCCGCTCGCGTTCACGGGCGTCGCCCAGGTGCTCTTCCCCGGCAGCTCGAACGGATCGAAGATCACCGAAAACGGCCAGGTCGTCGGATCGAAGCTGATCGCCCAGGACTTCCGCAAGGTCGTCCCCACACACGCCAGCAAGGGGCCCAAGCTCGAGCGAGTGCCCGATCCCCGCTACTTCCAGCCCCGGCCCTCGCAGTCGAACTACAACCCTTCGATCACGTTCTTCAGCAACCTCGGGCCCAACCAGAAGGACACGCGCGCAGCGATCAAGTCGAACCTCGACGGGTATCTGAAGCTCGAGGGGCGCTACGACTCCGGCCTGACAGCCGCCGACGTCCCGATCGACGCGATCACCCAGTCGGCTTCCGGCGTGGATCCGCAGATCTCGAAGGCCAACGCAGAGATCCAGGCCCACCGGATCGCGGCCGTCCGTCACCTCTCGCTGTCGCAGGTCCAGAGCCTGATCGACGACCACACGGACGGGCGGTTCCTGGGCGTCTTCGGCGAGCCCGGCGTGAACGTGCTCGAGCTCAACCTCGCGCTGGACAAGGAGGCCCCGACTACATGACCGAAAACCAACCCCGTTCCCTCTTCGATCGTGATCTCGTCGTCCCGGCGCTGATCGTGTCTTTTACCAAGCTCGATCCGCGGATTCAGATCCGGAACCCGGTCATGTTCGTGGTCGAGATCGGCGCCCTGATCACAACCGTCGCCTGGCTGATCCAGGTCTTCGGCGGGACCCCGCTCGGCGGCGGCAACGAGCCCGCCTGGTTCACCTTCACGGTGGCGCTTTGGCTGTGGCTGACCGTGGTGTTCGCGAATATGGCCGAGGCGCTCGCCGAGGGCCGCGGCAAGGCCCAGGCGGACGCGCTGAGGGCCCTGCGCACCGAGACGGCCGCGAAGCTCCGCGACGGCACGACGAAGCCGTCATCCGAGCTTGTCCGAGGCGATGTCGTCGTGGTCGAGGCCGGGGAGCTGGTGCCCGGAGACGGAACGGTGGTCGAAGGCATCGCCTCGGTCGACGAGTCCGCGATCACGGGCGAATCGGCTCCGGTGATCCGCGAGGCCGGTGGAGACCGGAGCGCGGTGACCGGAGGCACGCACGTCCTCTCAGACCGAATCGTCGTCGAGATCACCCAGGAGCCCGGGAAGTCGTTCCTGGACCGGATGATCACCTTGGTCGAGGGCGCGGAACGCCGCAAGACGCCCAACGAGATCGCGCTGGGCATCCTGCTCGCGGGGCTGACGCTCGTGTTCCTGCTTGTCGTCATGTCGCTGCGGCCGTTCGCGACCTTCGCCGGTACGAACGTCTCGGACACCACCCTCATCGCGCTCCTCGTAGCGCTGATCCCGACCACGATCGGGGCCCTGCTGTCCGCGATCGGAATCGCCGGAATGGACCGGCTGGTCCGGCGCAACGTCCTCGCGCTCTCCGGCCGCGCGGTAGAGGCATCCGGTGACGTCGATGTGCTCCTGCTCGACAAGACCGGCACCATCACCTTGGGCAATCGCGAGGCCACTGAGTTCATTCCGATGCCCGGTGTGACCGAGCCGGAGCTGGCAGAGGCCGCGCAGATGTCCTCGCTCGCCGACGAGACCCCCGAGGGCCGCTCGATCGTGGTCCTCGCCAAGCAGTTCGGAATCCGGGAGCACGACTTCAAGGGCCACGAGCCCACCTTCGTGCCATTCACGGCCGAGACGCGGATGAGCGGAGTCGACTTCAACGGCACCCGCCTCCGGAAGGGAGCCGGAGATGCGATCAAGTCCTGGGTCATCACCGAGGGCGGACAGGCTCCGCCACAGCTTCAGGAGCAGCTGGATCGGATCGGGCGCGACGGGGGCACGCCGCTCGCCGTCGCGCGCGACAACCAGGTCCTCGGCGTCATCTACCTCGAGGACATCGTCAAGGAGGGGATTTCGACCCGCTTCGAGCAGCTGCGGGCGATGGGCATCCGGACGATCATGATCACCGGCGACAACCGCCTCACCGCCGCGAAGATCGCCGAGGAGTCGGGCGTCGACGACTTCCTCGCCGAGGCGACACCGGAGCGCAAGCTCGATCTGATCAAGGAGCAGCAGGCGGACGGCCGGTTGATCGCGATGACGGGCGACGGGACCAACGACGCCCCCGCGCTCGCCCAGGCCGACGTGGGCGTGACCATGAACACCGGCACCCAGGCCGCGCGTGAGGCCGGCAACATGGTCGACCTCGACTCCAATCCCACGAAGCTGATCGAGATCGTGGAGGTCGGCAAGCAGCTTCTGATCACGCGCGGAGCGCTGACGACGTTCTCGATCGCCAACGACGTCGCCAAGTACTTCGCGATCCTGCCGGCGATATTCGCCGCCACCTACGCGGCGGCGGGCCAGGGGAAGGGACCGCTCGACGCCCTGAACATCATGTCGCTCGGGACTCCGGAGTCGGCGATCATCTCGGCAGTCATCTTCAACGCGCTGATCATTCCGTTGCTGATCCCGCTCGCCCTCCGCGGGGTTAGGTACCGGCCGATCGGCGCCACTGCTCTGCTGCGCCGCAACATGCTGATCTACGGCCTCGGCGGGCTGATCGCGCCGTTCATCGGCATCAAGCTGATCGACCTCATCGTCCACAACCTCCTTGGCGCGTGATGGCCGCACAGTTCGCACACGGCGGCGCCGTTCCGGTCCCGGTCGCACGGCGCCGGGCCCGCTGGCTCCGACCCCGCTTCCCAGTCCGGCTGCAGGCGATGATCCACCGGATCGAGCTCGATCGCAAGCTCGCCAACGGCGCAGACCCCGCTTCCTCCGAACTGCTCGCGACCCGCGGTGCGCAGCTCACCAACGAGCGTAGTCGCGCCCGCCTCGCCGACGGACTGGAGCCGCTGATTGCCCCGCACTCAGGGCCCGTTGGTCTGAGCTCGGTGGTCCGACCGCGAGCCGATCTGCGGCGCTTTCGGGCCGTTCTTCTCGCGCTGCAGCGCCGCCTTCGCTCAAGCGAGGAGCTCCAGCCACGCGGAATCGCGGTCCTCAAGTGGCTGATCAGCGACTCGGCCGGTCGGCTCTACGCCGATCCCGACCCCGATGCGATCGCCAGTGTGCTGCGTCTCGCTGCAGCCACCATGACAGCGAGAGGGCAGCCGTGATCGAGGAGGATGTAGCTCCGATGGCCGCCGAGGCCGCCTTCCCAAGCGGCGCCAAGGGCCGCTACAAGATCTTCCTCGGCATGGCGGCCGGGGTCGGCAAGACCTACCGCATGCTCCAGGAAGGGCGGTCGGAGTTAGAGGCCGGCCGCGACGTGGTGATCGGCTACCTGGAGCCGCACGATCGCCCCGAGACCGCCGCGCAGGCGCGCGGACTGGAGGTGGTGCAACGGAGCCGCGTCACCTACCGCGCGACCGTGCTCGAGGAGATGGATCTACCGGGGATTCTCGACCGCAAGCCGGAGCTGGCGCTGGTCGACGAGCTCGCCCACACCAATCCGCCCGGCGCCGAACACGAGAAGCGCTTCGAGGACATCGTCGACCTCCTCGAAGCCGGCATCGACGTCTACTCAACCGTCAACGTGCAGCACCTCGAATCGCTGAACGACCAGGTCTGCGAGCTCACCGGGGTGACGGTGCGAGAGACGTTCCCGGACTCCGTGCTCGGCACCGCCGACGAGGTGGTGCTAATCGACCTGACCCCCCAGGATCTGATCGAGCGCCTGCGCGCCGGCAAGGTCTACCCAGGCCAGAACATCCAACCGGCGCTTGAGAACTTCTTCCGGGTCGAGAACCTCGCTGCTCTTCGCGAGATGGCGCTGCGCCAGGTCGCCGAAGAGGTCGAATCGAAGCGCCTCATCGTCGAGACCGCCGAGCCCCGCTCCTCCCGCGAGGAGCTAGTCGAGGCCGACGTGCCGAAGGCGGTCAGTGAGCGGATCCTTGCCCTGGTCCGCCCTCGCCGTAGCTCGCAGCGCCTGGTGCGCCGCGCCTGGCGCTCCTCCCAGCGTCTCAGTACCGACCTTGACCTGCTTTGGGTGAAGCGCCCACAGGAGCGGATGACGGAGCGAAAGGAGAAGCAGCTTCGGGCGCTACGGCGCCTTGCCTCGGTGTTGGGCGCCGAGCTGCTGGTTGAGGAGAACGACGACGTCGTCGACGCGACCGCCGAGGTAGTTCGCCAGCGCGGGATCACCTACATCTTCGTCGGGGAATCGGAGCCACCGCGGTGGCTGGATCGGCTCCGGGAACCACTGCCGCAGCGCCTCATGCGGGCGACTCCCCGCGGCGTCGACGTGCGAATCGTCGCCTACCGTGGCCAGGCGAACGACGAGGAGAGTGAGGCGTGACCCCGCTCGAGGCGATCTTGATCGCCGTCGGGCTCGTTGTCGCCGGCGGGATCGGATTCCTGTACGCGCGCGGGCACCTCACGGGTTCGACTCCTACCCGGACGCACCAGATCCTGCTGCCGTTCACGGGCCAGACGATTTCCCGGCGGGCATTGGACGCCGCCCTACGCCTTGCGAAGGCCGAGGACGCAGTGCTGATGCCGGCGTATCTCGCGGTTGTGCCGAGGTACATGCCGCTCGACGCGGCGATCCCCAAGCAAGCCTCAAAGTCGATGCCTCTCCTGGAAGCGATCGAGCAGCGGGCCGCCGCTCAGGGGGTCCCCGTCGACTCGAGGATCGAGCGCGGTCGCTCTTACCGACACGCGCTTCTTCGCCTGCTCGAGGAGGAGGACTTCGACCGCGTCGTGGTCCCGGCGACGGCCCTGGCGCACTCAGGATTCTCCGGCGACGACCTAGTCTGGCTTTTAGACGAAACGCCAGCTGAGGTAGTGATCCTGCGTCCGGCTCAAGACGACACCCGGGTGGTGTCTGGTGACCGAAGCAACGGGCGCCCCGCCGGCCGCCCATTGCCCGCGCGGCTCTAAGCGGCGATCGGGCGGGCCTATGTCATCTCACCGCCGTCGGCTGTGTCGTTTCAATGACGTTTCACAGCTTCGCCTGTGGATAAACACGCCCGATCCACAGAGCGGGTCTGTTTCCCGCGTCAGGGTGTCGTGATCAGGCGCTTACGCGGTAGTGGAGCTGAACGACGCCGTTTTTGAAGCGGCGCTCATCAAGCAGTTCGAGTTGCGCGCGGACGCTGCCCGGCAGGGCGCGCTTGCCGCCTCCCACCACGATCGGGCACAAGAAGAGATGGCACTCGTCGACCAGCCCTGCGCCGATCGCCTGGCCGGCGAGCTCGGGACCCCCAACCGCGATCTCGGCCGTCGAGGACAGCTTCAGCTGCCGGACCGCGTCCGGGTCGAACTCGCGCTTGATCCGAGTCCTCGCGCTCGATGGCGTCTGGAGCGTCCGTGAGTACACGATCTTCTCAGCTGCCCGCCAGATCTCAGCGTAGTCCCAGAACACTGCCGGCTCATCGGCTCGGTGCTCGCTCGCCGTCTCCCAGAACACCATCGTCTCGTACATCCGGCGCCCGTATAGGTAGGTGCCGATCGGCCGCTCGAGATCGTTGACGAACGCATGCACCTCCTCATCCGGCATCGCCCAGTCGAATCTGCCCCCCTCGTCCTCGACGTACCCGTCAAGCGAGGCGATCGCCGCATAGATCAGGTTGGCCATCTCCACTCCAATCGGTTGTTACCGGTGTAGCCACCACGGCCGCAGGCGCTTAGACCGCGATCCACACCCGAAATCATCGATCCAGCAACGCGGCAGGACGAGTCAGATCAACTGGCCCGCGCGGGCGGTGTCAGCCCGACTCTCCGCTGGCGCGTCTGTAGCGCTCGTAGATCACGCGCGAGCCGAACGTCCTGGTCTCGACCAGGTCCAGCGGAACGTCTTCGGTGACCGGCGGCAGGAAGCGGGTGCCGCCACCGACGACGACCGGATTGCGGAACATGCGCAGCTCGTCGACGAGGCCGAGCTCGATCGCTGCCGCGGCCAGGCCGGCGCCGCCGATCCCGACGTCCTTGTCAGTCGCGTCGAGCGCCGCAGCGGCCTCCTCGGCCACCGACGCCTCCGCGAGCCGGGCGTTGCCCTGGACACTGTCGAGCGTGCGGCTGAATACGACCTTTGTGATCTCGCACCAGACGTCGGCGAACGCGGCGTCGAGCTCGTTGTCGCGCATCGATGGATCCGTCTCCCACACCAGCATGGTCTCGTAAAGCCTGCGGCCGCACAGAAAGCCGCCGAGCTCGCGTGTCTGCTCGATGTGGAAACGAAACTGCTCCTCGTTAGGGACCGACCACCCGAACGCGCCCTCTCGGTCGGCGATAAAGCCGTCGACCGAGACGCCCATCGAGTAGATCAGCATGGTCAAGCATTCCTTGAACGCATCTGGGTGAGACTATTCGGCCGTGCCGTTCACGCTCAGGAACCTCAAGGAGGACCTAGAGGACGTCGGCTCCAATTTCGACGGCGCGCCAGACCTGGAGTTCCGCCTGGCGACCAAGGCGCTCGAACTCGAGCAATCCGGCCTGAGCTACCAGCGCGTCCCTCCCGGCTATCGCTTCCCGTACGGCCACACGCACAAGAAGCAGGAGGAGGTATACGTGGTGCTGCGCGGGAGCGGGCGGATGAAGCTCGACGACGAGATCATCGAGCTCAAGGAGTGGGACGCGGTACGCGTCCCGCCCGGTACATGGCGAGGCTACGAGGCCGGGCCGGAGGGCCTCGAGATCATCGTCATCGGCGCGCCCAATCTCGGCGAGGCTCCGCGCGAAGACGTCGAGGGCCAGCGCGACTGGTGGGCTGCCTAGCTCGATCTGCTTTCGGTTGTCTCACCGAAAGGCTCGACCGCGATGTCACGACAACTCATGATTCCTCCCGCTGACACTCGGCTCTATGCTGTCGACGCGCCGGGCGGCACGCCTGCCCTGCTCTTCCTGAGCGGCGGCTTCGGCACCGTGCAGAACTGGAGCCGCGTCATCCGCCGCCTCGACGGGAGGTACCGCACGGTGCGGTTCGACGCGCGGGCGCGTCACCGTACTCGACGAGGCCGGAAAGCAGAGGTCCGCACCCAGTTCCGTCGGTTGGGCTGGATCATGCGCATCCTGGCAGCGTCGGCCGCTCGGCCCAGATGTCTCCCGCCGAGTCCGCGGACGTCGTGATCGAGATGGACGCCGTCAACGGCGAACTCGGGCCCGACTTCGCGGCGCTGGAATGCCCGACCGTGTTCGTGGTTGGTACCGGAGCCCACTCGGGCGCCACCGCGGACGAGATGCGCACGGTGCGCGCTGCTGCCGCCGACGCCGAGGGGACCAACAAGCGCGTGTCCGTATTCGCAACGACGCCCCATAAGCACACGCAGATCCTCACCAAGGCCCCCGACATCGTGATCGCCGCGATCGAGGACGTCAGCCACCGGTCTTGACTGGCTGGCTCCTTACCATCGAGCCAGCGGAGCAGATCAGCTAGCCGGCTGTCCGTTGCCGATGTCGGCGGGTACGCCTAGCGAGGCGTACCGGTGGGCTCCTGCTCCTCCGCGGGGGCACCGTCGGAGGCGCGACGCTCGAAGCGGCCCGAGCCGCCGCCCGCACCCGCCACGGCGGGCTCGCCGACACCGGTCTTCCGGTGCAGGTCCGCCTCGATCTCCTCCAGGCTGCGCCCCTTCGTCTCGGGCAGCATCGCCCTCACGAAGAAGAACGCCAGCACGCCCATGACCGCGTAGCCCAGGAACACGGGGCCGGAGCCCCAGGCGCTGAGCATGATCGGGAAGGTCTGCGACACCAGGAAGTTGGCGAACCAGTTCATGCAAACCGCCACACCCATCGCCGTGCCGCGCACGCTGAGGGGCAGCACCTCGGGCATCATGACCCAGACCACAGGCCCCCAGGTCGCCGCAAACGAGACGATGAAGCCGGCCAGGCAGAGGAACGTGATGATCGCTGCCGGGTCGCTTGACGACGTCGGCGTCGCGAGCAGCTCAGTCGACAGCCCGAGGACGGCGAGGCTCGTCACCATGCCGACCAGGCCGAACAGGAGCATCGGCTTGCGACCGACGCGATCGATGATCCGGATCGCCACGATCGTCATCAGCACGTTGAGCGTGCCGATTATGAGGTTCAGGTAGATCGCCGAATCCGCTGAGAAGCCAACGCTCGTCAGCGTGGTCGGCGCGTAGTAGATGATCGTGTTGATGCCGATGAACTGCTGGAAGACCGCCAGGCCGATCGCAGCGATCAGCGCCGGCCGGACCCACGGCTGCTTGAGCAGGCGCAGGCCGCCTTCCTCCTCCTCCACCTCCTGGATCTCCTCGATCTTGCGCTCGGGCGACTCCTCGAGCGCCACGTCGTCCTCGGTCACTTCCTCGAGGACGTCACGCGCCTCCTCCTCCTCGCCCGTGCGGACGAGGAAGCGTGGCGTCTCCGGGACGAAGAACATGCCCGCGAAAAGGATCGCGGACGGCACTGCGGCCAGGCCGAGCATCAGGCGCCAGTCGCCGGACGAGGCCAGGATGGCATTGACGATGAACGCGGCGAGGATGCCGATCACGATCATCATCTGGTTGAGGGAGGCGATCGCGCCGCGAATCTCCGTTGGGGCGATCTCGGACAGGTAGAGCGGCACCGCCAGGGCCGCCGATCCGACCGCGAGGCCGATCACGAAGCGGGCGGCCACCAACACGCCGGCGCTCGGCGCCGCGGCCGCGCCGAGGGCGCCGACCGTGAACGTGACGGCAGCGATCATGATGAGGCGCCGTCGTCCCAGTCGGTCCGACATCGGGCCGGCAACGGCGGCTCCGAGCATCGCCCCGAGTAGCAGCGCCGCAACAACGGCACCCTGCATGAAGGGCGAGAGGCCGAAGTCGGACGTGATGAACAGAATCGCGCCCGAGATGACGCCGGTGTCGTAGCCGAACAGCAGCCCGCCCAGCGCACCAAAGAAGAAAATCCGTCTTCCACTGGCCTGAAGCACGTCCATCTGCCCTCTCCTCTCTCCGGTTCCCCACCTCCTTGATTCCCGCCCTGAGAGTTCGGAAACCGGAGGACCGGGCGGTTCGAGTGAGCAGCAACGGCATGACCAGCACTCTCGACAGCCCCTCCCCCGCCCCGCTCGCAGATGAAGCGCAGCGATGTGAGGGATTTCCGTACGGCATGCCGACCACACAGACCGACACGATCAACGTGGGAGATCCTGCTCCTAGACGGTGTCCCTGCTCTCGCGGGCCGAACTGTTTCGCGTACTCATATCGCTGCTCCCGCTGCGGCCTCTGCCTCCGCATCGACGGGGTCCGTGATGCGGCCGCCCAGGGCGAGCGCGAGCAACGTGCCCACGACCGCCCAGCCCACCAGCACGAGAATCGGGCCGGCGATCCGCGCACCGTCGAAGAACAGCGCCGACCGCGCCAGGTCGACGCTCGCCCCCGGCGGCACCACGCCGCCGATCGTCCGCCACAGGCCCGGCAGCAGTGGCCGCGCGAACGGCCCGCCGGATGCGGGGTTGCCGAGAATCACGAATACGAGGATCACCAGTCCGGTTCCCGCCGGGCCGAGTGCGGACTGGATGCCTGCGGTGGCGGCGCCGCTGGCGAAGATGGTCAGCGCTGCGATCCCGCACAGCGCGACCACGTGACCGACGAAGACGTCAAAGCTCACCCGCAGGATGACCACGCTGAGGATCCCCGCGACGATGCTGAATCCCGCGAGCGCTCCGATCCGCGCTGCCGCCCGCCGCCTGCTCGGGCTGCGCGGGCTGCCGATCAAGCCGATCAGCGTCGAGGCGATGTAGCCACCGAACACCCAGGCGATCATCCCGTAGAACACCGCGGTGCCGTTGGGGTCGTTGGGCGGCAGCGGCTTGACGTCGGTGACGCGGACGGCCGGCCGGTCCTGCGCGGCGGCCGCCCGGTTGAACGTCAGCTCCAGCGCGGTGGCGGTCGGCCGGTTGGCGGCCGAGGCTACGAACAGGCGGTTCGTTGCCGCCTCATAGGCGCCGTAGACCTCGCGATCGTCGATCTGCGACAGGGCGGCGGAGCGGGACGAGGCCTGGCGCGCATCGAGCGGGTCACCGGGCAAGCCGTTGAGTTGGGCCGCAACCTCCGGCGGGCCGACGACGTCCACCGGCACCTGATGTGGCGCGGGGTCATGGAACGCTCCGACATAGGAGAAGGCGAACGCCACAGTCAGCACCAGGGCGGGGATCAGCACGAGCGCGACGGCCTTCGGCGTCGCCACGGCGTTTGCGATCAACGTTCAGGAGCTCCCTACGCGCGAGCTATGTGCTTGCTAGGTAGCCGCCGCTTGCGCCCCGTCGTTCCGGGCCTCGATCGCCTTCACGGCCTTCTCGAACGCACCCTTCAGCCGGCCCTTGCCGACGGTCCCGAGGACGAGGCCGAGGAATCGTCCCTTGAGGTTCTTGCCCTCGCGGACGACTGTGTAGTCGATGTCAGTCCTCCCGTCGGGCTGGCTCTTGAGGATGTAGGTGTGGCTCGCGCCGTTCGCCCACGCGTTCGAGTCGGTGGTCGTCAATACGACACGGCCGGGATCCGACCAGTCGTAGCGCAGGCGCTCCCAGACGCCGGCCGAGCCCTCGGTGACGTCGGCCTCGTTGGGGCCTTGGTCATGGACCTTCAGGTAACCGTCGGCGCTGTTTTCAAAGAGCTCCGCGCGCCCGGGTCCGAAGTCGGTGAGCCCGGCGATGAACTGCTCGGGCGTCGCGGTGGTCGTCTGGTGGAACTGGAACGTGGGCATAGGCGCTCCTTACTAGGGGTGGTGACGTTTCGGAAACGTCGAAAGTGAAAGGTCTCCGGCTTGGAGACGGGCATGGTCCGCAAGCGAGGCCGGAGTGTTGTTCGGCTTCCCTCTCGCTTCGGTGCGCTCACAGGTCAGCCTCCTGACGCCTCTGCCGACCGTATCACGCGAAATCAGCTCACCGGAGGAGGAACGCTCTCGGCGCTGGATGCGAGCCATGGATCCCAATCGCACACCGTGCAGCCGTGGCGAAACGCCGAGCGCGCGAACGCCAGCGCCGCCGCGTGAGGATCCGCAGTGGCGCGGGCATCCTCCCAGTCGAAGATGAACTCACCCATCTCGGTGCTCCAGCGTGCTGCCGCTGGCTCGATCTCCCCTTCGGAGAACGCATCCGGCGTGGGATAGGCAAAGCAGAAGAACGCGGCGCGCCCGTAGTTGCGATCGCCGGGCCACCACCCAACCTCGATCTGCTGGGCATCACCTGAGTTGCGCATGATGAACTCGTCCGAGGGCGGCTCCGCGCCGCTGCCCGAGTAGATGTGCACGGCGAGATCGAAGGTTCCCCACCAAGCGTTGACAGGAGAGGAGCGGCCTCGATAGGGGGCGCGAAAGTCAGCCAGGACACGCGCCGCCTGGGTCGCTGCCGTGAAATAGACGGCGACCTGATCGGGGTCATAGGTGGCGTGCTCGACGTCCTCGTCGAGCGGCATGCTCCAGGGCACCTCCTGAGGCACAGGATTGATCTCGACGGGAGCGGCCAATCGCCCTATTGACTCGAGGATCTCGCCGGTCACCTCGGCCACGGATCGGTTCGGGGTCAAAGCAACGCGGGATTCGCCCCCGCCGCTGTGCTCGACCAGCGCCTCGTGCGTGCGGAGATCGAGGGCCACCACCATGGCGCCAGAGCCGTCGGGAGCCGGCAGCGGATGCGTCTCCCAGCCCCGCGGGGTCAGGCGAAGGGCCGCGTGCTGGAGCTGCGGCTCCGGCGGTGCAAGTTTCACGGCCAGCTTCCCGAGGACCTGCGTATGAGCGTGAAGCGTGTCACAGGTGGCACTCCAGGTCTCGTAGGACAGTGCTGGCCAGGGCGTTACGGTCGACGTCATGCCCTGGCCCCGGACGACAGGGCGTTCATCAACGTGCCGACCTCATAGCCGCCGCGGTGGACGACCCCGTCGATGAAGAGCGTCGGTGTACCAAGCACCTCCTCCGACGCCTCCCCACTCTCAACGTCCCGACGAATGCGATTCATGACCTCCTCGCTTGCCTGGTCGACCTCAAAGCCAGCGAGATCCAAGTCGAGTTCCATGGCGTAACGCTCCAAGTCTTCATCCTCGAGCTCCGACTGGCGATGAAAGAGCAGCGTGTGCATCTCCCAGAAGCGATCTTGTAGCGCGCCGGCCTCTGCGGCCGCGGATGCCGCGAGGGCGTGCGGGTGGATCTCGGTCAGGGGGAAGTGGCGGAACGCGAAGCGAACTTCCCCGTTCAGGTGCCTTTCGACCCGCTCGATTGCCCGAAACGCCTGTCGCGAGTACGGGCACTCGTAGTCACCGTACTCGACGATCAGGGGCGCGCTCGAGGGTCCACGGACATGATCGACTCCCTCTTGGAGCGGAGCGATGCTCATCGATACAAGCCTGGCAAAGCTGTCAAGCGAGTTCGAGAGCCTGTGTCGGCGCCTCCAGCGGCGGGGACACGTCGTCGTAGATGCGTGCCGCCGCCAGCTTGCCGCTCTCGCCCCTTACGTAGACAGCTACCCCAGCCTCCGGCCACAACTCGCTCTTCCCCCAGCGAACGACGTTGTACTCCAACGCGCACTCGCGTCCGTCGTCGGTGAGGGTGCACCGCTCCAGAGAGATACCGCCGCCGTTTGAGAACAACCACTCGTAGAACGTCTTTAGGCCCTCGGCGCCTCTGTGAATGTGTCCGGCGCCGGCAGGCTCCCGGGCGTAGGCGTCGGACTCGAAGACGGACACGATCGCCTCAACGTCCCCTGCCCTCAGCGCGCGCTGGTACTCGGCCACGACATCCGGCTCGCGCAGGTCAGGGTCGGCCTGCACCACTGGGGGACGCTTCGCGTGTCGCCGGGTCAGCGGCCAGGTGCTGTAGTAGATCCGAATCTCGTCGATCCGTGCGTCGGGCTGTCGGTCGGCGACGATCGCGACGGGAAGATCGACCCGGCCGGCCTCGCCGTCGAGGTGGAGCGTCACCTCGCCAACGCCACGAGGCCTGGTCCGGATGGTGTGGTCGACGTCCTCGATCGAAGCGTTGTGCGCCTCGAGCCACGCGTTGGTGTTGGCGACGTACTCGGTGAACGCCCGCGCGCCCCTGATGCGTCCCTGGACGGGATGGTGAAGCTCCGGCTCGCCGGCGAAGGAGCCGATCAGGGCGTCGGTCTCACCCGTCAACAGACCGCGGAAGAAGGGGACGGTGACGATCCTGTCACGCTGTACCTCGTCCTCCATGCGCGCCAGCGCCGGTGCTGAGAAGAGCTCGGGAGCCCAGGGCACGGGACTTAGCTTCCCACAGCCGCCCTGGCCTCTTGCTCGGCGTCGACCTTCGGCACATCGACGCCCGCCACCTCGTAGGCCTCCGCTTGGTCGAGCGTCTCGTGCGCAAGCAGCGCGCGTGCCAGAGCGTCAAGTCGCTCCCGTTCACGGCTGAGTAGCTCGATCACGTCCTGCTCGGCGCCCTCGACGATCCGCCGCACCTCCTCGTCGACGAGTTGCTGGGTCGCCGTCGAGGCGGGCTCTGACCCCGGTAGCAGCGGACCGTCCCGTCGGCCGTCGGTGACGGCGACTGCACCGATCGCATCGCTCATCCCCCACCGGCCGACCATGCCGCGCGCGGTCTGTGTGAGATTTTGGATGTCCGACTCCGCGCCTGTCGTCAGCTCGCTGAAGACGACCCTCTCCGCCGCCCGCCCTCCGAGCGCCACCTTGATCCTGGCCACGAGCTCTTCACGCGCGTAACCGAAGCGGTCGGTCTCGGGGGTAGCGAGCGTGACGCCGAGGGCCTGGCCCCGCGGGATGATCGAGATCTTTCGGACTGGGTCCGCTCCCGGGGTGAGCATGCCAACAAGCGCGTGGCCGGACTCGTGGTAGGCGGTGCGTTCGCGATCTGCCTCGGTCATCACGACCTGTCGCTCGGCGCCAAGGATGATCTTCTCGATCGCATCGGTTAAGTCCCGCTGTTCCACGGCGCCGTGACCGCGCCGGGCGGCGAAAAGCGCCGCCTCGTTAACCAGCAGCGCGATGTCGGCACCGGTTGCCCCGGGCGTCGAGGCCGCGATTCGGTTCAGGTCCACCTCGGCCGCCAGTGGCACCGAGCGGGTATGAATCTTCAGAATCTCCACGCGGCCCTTGCGGTCAGGCGGGTGAACGGCGATTCGGCGGTCGAAGCGGCCGGGTCTTAGCAGCGCGGGATCGAGGACCTCGGGACGGTTCGTGGCTCCGAGGACGATGACGTTCGTCCCCGGCTCGAAGCCGTCCATCTCGGTCAGGATCTGGTTGAGCGTCTGCTCGCGTTCGTCGTGGCCACCGCTGATCCCGCCCACGTTCCCCGCCCGCGACCGGCCGATCGCGTCCAGCTCGTCGATGAAAACGATCGCAGGCGCGGCGTCCTTGGCCTGCTTGAACAGGTCCCGCACGCGCGAGGCTCCCACGCCCACGATCGCCTCGACGAACTCGGAAGCCGACATGGAGAAGAACGCAGCGTCGGCCTCGCCCGCGACCGCACGGGCCAGCAGGGTCTTGCCGGTGCCGGGCGGCCCGTACAGCAGGACGCCGTGCGGAACCCGCGCACCGAGCTTCGTGTAGCGCTTGGGGTTCTTCAGGAAATCCACGACCTCGACGAGCTCGTCCTCGGCTTCGTCGATCCCAGCCACGTCGTTGAAGCAGACGCGTTCCTGATCCCCCGCGCTGACACGCCGCGCGGTGGAGCGACCGAACCCGCCCAGGACGCCGCCGCCTCCACCTCCCAGCTGGCGGCGCGCCAGCCAGACGAGCAAGGCGACGAGCAGGATCGTTGGAAGGAAGCCGAGGAGCAGCGTGGCCCAGATCGACCGACCGGTGTCAGGCGGCTCGGCGTTGACGACGACGTTCGCCCTCTGGAGCAGCCGTGTGATCTGAGCGTGATCGATGAACGCTGGGACCTCGGTTTCGAAGCTCGTCACCGTGATTGGCTCTGCGTCTCCCGGCGGGTTGTATTTCGCGGCCTGTCCAAGGTCGCCCTCGATCGAGTTCTCTTGAGAGCTGATCTCCTGGACATTCCCCCTCTTGACCTGGTCAACGAAGAAGGGCTGGTAGGGAATCCGCTGACGCGAGGGCGGACCGCCGGTCACGAACGAGATCACCAGATTCACCGCCAGCAGCCCGAGGAGGATGCCGACGAACAACCGTGCTCGCGGGATCATCGGGCGCTTCGGCTCTGGCGGCGCTCCGCGACCGTCGGGCGCCGGGTCCACCCGCCAGCCCGACGGGTGCGCCTTGTCAGGCGGTGCGTTCCTCGCGCCCGCTGACTGCCTGGGACCCGAATCCCGGACCGGATTCGGGCGCTGTTCTCGAGCGCTTGCCACGCGGTTTACATGATGAACTGCTGACCGCCATCGATGTCGTAGGTGGCGCCCGTGAGCGCCGTGTTGACCATGATGTGAACGGCCAGCGCCGCGACGTCCTCGGGTTGGACGACACGTCCGATGGGAAGTGTGTTCCGCAGTTGAGCGCGCCGCTGGTCGAGCTGGTCGCCCAGTAGCGACGCCGACAGCGGCGTGTCGACGAAGCCGGCAGCGATGAGGTTGGCCCGAACCGGGGCGAGCGCGAGCGCGAGCGCCGCCACGAACGGAGGAAGCGCGGCAGTGGCCGCGGAGACGATCCCGCCCTCGCGACTGATCTTCCGGCCCCCGGTCCCGCCCATGAAAACCAGGGTGCCACCGGCCCTCATCTTGGGGGCGGCGTTGCGGGCAACCTCGAGCGAGAGCATCACGTGGCCGCCCAGCACCTCGCGCACCTGGTCCGGGTCCATCTCGAGGAGCGGCCCATAACTGGGGCCCGGCCCGGTGACCATCACGTGGTCGATCGGGTCCGGCAGGCCCTCGAAGAACCGCTTGAGCGCAGCCGAATCGGTGGCGTCGAAGTCCGCGGTGCTGCGCGCCTCTACGTCCGCCCCCGCTCGTTCGAGGCGCTCGCGGTTGCGACCGGTCAGGACGACCTCGGCACCCTCGGCGCGGGCGCGGCGGGCGGTCTCGAGCCCGATGCCGGCGCTGCCGCCGACGAGGACGACGGTCTGCCCGGCCATTTCCGGCTCGCGTTGCGGGGGACTCATCCCGATGAGCTCGCCATTTGCGCGGCCATCGGTTTGAGTGGCGGGGGCATGTCGGAGATCTCCATGCGAAGCGCCATCAGTGCCGGCTCGTAGATTCCGGAGAAGCTGGGGAAGGGCTGGATCGTGTCGCTCATCACCTCGAGCGGGACGTGCGCCCGAATGGCGAGCGTCGCCTGCTGCATCCACTCGCCGGCCTCCGGCCCAAGCGCGTAGGCGCCGGTCAGTCGCTCGCCGTCGCTGAGCAGCGTCATGAACCCATTGGATTCGGCATAGGCACGCGTGTAGGTGGCGGTCTTCGGCACCTCTGACACGGCTGCGGTCCCGCTGTACTTCCCTTCGACCGCGCCCACCGCCGCGGCCTGGGGGTCGCTATACGTGACTCGGGGGACGGCCTCGTAGTTCGCCGGATGCTGATCGCCCGAGATGTTCGCCGCGACCACATCGCCCTCGTATTCACCGACGTGGGTCAACGGCCAGATACCGGTGACGTCGCCGATCGCCCAAAGGCGCTCGCCCGCGCGCATGTACTCGTCGACCTTGATGCCGTGCGGATCGGCCTCGAGGCCGACGGTTTCGAGGCCGATCCCCTCGACGCGCGGGCGCCGACCGGTGGCGACGAGCAGATGGTCACCGCGGAGCTCGGGGCGATCGTCGAACTCGAGGACGAAGTCATCGCCGTCTCGCCGCGCCGCGCTCGCCCGAACGCCGAGGGCGATCTCGACCCCATCGCGTCGCAGGACCTCACCGAGCGCCTCGCCCAGCGGCTTGGGCTCGCGGGGCAGGACGTGCTCGGCGCCCTCGACGAGCGCCACCTCCCCACCGAGCCGGCACACGGCCTGCGCCATCTCGACGCCGACCGGGCCGCCGCCGAGCACCAGCATGCGGTGCGGCACGGCCTTCATGCCGGTCACCTCGCGGTTGGTCCAGATGCCATCGAGCTCTCGGAGGCCGGGGATCGGCGGCACGAACGGATCCGCGCCGTTGGCCAGGACGATGTTCTCGGCGGTGTGGCGCGTGCCATCCACCTCGACCACTCCCGTGCCTGCGAGGCGGCCACTGCCACGGAGCAGGTCGATCCCGTGGTCGGCGAGCCAGCGCTCCTGGCCGGCGTCGGAGTAGTCCGAAACCATGAAGTCCCGCCAGTCGAGCGCGGCCTGGACGTCGACCTCGGCGCTCGCCGCCGCCTCGCGCGCGGCGTGCACCGCCTCGCCTGGACGCAACAGCGTCTTCGACGGGATGCATCCCCAATAGGTGCACAGACCGCCGACCAGCTCTCGCTCGACGACGGCGACACGCAGTCCGCGGGCGGCCAGCGCCGCGGCGCAGTGCTCGCCCGGCGCCCCACCGCCGACCACGATGACCTCGTAATCGCTGCTCATGTCCGGAGCTCCTCCGCGCTTTGCGCCCAGCTCACTCGGACGGCACGACGATGCCCTTGACGTCCGCCATGTAGCGGTTGGCGGCTTCCGCCGCCTCGTCCGGGGCGCTTCCGTTCTGCCGGGCGTTCATGTAGGCCGCGTACCAGTCCCACCAGTCGTGCGGTGGGGCGACCGCCTCGAACGAGCCGTGACGCCCGGATGTCTCGTGCAGCAGGTCCGCCAGCGCGGCGATGTCCATCTCAGTCCTCCCAGGTCCGGCCGGGGAGCCGAGTCGTGATCTCTTGGAGCTCCCAGATGTTGCCGTCGGGGTCTCTGAACGACGCCCGCGCGAAGTACGAGCGTCCTCCGCCCTCGAAGCCCGCAGGCCGCGCCTCCTGCACCTCGCTCACCTCGACACCGCGGCTGATGAGGTCGTTCCGGGCGGCGTCGATGTCCTTTACCGTGAGGATCTGCCACTGAGCGGACCCGGGGTCGGCGTTGGAGCGCCCCTTGCCGAACTGAATCGAGCACCCCGAGTGGGGTGGCGTGAATTGCACCGTCCTGGCCTCGTCGCTGATGACCAGGTCGATGTCGAACCGCCATCCGAGGCTCTCGTAGAAGCTCTTCGCGCGATCGACATCGGAAACGGGCAACGTCACGACTTCGAGGTTCATGTCCACGCCGAGATCGCTCTGCGCCTCACTCGTCGATCCGGTGCTCACGTCGGTGCTGCTCATCTCGACCTCCGTGGGTAGGTGCCTGCTCCGACAACGCCTCCAATAAGCCGACGACGACCGAAGCCAAGTGGACGTCCACCTTCACAGATTCTTCACTGATTCAGTGGAATAATCGACACACTCTCGCAATCCCACGGAGGGCAGTGGCACCAGGAAATCCGGACGTTCGCCGCGACGCGTCGATTGCATCAACGGGCGCCGAACGGCTCACGCCGCAGCAGGAGACGGGTCTGGTGCTCGCCGCCGAGGCCGGGGATCCGGATGCATCCCGAAAGCTGGTCGACGCCTTCCTGCCGTCCATCGCCGGTCTCGCTCGCCAATTCCCAACCGGCGCGGGGGTCGAGCGACAGGAACTCGTGCAGGAGGGGGTCGCCGGCCTCCTGTCGGCGGCGCAGCGATACGACCCACGGCTTGGGACACCGTTCTGGGCCTATGCCTCGTTTTGGGTACGAAAGGCCATGCAGGAACTCGTCGCCGAGTTGACGAGGCCCGTGGTCCTGTCGGACCGAGCTGTGCGAGGCCTCGCTCAGATCAAGACCGCGCGAAGCGAGCACCTGGATGCCCATGGCGTCGAGCCCACGATCGAGGAGCTGAGTCGGGCGACCGGGTTCACCCTGAGGCAGCTCGAGAGCCTGCAGGCGATCGACCGCACCCCACGCGCCATGGAGGAGCGGCTGAGCGACGGAGCGAGCGCGACGGTCGGGGACACGATTGCCGATCCCACAGCCGAACTGGCATTTGACCGCGTCCTCGACGAAATCGAGATCCGCGAGGCGCGTCAGTTCGCGGAGCGACTCGATGAGCGCGAGCGCGCCGTGATTCGGGGGCATTACGGGCTCGGCCAGCCGGCGCAGACCCTGAACCAGATCGGCGGCAGCCTCGGCCTGACCGCTGAGCGAGCTCGGCAGATCGAGTTGGGGGCACTTGACAAGTTGCGCACGGCACTGGCCCGGCCAGCAGCCGTCGGGGCGACCTGATTGAAGCCGCAGATCTCGCTCTAGGAGCGGATACGATCGCTCGTTGATCCATGGCCGACCCCGCGCCGCCAACCGCACTCGTGACCGGCGCGAGCAGCGGCATCGGAGCGGCAACGGTCCGCGCGTTGGCCGAAGCCGGGTTCGCCACCGTAGCCGCGGCGCGTCGGCTCGAGCGCTGCCAAGCGCTCGCCGCCGAGGTCGGCGGTCGGGCGCTGGCGCTCGATGTCACCGATCCCGCTTCGGTCGAGGCGTTGGCCGCCGAGGTCCTGGACGTCTCGGTGATCGTTCACAGCGCCGGCGGCGCGCTCGGCCAGGAACCCGTGGCCGAGGCCGACGAGGACCACTGGAAGGCCATGTACGAGTCGAACGTACTCGGCGTCATGCGAGTGACGAAGGCGCTGCTGCCGGCGCTCGAGCGAAGCGGCGCCGGGCACGTCGTCGTGTTGGGATCGGTCGCAGGCGTCGAGGTCTACCCGGGCGGCGCCGGCTACACGGCCGCCAAACACGCCGTTCACGCGGTCACCGAGACCCTGCGCCTGGAGCTCCTCGACCGGGAAATCCGCGTGACCGAGATCGCGCCGGGGCTCGTCGAGACCGAGTTCTCGCTCGTCCGCTTCGGCGGCGACCCCGAGCGCGCCGCCGCCGTCTACCGCGGCCTCCAGCCCCTGCGAGGAGATGACGTTGCCGAGGTGATCAGCTTCGTCGTCACCCGCCCGCCCCACGTCGACATCGACTACGTCGCCATCAAGCCGACCGCGCAGGCGACCGCCACCGTCGCCCACCGACGCGAGTAACTCTCGTGGTGGAAGCCTGGAAGCGGTGTACGCGGTCCATCACGATTTGACGCGCCGCACCGACAGGACGGCGACATCATCGCGCGAGCGATCGGCGGCCATCCCCGTCACGACCCGTTCGGCGATCTCGTCGGCGCCCCCGGACACCGTGGGGAACAGCGCCTCGAGACGCGCGATCCCGGCATCGAGCCCGGCACGCCCCTCGACGAGGCCGTCCGTGTAGAGAAACAGGGTCGCGCCGCTCGCAAATGGGACCTCTGCTGCTCCGTATTGGGCGCCGTGGTCGATGCCCACCGGCAGTCCACCGCCCTCCTCGAGCCTGGTAACGGCGCCCGAGGGGGTTCGCAAGAGCGGCGGCGGATGTCCCGCCCGCACGATGGTGAGCACATCACGAACCGGATCGAACTCGCCGTACGCGAGCGTTGCCATCTGCTCATTCGCGAAGGCGACGACGAGATCGTTGAGTCGCTCCATCGCTGATACGGCCCCCCGGTCATCGAGAGCATAGGCGCGAAGCCCCTGGCGGAACTGGCCCATCGCCGCCGCGGCGTCCACCCCGTGACCGGCGACGTCCCCGATCACGACGCCTACCCGTCCCGCACCGAGCTCGAAGCAGTCGTACCAATCACCGCCGACCGAGAGCTCCGATGTCGCCGGCAGATAGCGCGCACCGAACTCCATTCCCGGCACCTCCGGAAGGCGCTGCGGCAGGAGGCTCTGCTGGAGAACGACGATCGCCTCGTGCTCACGCGTGTAGAGGCTCGCGTTCGTGACGGCTACCGCGGCCCGACCGGCCAGCTCCTGAGCAAGCCGGAGATCCTCTTCGTCGTAGCGGCGGCCGGACTCGGCGTGGATCAGGGTCAGCGTGCCGAGCGTACGCTCCCGGGCACTCAGCGGCACGACGATTGCGGACCTAAGGCCGAGCTCACGCATCACACGCAGGTGCTCCGCGTCACGGGCACCCTCGACCAAGAGCCGATCGGAGATCTCCGGGTAGAACTCAGCGCGCCCGGTTCGGACGACGTTCGCGACGCCCGTTGGATCCTCGGGATCGATCGGGTAGCGGGTGCGAAGGGTCTCGGCGAGCTCGACCTTCTCGGGATCGACGTGTGCGGTGGACGCGTTGCGGATCTCGCCGCTCTCGCCGACGAGCTCGATGCTGCACCAATCCCCCAGGCGGGGCACCGCCAACCGCGCCAGCTCGTCGAGCGTGCGATCCAGGTCGAGCGAACGGGACATGACAGCGGTCGCGTGCGAGAGAAAGGCAAGCCGCTCGCGCGCGTCCGATGCCTCTTGGAAGAGCCGGGCGTTGTCGACGGCCAGGGCGAGCCTGTGGGCCAGGTCCTGAGCGAAGCGAAGGTCGCGCTCACCGTAGTGGCACCCCTCGCGCGTGGACAGGAATGTGAGCGCGCCGATGGTGCGGCCCCGCGCGACCAGCGGGACGATCATGTACGAGCGAGGAGCCAGCCTCTTGTAGAGATCCTCGACCTCAGCGGGTATCTCGAGCCGTGGCTGGTCCCGCACGTCGCTTGCGAGCTCTGGCTCGCCCGTCGAGACCACGCGCATGACCCCCTCCGACCCTCTCGTCTCCTTCCGGTAGAGGCGCCTCAGCTCGAGCAGGAGCTCCTCGAGCTCGGGGTCGGGATGGGTGCTCGTGACCTGGCGAAGCGAGCCGTCCGGCTCGACGACGTCCACCGCGCACCAGTCGGCGAGCTCGGGCACGGCGAGTCGCGCCACCTCCGCGAGCGTTCGATCGTAATCCGGCGAGCGAGCGATGAGGGCGCTCGCCTTGGACACGAACGTCAGCGCGGCCTCCACGTCCAGGTCGATCCCGGTCGCGTGGTTTGGGTTCCCGGTCGTCGACACGGCGCGAGCGCCCCATCCTATCCGCCGTCGCCCTTGGCTATGCGAAGGCGGGCTTCAGTGCTCACCCGCCCGCCCCGGCCTACTCCGGCTCGGGAGCCTCCTCCCCGGGCCATGAACCCGTGAGGCGCTCGAACCCGCGGCGGGCCGCATGGTCGAACAGTCCACGAACGACGCGGAAGATCGCACCTTCGAGCACGAGGGCAACCGCGAGCTTGACGTAGTGGATGTCCCGGTGCTCGGCTTCCGGCGGCTCCTGGTCGTCGACGAGACCCCAGAGGCGTTCGAAGAGCTTCTTGCCGATCAGGCCGGCGAGGATCCCGCCGACGATGCTGACCGGCAGGAACAGGATCTTCATGCCGTCACCGGAGCCTGGGAGCCGAAGGGCGCGGTGCTCACTTCGTCGCCATCGGCCGTGCCGTCGCCCAGCAGCTGTCTTCGCAGCTGGTCATTTGACGCGAGGACCACAGCGGCGGCAGCGGCCCCGGCGCTTATCAGGACGACCACCCGGCGTCCGCGGCGCTTCTTCGGCTTGCGCCGACCGCTCTGGAGCGCGCTCGCGGCCTCGCGAAGCGAGAGGGCCGCCTCTCGGACCTGCCGCCGGAGCTTCTCGTCGCGCGTGGGCTCGACCCGGCGCTTGGACGCGCGCCGGTAAGCGGCGCGGAGGCTCTCCGCCGCCTGGGCGAGGTTCTCCTGTACGTATTCGTTCTCGATCAGGCGCTGTGCGTAGGTGCCCGCATTCGCCACTTTGTCGCTGGCCATGGTCGCCTCCTCAGTTCGTGTGCCTCTTTCCGGTTCTTTCGATCGGACGGCCCTACCGCCGGCCGAGGATCCACCCAACCGCGACGCCACCGACGAACGCTCCGACCGCCGTCGCCGCAAGGGGGTTTTGACGAGCGTTCTGGGCCGCCTGAGCCGCTGCGTTCTGGGCCGCCTGAGTGGCCTCCTGGGCGGAATCGGGCGTGGCGGCACTCGCCTTCGCGGTGGCCGCCTCCTTCTGGGCTGCGGCCTTCTCCTTCACCTGGTCCTTCTTCGCAGTCGCCTTTGCCTTCGTCCGTGCGACCTTCTTCTTGGCCTGCTTCTTGACGTCGGTCTTCTCCGCGAGCTCGGCAACCGTGTCGCCGAGCTCCTCGCGGGTGGCCTCGATCTCGGCCTCGATCTGAGCGGGGGTCTTCTCCTCCGCGCCCCCGCCGGCCTTCGTCGCCGACTCGGTCTTGCCGCTCTCGGTAGCCATCAGGTCCGTGCCTCCTTTGCGGTGCGCTTGACGTGGTCGACGTCCTCCTTCGTCGTATCGATCGCTCGCTCTGGAACCGGAGGTGTTCCCGCCTCCACGCGAGTCTTCCCGATCAGCGCCAGGACGCCGGCGACGGCGGCGTAGACCGCCGTGACGATCAGCGCCGCCAGCCAGCCCTCCATCGCCGCCGCGAGCGCCAGGATCAGGGTCGCTGTCAAGGCCCCGAATGCGAAAAGCCCAACCAGGCCGGCGGCCCCGAAGGCTCCCGCACCGATTCCGAGGCGCTTGGCCTTGAGCTCCATCTCGGCCTTCGCCAGCTCCACCTCTTTGCGCGCCAGCTCGCTGCTCTGCTGGGACAGGTCTCGGACCAGGTCCGAAACCGAGCGCTCGCCGTTGGGATCGGTGTATGTCTCTGCCATCGGATTCTCCTCTCGCGCCTCGGCTTGCTCTCGGCTTACCCAGGCGCAATATCGGGAAACTTTCAGGCCATTCATTTGCGGACATGATGATGGTGGTCGTGCCGCCCTCAGCCGGTGGGAACCTTTGGCGACGGCGGATTCGAACGTGCTGATTGCCGACAAGGCGAACAATCGCCTAGTTGAGATCGATCCCGACGGCCACGTGGTCTGGCGCTTTCCGAGACCGGGCGATCTCCCTCCCGGACAGACGCGGGCTAGACCGTCGCGGCCCGGCGGTTCTCGAACACTCCATCCAACGCCGCCTGGCGGCCGATTGCGAGCGCACCAAAGAGGACAGCGGCATCGCCCAGGCTCGATACCTCCACCCGCGGAGGGTAGGGCAGCAGATCCGCCAGGAGGGCGCGTACCGGGGCCAGCAGGAGATCGCCGTTGGCCCCGATGCCACCGCCCACGACCACCAACTCGACGTCGGCGACTGCCGCGATCGGAGCGATGTGGAGCGCGATCCGTCGCGCTTCCTCCTCGACCACGGCGAGCGCGATCCGGTCGCCAGCTCGGGCCGCGGTGAAGATGGAGCGGACCTCAAAGGGTGGACCAAGCGTCGTCCCCGCCCCGTCGCTGCCGGCGAGATCCCGTGCGTAGGTCGAGATGGCCTCGGCACACGGGTCCGATTGGCGCTCCACGCCACTGCCGAGCGCGTAGTCGACCTCGCCAGCGGCGCCATGCCTTCCCCGGTGAAGCTCCCCGTGGAGGACGACGCCCGCCCCAAGCCCGGTTCCGATCGAGAGGAAGACGAAGTCCTCCACCCCGCGCGCCACACCCTGCCACCGCTCGCCCACCGCGGCCAGGTTGACGTCGTTCTCCACCGTCACCCGCATGCCGAGCCGGCCCTCGAGCTCGGCTCCGATCGGCATCCCCTCGAGCCCGTGGACGTTTTCGGCGAGGTGGACGTCGTCGCTCTCGGGAAGCACCACGCCCGGGACCCCGACGACCGCACCGTGGATCGTCCCCGGGGCGAGTCCACACACCGTGGTCAGGCGGTCGCGCAAGCTCGTCGCGAGGTCGAGCACGCCGCGCGCATCCGCGCCACCCAGTTCGATGTCCTGGCGCGCGCACACGCGTCCGAGGAGATCGCAGATTGCTCCCCTGAGAAAGCGCGCCCCCAGGTCCAGTCCGAGAGCCAGAGCGGCGTCGGGAACGGGTTCGAAGAAGGTGGCACCGTAGCTGGGACCATCGGAGCTCGCCTCGGCCTGGCGTACGAGCCCGGCGTCGAGGAGGGACTGAAGCGCGACCGAGACCGTCGGCTTCGATATGCCCACCGCGCGCGAGATCTCCGCGCGCGAGATCGGAGCGCGGCGGCGGATCGCGTCGAGGACCGTCCGCTCGTTGAGGTCTCTCAGCAGCGGCGGCGTCGCGGCCGTGCCACGCCGCTGGGTCACTCGGGCCGCCCGTCCGTCTTGGGAGATCCCAGGCGCTGGCCGCTCTCGGGGTGGAAGACATGCGTCTCACCGTTGCGCGGCACAAGCGACAGCCGGTCGCCGCGGTTGGGCGCGCGCCACGGATCGACCCGAACCGTGAGCTTTGCCCGTCCGCCTGGAAGGCCCGCGCTGCACACTGCGTAGGCATCGGATCCGAGCTCCTCGACCAGCTCGACCCGTGCCGCCAGGCCGTCGGTCGCCGGCTCCAACGATTCGGGCCTGATTCCGATCGTGACTTCGCCCAGCCCGGTAGCGTCGGCGGTGGCAGGCGGGTCGAGTGGAATCCGAAGCGGATCGAGCCGAGCACAGCTTCCCTCAAGGGGCACCGTGCACAAGTTCATCGCGGGCGATCCGATGAACGCAGCGACGAAGGTGTTCATGGGCCTGTCGTAGAGCTCTCGCGGGGTCGCGCACTGCATCAGGTGGCCCTCGTGCAACACCGCGACCCGATGTCCCATCGTCATCGCCTCGACTTGGTCGTGAGTGACGTAGACGCTCGTCGTGCCCAGGCGCGCCTGGAGCGACGCGATCTCCCCCCTCATCTGTACCCGCAGCTTGGCGTCGAGGTTGGAGAGGGGCTCGTCCATCAGGAACGCCTTGGGCTCGCGAACGATCGCCCGGCCCATTGCCACCCGTTGACGCTGCCCACCGGAGAGTTGCGCGGGCTTGCGCGTCAGGTAATCGGTCAGCTCGAGCACCTCGGCCGCCTGTCGTACGCGACGCTCTCGCTCGGCCTTGGGCACCCTTGTCATCTTCAGGGGAAAGGCGATGTTCGCCGCAACGTCGAGGTATGGGTAGAGGGCATAGTTTTGAAACACCATCGCGAGGTCGCGATCCTTTGGCGGCATGTCGGTGACGTCCTCGCCGTCGATGTGGATCGCGCCGGCGGTCACCTCCTCGAGCCCCGCGAGCATCCGCAAGGCGGTGGTCTTCCCCGAGCCGGACGGTCCAACGAGGACCAGCAACTCACCATCGGAGACGACCAGGTCCAGATCGTGAACGGCGGCGACCTCCGTGCCGGGGTAGACGACGCTCGCGTGGTCGAAGCGGATCTCAGCCATCGCTGGTCCTCGCTCGATCCGCGTCGATCGGGATGCCGTCGCGATCCACGGCGGCGCCGGCGGACCCTCCCTCCAGCTCGGCGACAGCGGAGCCCAGCTCCCGCCGCACGCGAGCGCGAGCGCCCTCGTCGGCGTCGAGCTGGTCCAGGGCCAAGAGGGCGGCGCCCACGATTGGCGGCGAGCCGATGACCCGCACGTTGGCGCTCGCCGCGACGGTCCGGACCTCCGCGGTCACCGCGGCTGCCAGCTCGCCTTGATCCGAGCGCAGGAGCCCGCCTCCGAGAAGGATCTCCACGGGCCCGTCCAACAGGTCCAAACGCGTCATGGCGACCCGCGCCATTGCGACGATCTCGGCCACGAGCCGGTCGAAGAGGCCTCGGGCCACGGAATCGTCCGCCGCCTCGGCGAGGACGATCGGCGCCAGCTCGACCAATCGCTGGGATGGAAGCTGGCGCAGGTGGATGGCCTCGGCCACGTCCGCAGGCGTCCGTAGGCCGAAATGGGACGCCACGGCGCGCTCGAGCGTCGTCTTCGGCCCACGCCCGTCGGCGCTGCGCGCCGCCGCCGTCAATCCGGCCAGACCCAGGTCCTCCCCACCACCCCAGTCCCCACTGATCGCGCCGAGGGCAGGGAACCGCGCCTGTGCGCCATCGGGCCCGACGCCAATGCAGTTGATTCCTGCTCCGCAGACGATCGCCACGCCCCAGCCGCGCTCGGTTCCCGCCCGGAGAACGGCGAAGGTGTCGTTCGCCACCGCAACGCTGCGCGCCCAGTTCCGCTCCTCCAGCGCGCCGCGCAGCGTCCGCTCCTCCTCTGGCAGGTCGGCCCCGGCGAGGAGGATCTCGCCGACATCGGCCAGCCTGCCGTCGAGTTTTGCGCGATCGCTGGCCTCATGCACCAGGCGATCGAGTGTCTCGAGACAGCCGCCGACGCCGATGCGCTGGGGCGAGCTGCCGGGCCCGCGGACCGCTGCCAGGACCGTCCCGTCGGCGCTCACGAAGGTGAGGTCGGTCTTCGAGTTGCCGCCGTCGACCGCGAGCGCGAATGGAGGGCTCATCCCAACGTCTCCGACACGGGAATCGGCTCCGAGGAGGTCTCGACGGCCGCCAGCCGCTCGAGCAGGGCCCGAGCCGTCGCGTACTCGCCGATCAGCGGGTGGGCGAGCAGCGCGCGTCGAGCCATCCCGGCATCGCGGGTTGCAGCCGCCTCCGCGGTGAGTCGCTCGTACGCAGCCACGTTCTGCACAAGCCCGAGAAGTTCCGGCGCGAGCGGCGGTTGTGGAAGCGGCGCGGGGCCGTCACGGCCGATTCGCGCCGGCACCTCGACGACATCGTCCCCCCGGAGCCCTGAGAGGGTCGACCCGTTGCGGACGTCCACCTCCTGGACGTCGCCGGTGTCCGCGAACAGCGAGGCGATCAGCGCCGTTGCGGCGTCGCTGTAGTAGGCACCGCCCCGCTGCTCGAGCAGTGCCGGCTTCTGCGTGAGCGTCGGATCCCGGTAGAGCTCCAGGAGCTCGCTCTCGATCTCCGCCACGACCTGCGCCCTGGGCACTCCCGCGAGCTGGTCCCGCAGGACCTCGTCGTGGGCATAGAAGTAGCGAAGGTAGTACGAGGGGACGGCGCCGAGCTCTCGTAGCAGGACGGTCGGAAGCTCGATGTCCGCGGCGATCGCGTCCCCGTGACTGTCCAAGAGTTCCGGCAGCACGTCCCGATCGCCCAGCCAGACGGCCCGCACCCACGTCAAGTGGTTGAGGCCTATCTGGTCGACGACGAGGTCAGCCGGCTCGACGCCCAGCAACTCCGCGACGAAGCGCTGAAACGTGATCGCTACGTTGCACAGGCCAACCGCCCGGTGGCCGGCGTCGAGCAGCGACCGGGTGACGATGCCCACCGGATTGGTGAAATCGACGATCCACGCGTCGTCGCGCGCCAGCTCCCGGGCTCGGGAAGCGATCTCGAGCACCGCCGGCACGGTGCGCATTGCCTTTGCGAACCCACCCGCGCCGGTCGTCTCCTGGCCGATGCAGCCGCAGGCCAGCGGGACGGTCTCGTCGGATAGGCGTGCGGCCTGGCCACCCACGCGGATCTGGATCAGCACCACGTCGGCGCCGTCCAGGGCCCGATCGAGCTCGCCGGTCAGCCGCAGCCGCCCGGAGAAGTCCGCCTGCTCGAGCATGCGACTCGCGAGCCCGCCGACGACCTCGAGTCGTTCCGCGTCGACGTCGTGCAGCACAAGGTCGCGCACCTCGAGTCGTTCCCGTTCCCGCGACAGCCCCGAAACGAGCTCCGGCGTGTATGTCGATCCGCCCCCGATGACGGCCACCTTCAACTCCGTCATCCCTTCACCCCCGTCAGGGTCACGCCTTCCACGAACGCCTTCTGGGCGGCGAAGAAGAGCGCGATCACAGGCGCCATAAATAGAAGCGTCGCCGCCATCGTCAGGTTCCACTGGACCTGGTGCAGCGTGCGGAACTGGGCGAGCCCCACCGACAGAGTCCAGTTGTTCTGGTTCTCGCCGGTGTAGAGCAACGGCCCGAAGAAGTCGTTCCATGCAAAGAGGAAGCTGAACAGCGCGACGGCGACGAGGGCCGGCTTCGCCAATCGCACGACGACGTGAAGCATCACCCTGAACTCGCCGGCACCGTCCATCCGCGCCGCGTCCGCGTACTCGTCGGGGATCGTGAGGAAGAACTGGCGCAGGAGGAAGATCGAGAAGGCATCGCCGAACCAGTTCGGGATGACCAGCGGCCAGATCGACCCGATCAGGTGGAGCTTGCTGAACATCACGTACAGCGGCACGATCGTCACCTGGGGCGGCAGCATCATCGTCACCAGAACGAGGATGAACACGACGTCGCGGCCCTTCCACCGGAGCTTCGACAGCGCATAGGCGACCGGGACGCTCGAGATCAGCATGCCGATGGTCGCGAGCCCGGCGTACAGAAAGGTGTTGACCCCGTAGCGGAAGAGCGGCGCCCGGTCGAAGACGTCGGCGAAGTTGCTGAAGTGAAACGGCTCCGGCCACAGGTGCGAGGACAGGGCCTGGTCGCTCGTCATGAGCGCGGTCAGGATGATGAATACGAAGGGAGCCAGGAAGGCGATCGCCAGGCCGATCAGGACCGCGTGGTCGGCGACCGCGACCAGCAACCGCTTGCGGCGGACCGCCTTCGGAATCCTGCGCCGGGCAAGCGGCATGGGCAAGGGGCGGGGGGCGGCCTCCATCAGCTCACCTCATGGCGCCGGCGTAGTGGACGAAGCGATCCGACCGGCGGAGGATCACGACCGTCACCGCGAGCGAGACGACGAGCAGCATGACCGCCATCGCGGAGGCGTAACCCATGTTGAAGTACCTGAACCCCTGCTGGTAGAGGAGCAGGGGGTAGAAGAGGGTCGAGTCCTGCGGGTAGCCCAGGTTGTTGGTCGCGTCGCCCGCGCCGCCGCCCGCGCCGCCCGCGGCGACCGTGCTCGCGACGTAGCCCTCCGTGAAGTACTGGAGCCCCTCGATGACTCCGATCACGACGGCGAACAGGATCACGGGACTGATCGTCGGCAGGGTCACCCAGCGCATCCGCTGCCACCAGCCGGCTCCGTCCAGCTCGGCCGACTCGTACAGGTGCTTCGGCACATCGAGGAGCGCGGCGAGGAAGATGATCATGGTGTTGCCGACACCCCAGATGCCGAGCAGCGTCAGCGAGGGCTTCGAGAGCGAGGGCGACTGGAACCAGAGCGGCCCCTGGATCCCGATCGCCCCGAGGATCGTGTTCACCGGGCCCGTGGCCGGATTGAAGAGGAAGACGAAGCCCAGCGTGGCCGCTACCGCCGGGGCCATGGTCGGCAGGTAGAAGACGGTGCGGAAGAATCCGACGCCGAGCCTGGCCCGTGTGATCATGAGGGCAACCGAGAAGGCGAACAGCACCTGCAGGGGAACCGCGATCACGATCATCCAGAGCGTGTTGTAGACGGCCGGCCACACCTGCTGGTCGGCCCCGAACAGGAAGCGATAGTTCGCCAACCCCACCCAGCGCGGTGCCGAGAGCAGGTCGTAGTGGGTGAACGACAGGTAGACGCTGTAGATCAGCGGATAGCCGAAGAAGATCGCGAACCCCACCAGCCACGGGCTCATCAGGAGCAGGACGAAGCGGCGACGGCGCCAGGCCGCCTTCCGACGCGCACGGAGACGGTCGGGGGTCGGAGCGGCCGGGGTGCCGACGGCCCCCCCGGCCACGGCGGTGCTCATCCCTCAGCTGCGGCGATCACGGCGCCTGACCGCCCGACGCGTTCTGCTCCTGCGCATCCACCTGGCTCGCGGCGTCCTCCAGCCCGGACTGAAGGTCGCTGACCCGGCCCGCCTGCCACTTCGAGGCGAAGGACTCGAGAATCTCCTGGTACGCCGCTCCGGATGCCTTGGGCGGGTTGGTCTCGCTGTTTGGATCCTTGAAGATGTCGAGGAACGGCTGGAATTCCGACCCGAGCTTCAGGTCCGGGGACTTGGCCGCGGCGGCCGTGGTCGGCACGTTGGCCAATCCGTTGGCGAGCTTGACCAGGGCGTGCGTGTTCGTCGTCATGTACTTGATGAGCTCCCACGCCGCCGCCTCGTTGCTGCTCCCCTTCGGGATGCCCATGATGCTCCCGGTGATATAGCCGCTGCCGTACCGGTCGGTCTGGCCGTCGGGGACGGGCATCGGCGCCGTCCCGTAGTTGAGCTCGGGGTGCTCGTCCTTGATGAACGCGGTCCGGTACTCGCCATCCATCATCATCGCGACCTTGCCGGTTTCGAACGCGTTGGAGGCGGAGAACTCCTCCCCCGCTCCAGCCTCCCACCTGGTCAGGCTGTCGGATCCGTAGTAATCGATCAGGTTCTTGTCCCATGTCAGCATGTCCGCCCACGCGGGGTCCGAGGCGAACGCCGCATTGTCGCCATCGAACCACTGCGCGTCCCACGGCGGCGCATAGTGAGCGGCGGCGTTCTCGTAGAACCCAATCGTGGGATCGAAGCCGACCACGCTCAGGTTGTCGCCGGAGCCCTGGGTCAGCTTCTTCGCGTAGGCGTCGAGCTGGGAGATCGTCTTCGGCGGTTGCGTCAGGCCCGCCTGCTGGAACATGTCCTTGTTGTAGTAGAGGCCGTACACGTCGGCCAGCAGCGGCATCGCGCACCGAGTGCCGTTGTACTCCGTGTAGGAGCGAACCGCCGCGGGGAACTCGTTGATGTCGACGTGATCCCGGTCGATATAGGGCTGCAGGTTGATCCAGGCCCCGGAGCCGCAGAAGGCACCGGTGTTGTCCGAGGAGAAGGAGAGCGCCACGTCGGGCGCGTTGCCGGAGCGAATCGCAGCCACGATCTTGTCGTCATTGATACCGGCGACGCTGTCGACGTTGACATTGGGGTGCAGCTTCTCGAAGTCCTTGATCACGCTGTCGAAGACGCCGATCTCGCGCTCGCCGGGAGTGAACCCGCTCCAGACCGTCAGCGTGACGTCCTTATTGGGATCGAACTTCTGCGCCTCCCCGGCGCTGGTGCTATCGCCTCCCCCGCAGGCGCCGAGCACCAGCGCGGGGATCACGGCGATCGCGATCGCGAGATACCTCGACCTCGTCCAGTTCACGTTTCGTCACCCTCCTCCCGTCTCGGTGCCGCGCCCGTTTGCGCAGAACGAGTTAGGAACCCTTTCCAATTTGACCGTAACCCATTGCGGCCCCGGCGTCAAGTGCGCAGACTAGTAAGGTATGTAAACCATGGTCAGCCGGCTCGAGCGCGAGATGCGAGAGC
>Ga0209382_10000602_pt1 | contig 58739 bp, 26 predicted proteins | sample SoiMetdeltSBSDD5_FD_187599 | JGI IMG/M metagenome (GOLD analysis project Ga0209382, IMG submission 187599) | Bulk soil microbial communities from a Populus tree surrounding site in Tennessee, USA - Soil MetaG P. deltoides SBSDD5 (SPAdes) (version 2) | ecosystem: Environmental > Terrestrial >...
TTCAAGCCGGGCAGCGCCAGATAGATCTGGCCGTCCGTCAGGTAATAGTAACTGTTCAGGCCGCGGGACCGGTGGAGTTTCATGTTCGGGTCCGGGGTAATCCCGTGGGCGCGGAGCACATGGATGAATTCCTGGAAATAACTCTGGGCAGTCTCAAAGAGCTGCTCAAATCCCTTTTCTTCCGCGCTCTCGGCGCGCGCAACATTTTCGTCACTCATGGTGGACACTCAGCGAGAGTTTGTGAATGAAGTTCAGGGTGGGGCGCAGGGAGTCGCGGCGGGCGAAAAGCTCCTGTTCCCGCTCGGTGAGATAGAGCGCGGCCTCCGGCGGCGCAAAGGTCATTTGATGCAAACGCTGCATCCAACCATTCAATTGCTCCAGACCCCACTCCAGGCCTTCGCGCGCGATCCAGACCACCTCCGGTTCATCCGCCCGTTTCATTCTTTTAGCCTCGCAGAGAAAGTAAGTGGCGGCGCCCAACTCGAGGTCTTGCTGCCAATCGAATAAATCTTCGCGGAAGAGATGCCAGCAGCCGAGGGTGTCAATCCACTCGCTCCAGAGAGGAAGGTGTTGCTCATAGTGATAGTGAAAACAGACAGCCGCCACGCCAATCTTAGCGGCGCACACCTTGTGCGCGACCAACTGTTCAAAGGTTGGCCGATCAATATCCGTCAATTGACCATCCGCGGCGGTGACATCACAAAATTCAGACCAGGTAGACTGAAAGAAATTCCAGAAGGCGTGGGTCGCGTTGAAATAGGTCTGATACACGCTGCGGAACTGGTTGACGAAATAGCCCGCCGCCGGGAGCAGCTTGGGTTCCACGGTGGCATGCCCATCCATCACATTATCTACCAGGCGGGTGTAATAGTAGCCACTTGCATTGGAGCGGATCAACTCGGATTGAAAGTCGGGATCATTCGTGCCGCACAGTTGCCTTTCCACCCACCAGGGCAGCAACATCAGCGGAAAGGCCACCGGATGCAGAAAGTAGTCGGCAGGTTCTTCACTGCCCGCTAGACCTTTGGCCCACTGATGTAACGGAGGCGCACTGAGCGGCATGTCCTGATGCAGGCAGTCGAACAAGCGCCCAAGCCCCGTCGTCATCGCGGCTTTGAACTCCGGAGCGTGCATTGTCTTTAATGCATCTTGTCGAACGCCTCGAACCCGCGCGCAATCTCTTCCTCGGTGTTGTAGCAATGGAAAGAAATTCGCAGGTGCGGGTGGCCCTCCCGGTCCAAATGGCGTCCGATGGCGATTCCTTCCTCTTCAACAATCTTCTGCAAGTAAGCGGTCGTTTGATCCTTGCCCAGTTTGCTCTTAAAGGTAGCGATGGACCCATGCTCTCCCTGAGGGGTGGTTAACTCATAGCCGCGCTCTTGAGCCATCCGGAGAGTGTGGGCCGCCAGGCGGATGGTGTGGCGATCAATTGCTTCGCGATTCAATTCGGTGAGAAGCGCCATACTCTCGATCAGGCCGGCGACACCGACGAGATTAGGCGTTCCGATCAGGAAACGCATGGCGCCCGGCTGAGGCGTCAGATCATACTTGAGATAGTGAAGCCAACTCGCCGTGGAAAGCGCTCCAATGACCCGCGGCTTTAGCCCTGCACAGACGGCCTCGCGGACGTACATAAAACCCGTGCCCGGCATCGTCATTAACGATTTGTGTCCCCCGGTGACGAGCACGTCAATGTTCATCTGGCGCACATCCATGAGCATGTGGCCGAGCGACTGGATCGCGTCCACGACGAAAAGGATGTTCCGTTCGCGGCAGAATTTTCCGATTGCGGCCAAATCCGTGCGGTGACCGGAGAAGAACTGTAGGGCACTGGCCGCCACCACCCGCGTCTGCTCATCCACCGCTGCGCGCAACGCCGGAAGTGTCAGGCCGCCTGAGACGGAGGGGACTTGCTTGACGATGACTCCATCGCGCTGCAGGCTCATCCAGGGATAGACATTGGCTGGATATTCCAGATCACATAGGAGAATGTTGTCACCCGGCTGAAGGGCCAGCGCTTGGGCGATCAGGTTCAAGCCGACGGAACAACCCTCGACGTAGACGATTTCTTGCGGCGACTCGGCGTTTACGAACTTCGCCGCCGAGGCCATGAAGGCCCCCAGTAACTCCAAGGGGTATTTCCCAATGTGCCACTCACTGGTGCCGATCTTCTCATCCAAGGCCTGCTTCATCTTGTTCAAGGTTCGCAGGGGCGTCGCGGCGCTGGCCGCATTGTCCAGATTAACCCAGTTCAACATCTGCGGAAATTCTGCGGTGCGCAGGGCAGACACATCATATGTATAGGCTCGCGCCAAACTCGGCTGGACGATGGTGGCGTCCACGCTTGTCGCGCGGGGAATCACCGCTTTGAAGATGTAAGCGCCAACGCGGAAACTTTGTTCAGGTTGTAAGGAAATGCGGCGGTTGGGTGGGATCGGTTCGCCGTTGATAAACGTCCCATTTCTCGATTCCATATCCAGCAGCCACAGCCCGTCTTCAGAAATTCTCAGGCTGGCGTGAAAGCGAGAAACTTGCTGATCATCCAGTTGAATATCGCATTCGGGGGAGCGGCCAATCAGGACATCCTCTTTGTTTATCGGGAAGTCCCGGACCTCTGAATCCCCCTGGCTATAGCGCAATATAAATTCGGATGGAGGCGACATGAGGCTGGTTTAGTTTATTTGAACCCGGCCCTCCGATCGTCTCCCAGGGCGGGCACGCCACCGGATTAGGACAGGAACGTGGGCGGGCATGGATTGCGAGGCGGCCCTAAGCCGCAGAGGCGCCACCGAAGTGGTCAACGCCTCCTCAACAAGCGGCTTTGTCCACGGAGTAATTGGAGGCCATTTCACTCAATTCCTCCGCGTCCATTCCTTTCATGGTATTCAAGATTTCATCGGAGACTTCGAAATTGTATTTCTGGAGCGTGGCTTCCGGAGCGGCCGCCAGTTCTTTCACAAAGGCCGCGTCACTGCTCATCTTCTTCGCCAAGGCATTTAGATCATTCATGTTATCCTCCAAACACTAAAGGGTGGCGTGCCCGCCGTGAGAGGCGCTAGGGTGGGAATGAAAGGCGAATGAATCAAGGCGCTAAACAAGATCATGTTTCTCCGGAAACGATATTTTACAGTCTACCATAACTGGTTCCCGTCGGGAAAGACCTTGTTGCGGCCCGTTTTCGCTACGATGGGTGTTAACCTCGTCCGAGGTTTGTTTGGATTCGCTCGCGGTGTTCGGCAAAGTGCTCGCTGGTCGCCCGCAGCACATAAAGGAGCAGGGGGCGCTTTTCAGGATCAAAGGGATGCTGCGGTTTCAGGAGGTCATCAAAGGACATGGCATCCAGGCGAGCAACCAATTCCGTATAGACCCGTTTGAGTTCGGCCAGGACTGCCTCACTGGTGCGCTGACGGTTGCGCTCGAACAGGAGTTGATTCCTGGCTTCAAAACTCCAAGCCTGTGTCACTTCCGGGTCCACCCCCATTACCTCATGCGCGCGGCGCAGGTCCATGTAAAACCCCATCAGGATCTTCATCCACTCGGTCAGATGCGCCAGGTTGTCTTTAGGGGACCAACCGGTGAGATCAGCCTGGATCAACTTTTGGGGATCAAGTTTCTCAATCAGATCGAGAAGTAGATTCCATTCGCGCTCAATGGCTGACATTAATTCGGCCTTGGTCTGGGGTATCCGGTGTGGTTCTGTCATCCGAGCGCTGCCTTCAAGTGTTTTGTTTAGTGGCTGCTAAGCAGCGTAATTCTAATCAAAGTTTTATCTCTTTCCAAGCGCAGTGATTCCCCTCCGTGGATTCCAGTTACAGAATTATAATTATCGGATGCGTTGCAATCGTTTCCTGGGTGGATTGACCAGACTGACGATGCTCCTCCTGTTCGGAATAGGAGCACTCGATTATCTTCCCACCGCCCTGGCGGATGGCCGCCTCCCGGCCCCACCCAGCCAGGTCAGCGCCTCCGAGTTGATCATTGCGATGAATACCTTGCGCGTGTCGTATGGACTCCCGGCCCTCATCGAGGATCCAGTTGTGAATGCCGTGGCTCAAGCGACGGCGGCCACGATGGCCGCCAGCAATCTGTCGTGGCATATTGGAAACGTGCGCGGTCGGCTGGCGGCCGCCGGCTATGGCAATGGGGATACCGTGTGGGCGACGGAAAACTTTGCCGTGGGCCGGGCGGGCCGGGGGATTGATGAAATTATGGCGGCCTGGGCGGACCCGGATCACATGCGCCCTGCGGTCGAATCGGCGTATTGCCACGTCGGAGCGGGTGTGGCTCAGACCTTGGAAGGTCGGATCTATTACATCCTGCAAGCGGCGTATGTTTCCGGGCAACCGTGCGGCGCTTCGTCACAAACTTCAGAGGAGGCTTCCCAGCCGGGGGCGGGTTCGGGGCCGGTATCGCAATTGAGCATACCGGTAAAAATTGCCACGCCCGATGCCAACGGCCGGATTTTTCACGAGGTCCAGGCCGGTCAATCCTTCTGGTCAATCGCGATTGCCTACCAGATCACCATCCGTGACCTGGAGGGCTGGAATGGCCTATCGCGCACGGTACCGCTGCAAGCCGGGCAGCGCTTATTCATCCCAAATGAAAACACAGCCGGCTATGCCACGCCAACGCCTTTTGGCCTGATCGTGCCTCAAACGCCGGATGCGGACGGCAGGATCATCCATGAAGTGCAGCCTTATCAGGCGTTGATCACCATTGCGGAGGCGTATCACGTCTCCGTGGCTCAGATATTGACATTGAATGGCCTGCGGGAGGAGTGGCCCCTGCAAATTGGGCAGAAGCTTACAATCTCCCCGGGCAACCTCACTCCCAGTCCGACGTTAAGTAACCTACAAAAGCTCACGCCGGAGGCAGATGGCAACTACTACTCCATTGTCCAAAGCGGCGAAACGCTCTCGGGGATCGCGGTCCGGTATGACATTCCACTCGCGGAGCTAATGGCCTGGAACGGATTGACTCCCACCTCCATTATCCGCCCAGGACAAAAATTGCTGCTGCGGGTGACCCCGCCGGTCAGCGCCACGGCGACCTCGACTCCCAGGCCAACGGCCATTTCGCCCTCGCCCAGTCCCTCCATCACTCCCTCACCATCGGGAACTCCATCGGGTGCTACTCCTACTCCAGCGCCCCCGCGAAGCTTCGGCCTGGGGCTTATCGTGGGTCTGATCCTGATGGTGATTGGCGGATTGTTCTGGTGGCGATTGACACGCAACAAGTAACCCTGGCCTCAATAGAAAAACCTGGCGCTGAACTCTCACCATCCTCGGCCAAGCAAAAATGTGTATAGGAGTGGATGACTCGCGCACCTAAATTGCTTAGTGAGTGTTGCCGAGTCTAGTAGGCTGAAACACAAAATCAGCGGATGGAAGTCCCCATCTAACCAAGTCGGGTTGCGGGTTAGGAAGAACTAAAAATTTAAAGCGTGAAAGGCTGTAAGGATTATCCTACAGCAATTGTTATAAACATCCTCCGTCCGGAATGCTGCCCCAAAATCAGAATAAACCCTCATAATCCTTTCAGGGTATTGAGCCAAATGAAAAATTTTAATTCTAATTTATTCTAAATGTGCGAATACTGGTCGCTGCAATGCTAGATTTGTCAGGGGGTGTGTAATACAATTCACTATGTAACTTTTTTGTAACTTAATGACCCTGTAGGTGATCCACCGTGTCCTGTTCAGTTGTAATGGATACCCCGGTAAAGGGGCAACGGAATGGCAAGCCCGGGGAATCAACGGATTAGGATACTCGGTGTGGTTTAGCCTGCGGATTTAACTCACTGACGTTATAGAAAGCCAACGCTCTTTTTCGTTAAACAGACGCTCGTTTAGCGTTCTAAAGCTGCGCCTTGGAGCGGAATTTTGACTTATTCGCCTCTGGATTGTTCCACGCTTGTTGACCTCCTTCGCGGGCGGGCTTTGCATCAGCCTGACCGGCGTGTTTACACGTTCCTGGCGGACGGCGAAAAAGAAGAAGCGCATCTGACCTATGCCGAATTAGATCGGCGGGCGCGGGCCATCGGCGCGCAACTGCAAAGCCTGGGCCTGTTCGGTGAGCGCATCCTGCTGCTTTACCCGCCTAGCCTGGAATACATCGCCGCGTTTTTCGGCTGTCTATACGCGGGTGGCATTGCGGTTCCGGCCTATCCACCCCGCCTCAACCGGCCGATGCCTCGCCTCCAAGCCATCGTCTCGGATGCGCAAGCGCGCGCGGCCCTCACGACGTCTTCCATCTTATCCAGCTTGGAGACGCGCTTTGTTCATTTGCCTGAGCTAGCGGGCCTGCATTGGATCACCACCGATAACTTGGCTGAGAGTCTTTCTGAGACCTGGCAAGAACCCGCTTTGAGCGGGGAGACGCTGGCGTTTCTCCAGTACACCTCCGGCTCCACCTCCACGCCCAAAGGTGTGAGAGTCAGTCATGGGAATCTACTCCACAATCTAGCCTGGATTCAAAAATGTTTCGGCGTCGTCCCCGAGAGTCGAGGTGTGAGTTGGCTGCCGCCGTATCACGATATGGGCTTGATCGGCGGCGTGCTGCAACCTTTATATGGCGGCGCGCTCACGATGTTGATGGCGCCCGTCGCGTTTCTTCAGAGTCCCTTTCGTTGGCTGCAAGCCATTTCGCGCTATCAGACCACTATCAACGGCGGGCCGAACTTTGCTTATGAGTTTTGTGTCGAGAAGATCACGCCGGAACAGCGCGCGACGCTTGATCTGAGTTCGTGGGAGGTCGCCTTCACCGGCGCGGAGCCGGTTCGCCCGGAAACGCTTGAACGATTCGTAACGGCGTTTGAACCGTGCGGTTTTCGGCGAGAAGCTTTTTATCCATGTTATGGTTTGGCTGAAGGCACGCTCATTGTTTCGGGTGGCGCGCGCACTGCGTTGCCGGTTGTGCGGAGCTTCCAAACTTCTGCGCTGGAGCAGAATCAGGTTGTAGCTGTTCAGGATGAAGGACGAAAGACGAAAGACGAAGGACGAAGGACGAAGGGCCAATCCCAAAGGGACTTTCAGTCAGCAATCAGCAATCATCAATCTCCAATCCCCAACCCCCAGTCCTCAACCCCTAGCTCCCGGTCCTTCGTCGGCTGCGGTCAAACGTTGGCCGATCAAAAAATTGTGATCGCCGATCCGGAGTCGCTGCGCGCATGCCCACCGGACCGCATCGGCGAGATTTTGGTTTCCGGCCCCAGTGTCGCCGGGGGATATTGGAACCGGCCCGAGGCGACCGCGCAGACTTTCGGCGCGCGTTTGGCTGAAAGCGGCGAAGGCCCTTTCCTCCGCACCGGCGATCTGGGCTTTCTCAAAGATGGCGAACTCTTTGTCACCGGGCGGCTCAAAGACCTGATCATCATTCGTGGGCGCAACCACTATCCTCAAGATATTGAATTAACCGTCGAGCGGAGTCACCTGGCTTTGCAGCCCGTCGGGGGCGCCGCGTTTTCGGTCGAGGCGCCCGAAGGGCGTGGCGAAGAACGTCTCGTCATCGCGCAGGAAGTCGAACGCCACGCTCGCAACGTGGAAGTTGAAGAAGTGGCCCGGACGATCCGTCAGGCCGTGGCCGATCAACATGAACTCCAAGTCTATGCGGTTGTGCTGATTAAGACCGGGCATATTCCTCGGACCTCCAGTGGAAAAATTCAACGCCATGCCTGCCGGGCCGGGTTCTTAGACGGAACGCTAGAAGTAGTGGGAAGCAGCGTTCTGGACGATACAGCGATAAATGAAAGTGATGAAGCTGCAACGGAAGCCTTGACCCGCGAGGCACTGCTGGCCGAAGGTGCGCCGGAAGATCGTCTCGCGTTGATCGGGTCGTATTTGCAAACGGAAGTCGCTCGCACGCTGCGCGTCGCCGCCGCGCAGATTGATCCGCAGCAACCATTAAGTAGTCTGGGGCTGGACTCGCTCATGGCGGTTGAGTTGCAGCATAACCTCGAGTCATCCTTGGGCGTTAAGGTCTCGATGGCTAGCTTCCTGGAAGCCCCGAGTCTTTCCGAACTGGCGACCGAAGTGCTTAATCAATTCACCGCGCCAACCGGAACTCCCCCGATCACGCCGGCTCCCGTCGAGCAAATAATAACTGAACATCCCCTCGCTTACGGCCAACGCGCGCTGTGGTTCCTCTATCAACTCGCGCCGGAGAGCGCGGCTTACAACATTGCCAGCGCGGTTCGTGTTCGGTCGGCTTTAGATGTCTTGGCCTTACAGCGCGCATTTCAAGCGCTGGCTCAACGCCACCCCGCGTTGCGAACAACTTTTGTCCTTCGCCAGGGTGAGCCGATTCAAGAAATTCACGCTCAGGCCGAGGACTTTTTCAGTGTGGAGGATGCTTCTGATTGGACAGAGTCTTTTTTGAATGATCGCTTGGTGGAGGCCGCGCATCGCCCCTTTGATTTGGAGCGCGGCCCGCTGTTCAAGGTTTATCTCTTCACCCAATCGCGTGCAGTCGAAGGGGCGATTGTCCTGTTAGTGATGCACCACATCATCTCCGATTTGTGGTCGCTAGCCGTCCTCATGCGCGACGTCGGTGCGTTGTACTTAATGGAAACCACCGACGCCCCAATCTTTGAGCCACCAACCCTCCATTACACCGACTATGTTCGGTGGCAGGCGGAGAGGTTGGCCGGCGCCGAGGGTGAGGCACATTGGACCTATTGGCAAAAGACACTGGCGGGCGAACTGCCCATCTTGGACTTGCCCACCGATCATCCGCGCCCACCGATCCAAACGGATCGCGGCGCGCTCCGGCTTTTCAACATACGACCAGAACTGAGCCAAGCCCTTAAGACACTCGGTCAGGCACAGGGCGCGACTCTCTACATGGTTTTGTTGGCGGCCTTCCAAACCTTGCTTCATCGTTACACCGGGCAAGAAGATTTGCTCGTCGGCTCGCCGACCGCGGGTCGAAGCGAGGCTGAACTGGCGGGGCTGATCGGCTACTTTGTGAATCCGATTGTGATCCGCGCTGATCTTTCGCAGAACCCGACCTTTGAGAGTTTGCTGGGCCGGGTGCGGCAAGCGGTATTGGGGGCGTTTGAGCATCAGGACTATCCCCTCGCTTTGTTGATTGAACGCTTGCAGCCTGCGCGCGATCCCAGCCGGTCACCTGTTTTCCAGGTCATGTTCGTCTTGCAAAAAGCGCCGCTGCTCGCAGACGCAAACCCGGCGTTGAACGCGTTTGCGCTTGGTGGCGCCGGCGCGCGGATGGAATTGGGCGGGCTGGAGTTGGAGTCCCTCGCGCTGGAGCAGCGGATCGCGCAATTTGATCTGACGCTCAGTGTCGGTGAGACCCCCAGCGGCTTGACCGGAAATTTTGAATACAACACCGATCTGTTTGAAGCCGAGACGATCGCTCGTCTCGCGGAGCATTTTGAAACTTTATTGGAGGGCATTGTCGCCGATCCCCGGCAAAAACTTTCGGACTTGCCGCTTTTGACTGACGTAGAGCAAGAGTGTTTGGCGACTTGGAATGAGACACGCACCGATGCTCTCCCGGAACTTTCCCTCCGTGAGTTGTTTGAGCGGCAAGCCCGACAAACGCCCGAAGCCTTAGCCGTGATTTTGCCCGCCACCGCCGACCGAGGGTTGCAACAAATAAATTATGCGGAACTCAATCAGCGGGCGAATCAACTGGCGCATCACTTGAAAAAGTTGGGAGTCGGGCCGGAGGTGTGCGTTGGTCTGTGCCTGGAGCGCTCAGTGGAAATGATCGTCGCCATTCTCGGCGTCCTCAAAGCCGGCGGCGCGTATGTGCCGTTAGATCCTGCGTATCCTGAGGAACGTCTGGCGTTCATACTGGAAGATGCGCAAGCGTCAGTGTTAATAACGCAGTCTCAATTATGGACGAAGGACGAAGGACCGCTTCGCGGGACGGAAGACGGAGAGCTAAGAACCATTTATCTGGATGCCGATTGGCTTTCTGATTCTCAATCAGCAATCAGCAATCCACAATTTACAACCTCTTCTAATAACTTGACCTGCATTATTTATACCTCCGGCTCCACCGGCGAACCGAAGGGCGTGCTGATCCAGAATGGCAGCCTCGTCAATCTCGTCCAATCATTTATTCAGTCGTATCAGCCCGGAACCGGCGACCGGATTTTGCCGCTGACCTCCGTCGCCTCCGCCAGTTTTGTCGGCGAGGTCTTGCCCATTCTGTGCGCGGGTGGGGCGGTCGTGCTGCCGGACAAAGCGGAGTTTTTAGATTTTGCCAAACTGCTCACCTTGATCTCCGAACAAGCGATCACCATCCTCAGCACCGTCCCCTCGCTCATCGCCGGTTTAAATTCTATCGCGAGCGATTTGCCGCGCTTGCGATTAATTCTTAGCGGCGGCGAGGCGCTGCTGGCGAATGAAGTGAATCAGTTGCTCGGCTCGGCCACGGTCGTCAATGGCTACGGCCTGACAGAAACAACGATCTGCTCTACGTATCATATTTTAGAAACATCTGACCTCGATTCAACTTCCCCGCTCCCGATTGGTAAGCCCCTCATCAACAATCAAATTTATGTCCTGGACAAGCATTTGAATCAGATGCCGCTGGGCTGTCTGGGAGAACTCTACATCGCGGGCGAGGGGTTAGCGCGCGGGTATGTGGGGCGACCGGAGTTGACGGCGGAGCGATTCATTCCTAATCCATTCCTTGAAAAGGATGAATTAGGAAGGATGAAGGATGAAAAAAAGAGCAGGACTCCTTTCATCCTTCATCCTTCATCCTTCCGCCTTTATAAGACCGGTGACCTCGCTCGTTACTTGCCCAATGGCAATATCGAATTCTTGGGCCGTGATGATCAGCAGGTGAAAATTCGCGGCTTCCGAATTGAATTGGGTGAGATCGAGTCGCGGCTGGGGCGGCATCCGGCAGTGCGCGAGGGGGTGGTTGTGGCGCGCGCAGAAGCTGACGGAGATAAACGCCTTGTCGCTTACGTCACGCCTCGCCCGGCGCAGACCTGCGACGCCGACGAACTACGCCGTTGGTTAGCGCGAACGCTGCCGGACTACATGGTTCCATCGGCTTTCGTCATCCTCGCCACGCTGCCGCTCACGTCACATGGCAAAGTAGACCTCAAAGCCCTGAGCGTAGCCGAAGGGTTCGCGCCGGATGGGCTGCGCCCTGAACTGCGGGCCACGTATCTCGCGCCGCGCAGCGAAATGGAACGCACCATCGCCGCCGTTTGGCAGGAAGTGCTGAAGGTCGAGAAAGTCGGCATACAAGACAACTTCTTTGAGTTGGGCGGTCATTCGCTGCTCCTCGTCAAAGTTCACAGCCGGTTGCAGGAAGTCCTCCATCAATCCTTGGTGTTGGTGGACCTGTTCCGATATCCGACCGTCAGCACGTTGGCCGGGTACTTGAGCCAGGCGCACCGAGATACCGACCAGGCGTCGTTTCAGGAAATGCAAACCCGCGCGGACAAGCAAAAGGAATTTCGGAATCGCCGCCGGCAGTTGCTGAAAGAAAAATCATGAACAATTCGGACAATCAGAATCTGGTGGATGGGATTGCCGTCATCGGCTTGGCCGGACGTTTTCCTGGCGCTCGGAACATTGACGAGTTTTGGCAGAACCTCGCCACCGGACGTGAGACCATTTCACTTTTCTCGGATGAGGAACTGCTGGCCTCCGGCGTTTCTCCGGCATTGCTCGCCGATCCGAATTACGTGAAGGCGCGCGGCATCCTCGGCGACGCCGATTTATTTGACGCTGCCTTTTTTGGCTTCAGTCCGAAAGTGGCGGAGCTAATGGATCCGCAGCATCGCCTGTTCCTCGAGTGTGCCTGGGAAGCGTTGGAAGACGCGGGCTATGACTCGGAAAGATACGCGGGCCGGATCGGGGTGTACGCCGGCGAGAGCATGAATACCTACTTGTTGGTGAATCTCTATTCGCATCTCAATCTGGTCGCCTCCGCCGAGGGCTTACAGGCGGCGATTGGGAACGACAAAGACAGCCTGACGACCGAGGCCTCGTACCGCTTGAACCTGCGCGGGCCGGGTGTCACCGTTCAAACCTCGTCCTCTACCTCTTTATCGGCAGTACATGTCGCTTGCCAAAGCGTGTTGAATTACGAATGCGACATGGCGCTGGCCGGCGGTGTCTCCATCCACTTTCCTGAAAAGGCCGGCTACCTGCATCACGATGGCGGGCCGACTTCTTTGGATGGACATTGCCGGGCTTTTGACGCCCAAGCGCAAGGCTTTGTAAGTGGACATGGCGCGGGGATTGTGGTCCTCAAGCGCCTCGCCGATGCGCTGGCCGACGGCGACCGCATTTACGCCGTGATTCGTGGCTCGGCGATGAACAATGATGGTTCGCTGAAAGTGAGTTACATGGCGCCGAGTGTGGAGGGGCAGGTGGAAGTCGTCGCGCTCGCTCAAGCGCTGGCCGGTGTGGAAGCCGAGACGATCAGCTACGTGGAAGCGCACGGTACCGCCACCGCTTTGGGTGACCCGATTGAAGTTGCGGCGCTGACCAAAGCTTTCCGGGCCAATACGGATAAGAGAAATTTCTGCGCGATCGGCTCGGTCAAAACGAATATCGGTCACTTGGATTCGGCGGCGGGCGTCGCCGGATTAATCAAAACGGTGCTCGCGCTGCATCACAAGCAGATTCCGGCCAGCCTACACTTCGAGCGCCCGAATCCGCAGATTGATTTCGACAACAGCCCATTCTACGTCAACACCCAACTCACCGACTGGAAAACCAATGGTCACCCCCGCCGCGCTGGAGTTACCTCGCTGGGAATGGGTGGAACCAACGCGCACGCTATCTTGGAAGAAGCGCCAATGGTTGAGGGCGCCGGCCCTTCGCGCCCGTGGCAGGTACTTCTGCTCTCCGCTAAAAGTACGGCCGCCTTAGATAACGCGACTGTGAATTTGGCGCAACACCTGCGCCAACGCCCGGAACTGAATCTAGCGGACATGGCTTACACCTTGCAAGTCGGGCGGCGCGCTTTCACTTACCGGCGCGTCGTCGTCTGCCAAGCGGCGGAAGACGCCGCTACCGCGCTTGAGGGCAGCGACCCTCAGCACGTCTTCAGCGAACGCCAAGAAGCGCGCCAGCGTCCGGTCGCCTTCTTGTTGAGCGGGCAGGGGACGCAGTATCCGAACATGAGCCAGGGCTTGTATGAGACGGAGCCACTCTTTCGTGAGCAGGTGGATCGTTGCGCCGAACTTTTGAAACCGCACTTGGGGCGGGATATCCGGGAATTGCTCTATCCAAATCCAGTCGAGCCGTCATTCCCGCGCAGGCGGGCATCCAGTGCCCAAGACCTGGATGCCCGCCTGCGCGGGAATGACTCATCCACCCCAACGGAAGATGCTGAGGCTGAACCCTTAACCCAAACCGCCAACGCGCAAGTCGCGCTCTTCGTCGTCGAATATGCGCTCGCGCAACTGTGGCAAAGTTGGGGACTCAAGCCGGTTGCGCTGCTCGGACACAGCTTAGGTGAATACGTCGCGGCCTGTTTGGCGGGTGTCTTCAGCCTGGAAGATGGATTGAAGCTCGTCGCCGCGCGGGGACGGCTCATGCAAAGCGTCGAACCGGGCGCGATGCTCAGCGTCACGTTGAGTGAGATAGAAGTTCAGAAATATCTAAAAGGCGGCCTGGACTTAGACGAACCGCCCCTTCGACTGCGCGCGGCGCATCCTGAGCGGAGCGAAGCGCAGTCGAAGGAGACGCCGCGCTCCGCTCAGGGTGCTGGACTCTGGTTGGCCGCGGTCAACGCGCCGGGACTAACCGTCCTCTCCGGAACTTTCGAAGCGATAGATCAACTCGAACAACAACTCACCGCCGAGGGGATCGGTTATCGGCGATTAGTCACCTCGCACGCGTTCCATTCGGGGATGATGGAGGGGATCGTTGGGGAATTCGTCAAAGTCGCGAAAACCATCAAGCTCAACGCGCCTCAGATCCCGTATATCTCCAACATCAGCGGAACATGGATCACGGCAGACGAGGCGATGAGCGCAGACTATTGGGGACGACATATCCGCGCCGCCGTGCGCTTTGGCGATGGAGTCGCCGAACTTTTGAAGGAACCGGATTTGGTCTTGCTCGAAGTCGGGCCGGGCCGCGTGCTCAGCACCCTCTCTAAACAGAGTGAGGGTGGCTCAGCGCGGACAGTTTTGACTTCACTGCGCTCGGTGCAAGAGTCGGAGGCGGATGAAGAATATTTGTTGCGGATGGTCGGGAAGCTCTGGCTCGCCGGCGTAGAAATAGATTGGCCGGGTTTTTATGCGGGTGAACGGCGGCAGCGCGTCTCTGTCCCGACGTATCCTTTTGAGCGCCAGCGTTATTGGATTGAGCCGCTCAAAGAATCGGCTTCGCGCCGTCCAGTAGAACAGTCAGGCAAAAGGACAGACATCGCGGATTGGTTTTATTTGCCTTCGTGGAAACAGACGCTGCCGCTCCCCTCGGTTGCGCTGGAAAGTCTGCGGGCCGAGCCGCGCTGTTGGGTCGTCTTCATGGACGACGCCGGTCTCGGCGCGGCGCTCACGCAGCGCTTGGGCGAGGCGCAGCAGGATGTCATTCAAGTGATGGCGGGAGAAAAGTTCAGCTCACTCGGCGCGGAAGTTTATTGCCTGAATCCCCGGCAAGCCGAAGACTACCGCGCGTTGCTGGCCGACTTGCGCGCTCAAGGCAAGACTCCAAATGTCATTGCGCATTTCTGGAGCGTCACGTCACCTAAAGAATCGGCGCGGCCCCTCGCTGGAGATTTTGAGCAAGCGCAGTTCCTGGGTTTTTACAGCTTACTTTACTTAGCCCAGGCGCTGGGTGAGCAGCGCTGGGATGGCGCGATTCAGATTGAAATTATTTCCAATCAGTTGCAGTCCCTTAGCGGTGAAGAGCCAGTATCTCCGGCCAAGGCAACGATTTTAGGGCCGGCCAAAGTCATTCCTCAAGAATACCCGAACATTATTTGCAGAAGTATTGATGTCGCTTTGCCTGCCTCAAACGGTTGGCGAATAGAGCGGCTCATCAGCCAACTGTTGGCCGAACTTAGCGCGAAGCCTTCTGATCTGATGGTCGCTTATCGCGGCGCGCAACGTTGGACTCAGACGTTTGAGGCGGTGCGGATCGAGAAGCCTTCAGTACCGTTGCCTTGTCTGCGTGACGGCGGCGTCTATCTCATCACCGGCGGGTTAGGCGGGATTGGTCTGGTGTTAGCGGAGCATCTAGCGAAGACCATGCGGGCCAAATTGATTCTCGTCGGGCGCTCGGTGTTACCGGCCAGAGAAGAATGGAGTCAGTGGTTGGAGGCGCATACGGAGCCGGATGATGTGAGCCGCAAGATAAAGAAGGTTCAAGCGCTTGAAGCATTGGGAGCCGAAGTGTTGCTGCTCAATGCGGACGTTGCTCAACTCGAACAGATGCAATCCGTGATTGCCCAAATTCTTAAGCGCTTCGGCGGGTTGCAGGGCGTGATCCATGCGGCGGGTGTCGTCCGAGAAAAATCCTTCCGAGCGATTCAGGAAATTGGGGTGGAAGAGTGCGCGGTGCATTTTGCGCCTAAAGTGGACGGCGCGCGCGTCTTGGAAGAAGTTTTGCGCGATCAGGCGTTGGACTTCTGCCTGCTGTTCTCTTCGTTGTCGTCCGTTTTGGGCGGGCTTGGCTCGGCGGCTTACGCGGCGGCTAATCTGTTCATAGACAGCTTGGCCCATGAGCATAACCGAACACACCCAACCGCTTGGACGAGTGTGAATTGGGATGCGTGGCGATTGGAGGCCGAACTTGGCCAAAGCCTCAGCGCGACGTTAGCGGAGTTGGCGATCACGCCGGAAGAGGGGGCGCAAGCGCTTGAGCGTATTCTTTCGCTGAACCCCGTCGCGCAGATCATCGTCTCCACCGGAGACTTGCAAGGCCGGATGAACGAATGGGTCACGCTGGAATCACTGCATGCGCCAATATCTGCGTCGAGCGCGGAGCCGGCGCTGCTTCATCCGCGGCCCAATTTGCAGAATCCATACGTCGCGCCGCGCACTGAGATCGAGCGCACCCTCGCCCAGATTTGGCAGACGACGTTGGGCATTCAGCCGGTGGGCATCCACGACAATTTTTTCGAGTTGGGCGGCAGTTCGTTGAGCGGGATTCAAGTTATCGCTCAACTCAAGAAAGAATTTAATGTCCCCATCCCGACCGTCAGTTTGTATGAGGGGCCGACTGTCAGTGCGTTGGCCAAAATTATCAATCCCGATCAAGAAGGGGCCGAGGCCGCTTACGACGATAACCGCAGCCGAGGTGAACGGCGGCGGGATAAGAAACGTAAACGACTTTCAGATCAAGACCCTAAAGGTCTTTAAGACCTTTAGGGTCTGAGGTGAGTGAGTTAAAAAATGACAAACAACATTGACGACCTGGGTATTGCGATCATCGGCCTCGCCGGCCGTTTCCCCGGCGCCGCGAATGTGGACGCCTTTTGGCAGAACTTGTGCGCGGGCGTCGAGTCCATCCATTTCTTTAGCGATGAAGAACTGGAGGCGTTGGGCGTGGAGGCCGCGACCCGGCGCGATCCGCATTACGTCCGGGCGAGGGCGATGTTGGACGAGGTGGAGTCATTCGACGCCGGCTTCTTCGGTTTCAATCCTAAGGAAGCGGAGATCATGGATCCGCAGCAGCGCGTCTTGCTCGAGTGCGCTTGGGCCGCGCTGGAGAACGCGGGCTACGATCCGGAAACATATCCGGGCTCCATCGGGGTATACGCGGGCGCGACGATCAGCACGTATCTGTTGTTCAACATTTTCTCGAACCCGGCGGTCGCCCAATCGCTCGGTCATCTGCAAATTCATCTCGGCAACGCCGCGGACTTCCTGACAACGCGGATTTCCTACAAATTAAATCTCAAAGGGCCGAGTTACCTGGTCGAGAGCGCCTGCTCTACCTCGCTCGTCGCCGCGCATGTCGCGTGTCAAAGCCTCCTAAACGAAGAGTGCGATATGGCGTTGGCCGGCGGTGTTTCGATCAATGTCAAGCAGCGCACGGGCTACCGCTATTTGGAGGGGGGCATGGAATCCCCGGACGGACGCTGCCGCGCATTCGATGCGGCTGCGCAAGGAACGATCTTCGGCAGTGGCGCGGGGTTGGTCGTGTTGAAACGTTTGGAAGATGCGCTGGCCGATGGCGATCACATCCACGCGGTCATCAAAGGTTCGGCGATCAACAACGATGGTTCACTAAAAGTGGGCTATACCGCGCCGAGCGTGGAGGGGCAGGCGGAAGTCATCACGGAGGCGCTCGCGAACGCGGGCGTCTCAGCCAAGACAATCAGCTACGTGGAAAGCCACGGCACCGGAACGTCGCTGGGCGACCCGATTGAAATTCAGGCGCTGACCAAAGCCTTCCGCGCCGGCCCCACGTTGAAAAGCTTCTGCGCCATCGGTTCGGTGAAAACGAACGTGGGGCATTTGGAAGCAGCGGCCGGGGCGGCCAGTTTAATCAAAACGGCGCTAGCGTTGGAGCACAAACAGATTCCTCCCAGCCTACACTTTGATCGGCCGAATCCGCAGATTGATTTCGACAACAGCCCGTTCTACGTCAACACTCAACTCGCCGACTGGAAAACCAACGGCCATCCCCGCCGCGCGGGGGTCAGTTCCTTCGGCTTCGGTGGAACGAACGCGCACGTGATCTTGGAAGAAGCGCCGGCCGTTGAAGCCTCCGGCCCCTCACGCCCGTGGCACACACTCCTGCTCTCGGCTAAAAGCGAGACGGCACTAGAGAACGCGGCTGTCAATTTAGCGCAACACTGGCGGCAGCACCCGGAGTTAAACCTGGCGGATGTCGCGTACACGTTGCAAGTCGGGCGGCGAGCTTTTACGCACCGGCGCGTCGTCGTCTGCCAAACAGCGAAAGACGCCCTCGCCGCGTTAGAAGGCAATGACCCGCCGCGCGTCTTCGCCGAACGACAGGAAGCCCGCCAACGCCCCGTTGCCTTCTTGTTGAGCGGACAGGGCACGCAATATCCGAACATGAGTCGTGGACTGTATGAGAGCGAGCCGCTTTTTTGTGAACAGGTGGATCGCTGCGCGGAATTGCTCAAGCCACATCTGGGGCGAGATATTCGCGAATTGCTTTACCCCAGCGATCAGAAACCCGGTTTCTCTAGTGACTCTAAAACGAAGCCAAGTGAAATCGAGAAACCGGGTTTCTCTTCTGAAGCCGCCGCCGAAGCCTTAACCCAAACCGCCAACGCGCAAGTCGCGCTCTTCGTCATCGAATACGCGCTCGCGCAGTTGTGGATGAGTTGGGGAATCAAGCCGGTCGCGTTGCTTGGACACAGTTTGGGCGAGTACGTCGCGGCCTGTCTGGCGGGTGTCTTTAGCCTGGAAGATGGATTGAAGCTCGTCGCCGCGCGCGGACGGCTCATGCAAAGCGTCGAACCGGGCGCGATGCTCAGTGTCACCTCGAGCGAAGCGGAAGTTCAGAAATATCTGACCCTTCGACTGCGCGCGGCGCATCCTGAGCGGAGCGAAGCGCAGTCGAAGGAGACGCCGCGCTCCGCTCAGGGTGCGGGACTGTGGTTGGCGGCGGTCAATGCGCCGAAGCTCACCGTCCTCTCTGGGACACTCAAAGCGATCGCTCAACTCGAACAACAACTCACCGCCGAAGGCATCGGCTGCCGGCGATTGGTCACTTCACACGCATTCCATTCGGGAATGATGGACGGGATCGTGGCTGAGTTTGTCAGGGTCGCGAAAACCATCAAGCTCAACGCGCCAAAGATTCCATACATCTCGAACGTCAGTGGAACCTGGATCACAGCGGACGAAGCGACGAACGCTGAGTATTGGGGACGACATATCCGCGCCGCTGTGCGGTTTGGAGAGGGAGTCGTCGAGTTGTTGAAGGAACCGGATTTAGCTCTGCTGGAAGTTGGGCCGGGCCGGGTGCTGAGTACGCTCGCGAAGCAAACGGCAACTTCGGCGTCCACAATTTTGACTTCACTCCGCTCGGTACAAGAGCCAGAGTCGGATGAAGAATATTTGCTGCGGACGGTTGGCAAGCTCTGGCTGGCGGGGGTGGAGATAGATTGGCGCAGCTTTTATGCAGGACAGCGGCGATTGCGCGTGCCCTTGCCGACGTATCCCTTTGAACGCCAGCGCTATTGGATTGAGCCGCAAAGCCCTCGCGAGTCAATGCAAGCTGTTGCAAAGTCGGCAACCCCATTCGGTAAAAAATCTGACCTCGGCGATTGGTTCTATCTCCCTACTTGGGAACGTTCGTTGCCGATTTCACATCGCGCTTCACGTGCGGCGCACTTGCAAAGTGCGCCGCACGTCAGAGACCATTGGCTGGTATTTGTAGATGCCAGTGACCTGGGCGGCGAGTTGGTCAAGCGTCTCCGGCAGGCGAGTCAGGAAGTCATCGAGGTGACGATAGGGGACGCCTTCAGCCAAATCAACGAGGTCTATCGCCTGCGTCCCGGTGAGTATGCCGACTATGCCGCGTTGTTCGCCGACCTGAACGCGCGGGGCAAAGCGCCAAGCAAAATTCTGCACCTGTGGAGCGTCACTCAAGATTACTCGGGCGCAGTCGAAGGGGAGGCGTTTGAACAGGCGCAGGCCGGCGGCTTTTACAGTTTGGTCTGCCTCGCGCGCGCGCTAGCCAATTGGAAACACCTCGCGCCGCTCCAGATCAACGTCATCACCAACAATCTCCACGATGTGAGTGGGGTGGAGCGTACGTGCCCAGAAAAGGCTACGCTGCTCGGTGCGTGTAAAGTTATTCCGCAAGAATATCCTTATATGACTTGTCGCTGCGTGGATGTGGTGTTACCGGAATCCGTAGGTCACTACAAAGTAAATCTGGTTAACCAGCTCATCGCCGAAATCACCGGCGAGGCTCAGGAGCCGGTTATCGCGTACCGGGGCGATCAGCGGTGGGTTCAGAGTCAAACTCCTATCCGCCTGGAACCCAATACCGATGCTCTCCCGGCGTTGCGGGAGAAGGGCGTGTACTTGATCACCGGTGGACTGAGCGGCGTGGGGTTCGCGCTGGCGACGTATTTGGCTCAGTCTGTGCGGGCCAGGTTGATTCTGGTTGAGGCCGCGGCACTGCCGGAGCGCAATGAATGGGCCGGCTGGTTGGCGGCGCACGCCGACGCTTCGCGAGATCAAGTGAGCCTGAAGATCAAGCGAGTGCAATCTTTGGAAGGTTTAGGAGCCGAGGTGTTGCTCCTGAAGGCGGAGGTGACTTGTCTGGATCAAATGCAAAACGTGATGACACACAGCCTAGGGCGCTTGGGCGAGATACACGGCGTCATCCACGCCGCCGGCGCGCCGGCCGATCAGGCCTTCGTCCCAATTCTAGAAATGACTCCAGAGGTCGTCCGTTGGCATTTTGGCCCCAAGGCGCACGGCCTGTTTGTGCTGGAGCAGATTCTAAAAGATCGCGAACTTGATTTTTGCGTGCTCGATTCTTCGCTGGCGACCTGCTTAGGTGGTCTGGGGTATGCGGCGTATGCGGCGGCCAATCTCTTCCTGAACGCTTTTGCTCACCGACATAACCAGGTTCAGCCTGTCCCATGGATCAGTGTGAACTGGGAAGCTTGGCACCTGGGCGAGGATGAAGCGCAGATCATCGCCCTGAGCCAGGAGTTGGCCGAGTTGGCGTTGACTCCCGAAGCAGGCGGAGAAGTCTTCCGCCGAATTTTATCCATCGGTTCCACCGATCAAGTGATGGTCTCAACCGCCGATCTCGCGCGCCGGATTGAGCAGGGTCTCGAAAAAATTGAGCTGACGCGCGGACTATTAAAAGATCGCACCCTGAACTTGTCGCCAGGCGCTCCGAGTGCGGCGCCGGTTCATCCCCGGCCCCAACTTCAAAACCCGTACGTTGCGCCTTCGACGGAGATGGAAAGAAAGATTGCCGGCGTTTGGCAAAAGGCGTTGGGCTTTGACCGCGTGGGCATCACCGACAGTTTCTTTGACCTAGGCGGCGATTCGTTTGCGGCGATGCACGTGATGACGCAATTGAAAAAAGATTTGAACCTGGATCTGCCCGTCGTCAGTTTATATGAGGGACTGACGATCAAAACGCTCGTGGCGTTACTTAACTCCAATGAGAGTTGCCCGGCGCAAGCCGAGGTGCGCGAAGCTAAAGTGGATCGCCGCCGGGAATTCCAGCAGAAACAACGTGAGAGGAAGAATTAATGAGCGCTGATAATCCTTCGACTTTGCTCAGGACAAGTCATTCGACGACTCCGGAGTGGGATGGTTCCGAGATTGCCATCATCGGCTTAGCCAGCCGTTTTCCGGGCGCCGCCAATACGGAGACCTTTTGGAAAAATTTGTGCCAGGGAACGGAATCAATCACGTCATTAAGCGATGAGGCGTTAAAGGCTTCCGGGGTCCCGCCGCTGTTGATCGAGGATCCGCACTACGTCAAAGCGGCCGCCCTTCTGGAGGACGTCGAGTCGTTTGACGCCGCCTTCTTCGGCTATACCCCACGGGAGGCCGAGATTATGGATCCGCAGCAGCGCGTGTTCTTGGAATGCGCTTGGGAGGCGTTGGAGCACGCGGGCTATAACCCGGACACGTATCCGGGCTTGATCGGCGTCTATGCCGGGGCCAAGACCAGTTCGTATCTCTTCAACCTGTTTTCGAATCCCAGCTTCATGGCCTCGCTCGATATTGCGGATGTCGGCTTGGGGAATGATCTGGCGAATCTGACGACGCGCGTGTCTTATAAATTTAATCTGCGCGGTCCAAGTTATTCACTGCATACGGCCTGCTCCACATCGCTGGTCGCCGTCCATCTGGCCTGCCAGAGTTTGCTGATTGATGAATGTCAGATGGCCTTGGCTGGTGGCGTCTCGGTCAACGTCCCGCACAAAATCGGTTATCTGTATCAGACGGCCGGCATCCTTTCTCCGGATGGACATTGCCGCGCGTTTGACGCGAAGGCGCAAGGGACGATCTTCGGGAACGGTGTGGGGGTGGTCGTCTTGAAACGTTTGGCGGATGCGCTGGCCGACGGCGATTCCATTCACGCGATCATCAAAGGCTCGGCGACGAATAACGACGGCGCGCTGAAAGCAAGTTTCACGGCGCCGGGTGTGGAGGGGCAGGTGGAGGTGATCTCGGAAGCGCTCGCGAATGCGCGGGTGAAACCGGAAGCGATTACGTACGTGGAAACCCACGGCACCGGAACAACGCTCGGGGATTCCATCGAGGTCCGCGCGTTGACCAAAGCCTTCCGCGCCGGCACGCAGAATAAAGGTTACTGTGCCATCGGCTCAGTGAAAAGCAACATCGGTCACCTGGATACGGCCGCCGGTATTTCCAGTTTGATTAAGGCGGTGCTGGCATTGAAGCACCAAGTCATCCCGCCGAGTCTGCACTTCGAGCAACCGAATCCGCAAATTGATTTTGAGAACAGTCCGTTCTACGTCAATACCCAACTCGCCGAATGGAAAGCCAACGGCTACCCGCGCCGCGCCGGAGTCAGTTCCTTCGGCTTTGGGAGCACGAATGCGCATGTGATTTTAGAAGAAGCGCCCGCTGTCGAGCCGTCTTCCGCCTCGCGGCCCTGGCAACTCTTGCTGCTGTCCGCCCGAAGCAACTCCGCTTTAGAAACTGCGATCGCTAATTTGACCGAGCAACTGCGAGAGCACGCGGAACTGAATCTGGCGGATGTCGCGTACACCTTGCAAGTGGGGCGGCGCGCTTTCAATTATCGGCGAGTCGTCGTTTGCCAAACGGCGGAAGATGCGATTGCTGAACTGGAAAGTGGGGACCCTCAGCGAGCTTTCACTGAACGACAGGAAGCGCGCCAGCGTCCGGTCGCCTTCTTGCTGAGCGGACAGGGCACGCAGTATCCGAACATGAGCCGCGGGTTGTATGAGGGCGAGCCGCTCTTCCGCGAACAGGTGGATCGCTGCGCGGAACTTTTGAAACCGCATTTGGGGCGCGATATCCGCGAACTGCTTTATCCGCGTGAAGCGCAAAATGCTGAGGCCGCACAAGACCTTCACCAAACCGTCAACGCGCAGGCCGCGCTCTTTGTCGTTGAATATGCGCTGGCGCAACTGTGGATGAGTTGGGGGATCAAGCCAACGGCGCTGCTCGGCCATAGCTTGGGTGAATACGTCGCGGCCTGTTTGGCGGGCGTCTTCAGCCTGGAAGATGGATTGAAGCTGGTCGCTGCGCGGGGACGACTCATGCAAACTGCGGAACCGGGCGCGATGTTGAGTGTCACCTTGAGCGAAGCGGAAGCCAAACGCTATCTCAAAGCCAATCTTTGGCTGGCAGCGGTCAACGCGCCGAGTCTGACGGTCATCTCCGGAACACTTGAAGCCATAGAGCAACTCGAACAACAGCTTACCACCGAAGGAATTGGCTGTCGGCGGTTAGTCACCTCGCACGCGTTTCATTCGGGCCTGATGGACGGGATCGTCGCTGAGTTCGTCAAAGTTGCGAAAACGATCAAACTTAACGCGCCGCAGATACGCTATCTGTCCAATGTGAGTGGGACGTGGATCACGGCCGACGAGGCGACGAGCGCCGAATATTGGGGGCGGCACATTCGCGCCGCCGTACGATTTGGAGAGGGAGTCGCGCAACTGCTGAAAGAGCCGGATTTAGTCTTGCTTGAAGTCGGGCCGGGCCGGGTGTTGAGCACGCTTGCCAAGCAGGCCGGGAGTCCGACGAGCGGAGCGAACGGCTCGTCGTCGGTCACGGTCTTGACTTCACTCCGCTCCGCGCAAGACCCGGAGTCGGACGAAGAATTTTTGCTGCGGACGGTCGGGAAACTATGGCTGGCGGGTGTGGAAATAGAGTGGTCGGGCTTTTACGCCGGCGAGCGGCGACAGCGCATTCCCTTGCCGACCTATCCCTTTGAGCGCCAGCGCTATTGGATCGAACCACTCAAAGCCTCGGCGGTGACTCGTCCAAGTGCGGGACCCTCGGGCAAAAAGCCGGAGGTGGCGGATTGGTTCTATCTGCCCTTCTGGAAACAAACGTCGCCCGTGCTCACTCAATTGGAGGTCAAACCGCAGTGTTGGTTGATGTTTATGGATGCGCACGGCTTGGGATCGGCGTTGGCGCAGCAGTTGGAACAAGCCGGCCACGCAGTTGTTCGCGTAACTGCCGGAGAAAGTTTCGGGGGGCCGGGCGGCGCGGAAGGCTATCGACTCAATCCTCGGCAATCGCAAGATTATCAGACCTTGCTCTCTGACTTGCGCGCTCAAGGCAAATCTCCGCAGGTCATTGTTCATTTGTGGAGCGTGACTGCGCCCGCCTCCGCGTCCCAGACAGATGACTTTGAATCTGCCCAGTCTTTAGGCTTTTACAGTCTGCTCTATCTGGCGCAGGCGTTGGGTAAGCAGAGTTTGGAGGGCACGCTGCAAATCGAAATCATCTCCACGCAATTGCAGCCCGTGAGCGATGAAGAGCCGGTATCCCCGGCCAAGGCGACAATTTTAGGCCCGGCCCGAGTCATTCCCCAAGAATATCCGAACCTGATTTGCCGAACGATTGACGTGGCGTGGCCGGCGCCCGGCCGGTGGCAGACAGAGCGGCTCGTCAACCAATTACTGACGGAGCTTAATACCAAGCCCGCCGATTTGATGGTCGCTTATCGCGGCGCGCAGCGCTGGGTGCAGACGTTTGAAGCTGTGCGGCTGGAGCACCCTGAACGGACTCTGAGCGAAGCGAAGGCTGAAAACTCGCTCAAAGCCCGCGTCCTCGCGGGCGCTAGCGATAAAACCAACCGCGAGGACGCGGTTGGGGAGCATTTTCAGTCGAAGGGTGTGTCAGGAGGGTTGAGACCGCGCTTACGAGAGGGCGGCGTCTATCTCATCACCGGCGGTTTGGGTGGGATCGGACTCGTCTTGGCGGAACACTTGGCGAAGACCGTGCGGGCCAAACTGATTCTTGTCGGGCGTTCGGCGTTACCGGCGAAAGAAGAGTGGGGTGCTTGGTTGGACACTCATCCAGAACCGGACGCCGTGAGCCGCAAGATAAAGAAGGTTCAGGCGCTCGAGGCGCTGGGGGCTGAGGTGCTGCCACTGAGCGCCGACGTGGCGCAACTGGAACAAATGCAAGCGGTCATCGCGCAGAGTCGGGAGCGCTTCGGCGAAATCAATGGCGTCATCCATGCGGCCGGTGTCGTGGGCGAAGAATCCTTCCGGATGATTCAGGAAATTGAGCCGGCGGCGTGTGAGGTTCACTTTGCGCCGAAGGTGAAGGGCCTGCAAGTGTTGGAAAAAGTTTTGCAAGATCAGGCCTTGGACTTCTGCCTGCTGTTCTCTTCGCTCGCAGCCGTTTTGGGCGGCTTGGGTTCAGTCGCTTACACGGCGGCCAATCTCTTTATGGACAGCGTCGCCCACGAGCACAACCGGCTGCATCCCACCGCCTGGACGAGCGCGAACTGGGATGCCTGGCGGCTGGAAATGGAGTCGGAGCAAAAACTGGGCGCGGCGTTGATGGAGGCGGCCATTATGCCGGAAGAAGGCATGCAAGCGCTGGAGCGCATTCTTTCCCTGAACCCCGTCGCGCAGATTGTGGTCTCAACCGCAGACTTGCAAGCCCGGCTGAATGAATGGATCGCGCTGACCTCGCTGCATGATTCTGAATCTTCCACCAGTGCGGAGGGCGCGTCGCTGCATCCCCGGCCTAACTTGCCGAATCCGTACGTCGCGCCTCGGAATGATTTCGAGCGCAACCTGTCTGTGATCTGGCAGCAAGTGCTGGGGATCGAACAGGTGGGGGTGGAGGACGACTTCTTTCAGTTGGGCGGGCACTCGTTACTCGTCACCCAACTCCTTAATAAATTGCGCAAAGTTTACCCGGTGGAGATTCCCATCCGCAGCCTATTTGAGAGTCCCACCGTCGCCGGAATGGCAACGCTCGTCGAGCAAAGTTATCGCCCGGAAGTTAGCCAATCGGCGAAGCCCATTCGGGAATTGATCCGGGGCGTGACGCCGGCCGAGCGCGAGCGTTTGCTGGAAATGTATCTCCGGCAGAAGGTAGCCCAGGCGCTTAACATTCAGCCGGATCAAATTCCGGCGGAGGGCAGCCTGCAGGCGTTTAAGCTGGAAACGATCACGGCGGACTTTCAATGGATTTTTCAACAGGACTTCAACCTGCAAGTTTATCCGCATGAAATCCCGCCGCTGGCTTCTCTGCCCGTCCTGGCGCAGTTCGTCGCCGCGGAGCTGGACCGCCTGGCGGCGTTCAAAAAGATTGAAACACCTTCGCCGGACTCGCTCTATGAGCAATACGAAATGCGGGCGGTGAAAGAAGAACGGCGGCAACGACCGTGGGTTATCCCGGTGAGAAAGAACGCGCCGATTGTCTTTCTGCATTCCAGCCCGCGCTCCGGCTCGACGTTGTTCCGCGTGATGCTCGCGGGCCACCCGGCATTGTTCTCGCCGCCGGAGTTGGGCATTTTGTGGTACGAGGGGATGCGGGATTGGAAGCGCAGTCTCACGGATGCGAGCGTGGGCCATGGTTTCCACTGGGCCGCGCAGGGCCTGGAGTGGACTTACATGGCGCTCTCGGGCCTGGACACCGAAGCGACCAAGTCCGTCCTGGACGAGCTGATCGCTCAAGATGTCTCGATTCAAGAAATCTATAGCCGACTGCAAGCGATGGCCGCGCCGCGCCAGCTCGTGGATAAATCGCCCTCGTACAGCATGAGTCTGAATACGCTCAAGCGGGCCGAGGTGTTGTTCGAGGGTGCGAAGCATATCTATCTCACGCGCCATCCCTACGCGATGATGGAATCTTTCTTGCGCATCCGGCTCGATAAGCTCTTCGGGCCGAGTCTGTATGGATCGGGGGAGGTGGACCCACACGTCGTCGCGGAGAAAGTCTGGGTCACGAGCAACTCCAACGTCGTGGAATTTCTAAAGGAAGTTGCGCCGGAACGTCAACTGCGGGTGCGCTATGAAGAGTTGGTCAGCGACCCGCGGCGGATGATGCAGGACGTGTGCGCGTTTTTGGAGATTCCCTTCGACGAGGCGGTATTGCAGCCTTACGACGACAAACGCGAGCGGATGATCACCGGCTTGGGCGATCCGAACATCTTGCAGCACGATAAAGTGGATGCGCGTTTGGGCGAAGCCTGGAAGAAAATCAAGCTCAGGTATTGGCTCGGCCCCATGGCGCGCCAGTTGGCGGCGGAACTAGGGTATGAGCTGCCGGAAGAATCCAAGACACCCGCTAGCGTAGTGAGCGCAGCTAGCTCGGCGCTGGAAGTTCAGTCGCCGGCGCAAGAAGATTCGGAGGCGCTGGCGCGAATTTTGCAGAGCGTTGAACAACTTTCGCCGGAGCAGGTGAAAGCGATGTTGGAAAAAATGGAAGGGGCAGCGGCTTAACATCTTTTGAGTCAACGGATGGAACTGATCGAACGGATTTTAAAATGAAATCCCAAAGATCATCCGTTATATTCGTTCTATCCGTTGACTCACTGAGCGTTAATCTTAGAAGAAGCGTTTGAGAAAGGAATTACAGTGATGCAAGACTCTAAACTCACCATCAGCACCGCACCGGTTGAAGGCGATGGCGTTTCCATAGCCGAGCCAGGCTTGGAACCGCGTCCTTTGACAATGCCGCCTCCGCCGCCGGCCTTAGATACCGCGCGCCCCCGGAAACGGGCGGGGCGCTTCTTTCGCACCGTGCTCAAAATTATCGGCTCGGTTGTGTTCCTGTGGTCGTTGTGCTGGTCGGGGTAGGTCTGTGGTTTGTCCTCGCTCCGTGGCCGCAGACCAGCGGGAAAGTCGCCGTTGCCAGCCTCTCCGCGCCGGTGCAAGTCCTCCGAGATAAATGGGGCGTACCGCACGTGTATGCTCAAAACGAGCATGACTTGTTCTTCGCTCAAGGCTATGTTCAAGCGCAAGATCGTTTGTGGCAAATGGAGTTCAACCGGCGGGTGGGCAGTGGCAAGTTGAGCGCCGTCCTCGGCCCGAAGACGCTGGACATTGATCGCTTCATGCGCACCTTCGGACTGCGCCGGGCGGCGGAAAAAGATTGGGAGGAGTTGGATGAGGACTCGCGCGCCGTCTTGCAGGCTTATGCCGAGGGCGTGAATGCTTACATCGAATCGCATCGCGGCCGGCTGCCGGTGGAGTTCACGCTCTTGGGCATTAAACCGGAGCCGTGGACCCCGGTCGACTCGCTGACCTTTGGCAAGCTGATGACGTTCAACCTGGGCGGCAATCACCGGCTGGAACTGCTGCGCGCCAGCTTCATTTCTAAATTTGGTGAAGACATCACTCAGCAACTTTTGCCGGTGTATGGCGCGGACAAACCCCTCATCGTTCCTTCCGGCGTGCAGAGTTATGCCGGGTTGGGAGAAACCTACTTAGAGGGACTCACGGCGGTTGATGCCATTCTGGGTGAGCCGGGTCCGGTCTGGGGTAGCAACAACTGGGTGGTTCATGGAAGCCGCACGGCCACCGGCCAACCGCTGCTGGCCAATGATACTCATCTGAATCTGGGCATGCCCAATATCTGGTATGAGAACGGTCTGCATGGCGGTCGCTTCGAGAGCGTGGGCTTTACGTTTGCTGGTGTGCCGGGGGTGGTGCTGGGCCACAACGCGCACATCGCCTGGGGCGTCTCCAATCTAAACCCGGACGTGCAAGACTTCTACATTGAAAAGCTGAATGACCCGGAGCACCCCACGCAATCCGAATTCAAAGGCCAGTGGGAGGATTTAAAAACTGTTTCCGAAACGATCCAAATCAAAAAGCGTGAGCCCCTCACAGTGAATGTTCTGATCACCCGCCACGGCCCGATCATGAACGACGTGATGAGCGGCGATCTCAAAGACGCTCCACCTATGGCGCTGCGTTGGACGGGTTTGGAAGGCTCCCGGCTGTTTCAGGCAATTATCCAAATTAATCTGGCGACGAATTGGGATCAATTTCGGCAGGCGTTGAGCCATTGGGATATGCCCGGCCAGAACTTTGTGTATGCGGATGTGGAGGGCAACATTGGTTATCAGGCGACAGGCCGAACGCCCATCCGCCCGGCCGGCGATCAAGGCTTGATGCCGGTGATCGGCTGGACGGGCGAGCACGAGTGGCAGGGCTTCGTCCCCTTTGAGGAGATGCCCAGTGTTTTAAATCCACCGGCCGGTTTTATTGCGACGGCGAATAACAAAATCGTTGGGGATGATTATCCGTATGAACTGGCTTACGACTGGGACCCCGGCTATCGCGCGCAGCGGATTACCGATTTGTTGAAGGCGGATGACAGCATCACCGTGGAGGACATGCAGACGATCCAAGCCGATACCTACTCGCTCCCGGCGGAGGCGCTAGCGCATTATCTGCTGGCCGTTCAACCGGTGAATGATCTCGAAGCGCGCGCGTTGAAAGAAGTTGAGACCTGGGATTGGCATTATGAAACGGATCGCAGCGGTGCGGCGGTTTATCAAGTCTGGTATTGGTTCCTGCTCAAGAACACGCTGGACGACGACCTGGGCGCTGACGCGGCGGGCCAATATCTGGCGGGGAATTACGAACGCCACGGCACCTTCCAGTTGCCGATGATGATCAAGTTGATGGCGCAAGCGGACGAGCCTTGGTTCGACGACAAGACCACGTCGGCGGTGGAGACGCGCGATGACATCGTGCGCCGCAGCCTGACCGACTCCGTCGCCTGGTTAAGCGAACGCTACGGGAACGACCCCGCTCAATGGACGTGGGGCCGCTTGCATACCATGACCTTCGTCGAAGCGCCGTTGGGCCAGAGCGGTATTCGCCTGCTGGAGAAAATCTTCAACAGCTCGGCGACCCCGGCCCGCGGCGATAACTTTACCGTGAATGCCGGGTCCTTCCGCTATGGTAATCCCTTCGTTATGGTTCACGGTTCGTCGCAGCGAGATATTATGGACCTAAGTGATTTAGGTAATTCGCTCTCGATCCATGCCACCGGGCAGAGCGGGCTGATCTTTCATCCGCATCGTTCGGATTTCATCTCCCTCTGGCAGGGCGTGACGTATCATCCCATGCTCTTTACGCGCGAGAAGATTGACGCCAATACCGAAGCGGTGCTGACATTGGAGCCGAGGTAAGAAGAAGCAAGCACCCTGAGCGGAGCCCCGCGCGCTGCGTTTGAGCGAGCCGAAGGATGGCGGGGCGCAGTCGAAGGGTGCGATTCCCTAACAGAACCTGGGATGGAATCGCATCCTTCGACTGCGCGGCAGAAACCGCCGCTCCGCTCAGGATGCTTGCGTGAAGTTCAGAAACCTGGTTTCTAGCGATATTCACTAAATAGTTAGATGTAGACGGAGATGTAATGAATGAAAATCCTGTTGGCTGAACTTCTAAATTATCTATTTACCTCGGGTGGCGCTCACAAAGCCAATCGAGCCTTGATGGAAAAGCTCGTCGAGCAAGGCCACCGGTGTTGGGTCGTCGCTTCCAGTTTGGAACCGGGGCCGAAGGGCCGCGCGCAACTGCTCAACGAATTGGCGAAGCGGAACATCCCGGTCGTTTCGGCGACCGCGGAGGTCGTCGCCTTTTATTACCAGGGCGTCAAAGTCCATACGGTGACGGGCGATCCCCTAACATATTCGCGGCTGCTGCCTAAACTCATCCGCGAGTTCAAGCCGGCATGGACGCTCATCTCTGAAGATCGCACATTTCTTCTGCTCGAAGCGGCGCTGGCCGCCGACCCGGACCACGTGGTTTACGTCGCTCACAGCCAGGCGACTCTGCCCTTTGGGCCGGCGTCTTTCTCGGCCGACCCGGCCAAGCGGGAGTTGTTCCGGCGAACGGCGGGGATCATCACCGTGAGCCATTACGTGAAAGAGTATATCCAGCAATGGGCCGGGCTGGACTCGGTCGTCTTGCCGTTTCCCGCGTATGGTTCCGGCCCATTTCCGGCGCTGGGGCGTTTTGACACCGGCGCTGTCACCCTGGTCAATCCCTCGGCCATCAAGGGCCTCTCTATTTTCCTGGCATTAGCGCGGAGACTGCCCGAGGTCCAATTCGCGGCGATCCCCACCTGGGCAACGACGGAAGCAGACTTAATCGCGCTCAAGCAATTGCCGAACGTGCAGTTGCAGGAACCCTCCGATAACGCCGATGAATTCCTGGCGCGGACGCGGATTCTGCTGGTGCCCTCGCTGTGGGGTGAGTCCTTCGGGCAGTTGGCGATTGACGCCATGCTGCGGGGGATTCCCGTCCTCGCGAGCAATGTCGGTGGATTGCCGGAAGCAAAACTGGGCGTAGATTACGTGCTGCCCGTGCGTCCGATCAAACAGTATGAAGAGCGCTTGGACCCCGTATTGATTCCGTTGCCGATTGTGCCGGATCAGGACCTCGGCCCGTGGCTGAAGGCTCTCCAGCGTTTGCTATCCAATCGCGCGGAGTACGAGCGGCTCTCCCTGGCCTCGCGCGCCGCGGCTCTTAAATTTGTGACGAACACGCGCGTTGAACATTTTGTGGAATTCTTGGAACGGCTCGCCCCGCCGGTCTCCGGCGCCGCGCCTCCCGATGAATTAGGCAGTCTGATGAAAGAGGTCGGGGGCCTGTCCCCGGAAACGCAGCGGGCCATGCTCGCCCTCCTCCGGAAAAAGGTTCAAGGTCCTCGAACCGTGCCCTTATCGCTTAATCAGGAACAACTCTGGTTCCTGGATCAGTTGAAGCCGGGCGATCCACTTTACAACATGCCCTCGGTCACTCGTCTCAAAGGGCGCCTCGACCAAACCCTCTTGGAGCGGAGTCTCAACCAACTCGTCGAGCGCCATGAAACGTTGCGAACGAGCTTTGGGCTGGAGGCTGATCGGAGTGAGCCGGTTCAGGTCATTGCGCCGGCCTTGACTATCTCGCTCGCCAGTGAGGACCTGCGGGGACTGCCCTGGGCGGAACGCGAAGCGGAGGCGCGTCGCCTCAGCTATCAGATCGCGAGCCGCCCGCTTGACCTGAGTCACGGCCCACTGCTGCGCGCCACCTTGCTGCGTTTAGCGGATGACGAACAGATCCTCATCCTCATCGTGCATCACATCATCTCGGATGGTTGGTCCATGAATGTCTTGCTGCGCGATCTGGTGGCGCTTTACCAGGCCCTCGCTTTTGGCAAGCCGGCGGCGCTGCCGGAGTTAACCGTGCAGTATGCCGACTTTTGCCGGCGGCAACGGGAGCTCGTGCAGTCGGACCTATTTGACGAGCACTTCGCGTATTGGGAGCAGCGCCTGGCCGGCGCGCCAACGCTCGACCTTCCCACCGATCGGCCGCGCCCGCCAGTGCAGACCTATCAGGGTACGCATCAACAGTTTGCTTTTTCTAAGTCACTAGGGCAGGCGCTCATCACCCTCAGCCGCGGGCAGGGTGCTACGCTTTTCGTAACGTTGCTGGCCGCTTTCAAAGCCCTCCTGTATCGCTACACGGGGCAGGTTGATATTTGCATCGGCGCGGTGGTAGCCAATCGCCAGCCAGCGGAACTTGAGCCGCTGGTAGGTTTCTTTGCCAACACGGTGGTGTTGCGGACGCACCTGGAGGGTCAACAGACCTTTCTGGAATTAGTGAAGGGTGTGCGAGAAACGGTCTTAGGCGCGCAGGAGCATAGCGATCTGCCGTTTGGTAAGTTGGTGGAACGGCTGCAACCGGAGCGTGACCCCAGCCGCACGCCGTTGTTCCAGGTGTTATTCTCGGAAGCGATGTCCATGTCCACCTTCACGTCGAATCAGATGACCCTCAGTCCGATGGAAGTGGATGCCGGCACGGCCCGGTTTGATTTAATTCTGACGACGCGCTGGGACCCGGCGCAAGGCCTGCTGGTGACGGTGGGGTACAACACGGACTTGTTCGAGGATGACACCATTACCCGCCTGATTGAGCATTTCCGCATCGTCCTGGAAAACATTGTTGCGCATCCGGATGAGCGCCTCGCCACGCTTCCGCTTTTGACAGACGCCGAACGCCAACAGTTGCTCGTCGAATGGAATCGCACGCGCACCGATTTCCCGCGTGAACAGTGTCTCCCTGAATTGTTTGAAGCCCAAGTGACACGTACGCCGGAGGCCATCGCGGTGGTGTTTGATGACGTAGTAGGGGCGAATCCCGCTCCGCTTCGCTCCGGGGACTATAGTGCTTCGCCCCTACATGTTACGTATGCCGAATTAAATCGGCGCGCGGATCAATTAGCCCATCATCTGCAAACCCTGGGCCTCGGTCCGGAAAGCTTGGTTGGTATCTGTGTCGAGCGCTCGGTAGAAATGCTCGTGGGAATGTTGGGAGTTCTCAAAGCCGGTGGGGGCTATGTTCCGCTTGATCCGAGTTACCCGGCGGATCGGTTGAAGTTTATGGTAGAAGATTCAGGGGCGAGGGTGTTGTTGACGCAGTCCCAGCTAGTGGCCGGTCGCTGGTCGCTGGCCGAAGGTGGTGATCAACCACAAACTGCTAGCAGCCAGCCACCAATTATCATTTGCCTAGATACCGATTGGCCAACTATCGCCAGCTATCAACCACCAGCCACCAGCGACCAACGACCAACAACCAGCCACCAACCACCAGACTCTGTCGCCTACGTCATCTACACCTCCGGCTCCACCGGAATGCCCAAGGGCGTTGTGCTGGCGCACCCGGGCCTCTGTAATTTGGCGCAGGCGCAGGGCCGTTCCTTTAATGTGCGTTCGGACAGCCGCGTGTTGCAGTTTGCCTCCTTCGGCTTTGATGCCTCCGTTTCCGAGGTCTTTGTCACCCTGCTGGCTGGGGCGACGCTCTGCCTGGGAACCAAAGCAACGTTAGCGCCTGGCCCGGACCTGATGCGGTTGCTGCGCGACCAAGCGATTACGACCGTCACCTTGCCGCCGTCCGTGTTGGCCGTTTTGCCCGAGGAGCCGTTGCCGGCTTTGCAGACCCTCGTCACAGCGGGGGAAGCCTGTTCCGCCGCCCTCGTCGCGCGCTGGTCGAAGGGACGCCGGTTCATCAATGCGTACGGACCGACGGAAGGCACGGTCTGCGCCACCCAGGCCGAGTGCGTTGATGACACGCAACCGCCTCCCATTGGCACTCCGATTGATAACGTTCAGGTTTATATTTTGGATTCGCATCTGCAGCCCGTGCCCATCGGAGTGACGGGTGAACTCTACCTCCGCAGCGTCGGGCTGGCGCGAAATTATTTGAACCGACCGGAGTTGACGGCGGAGAAGTTTATTCCCAACCCATTCGCTGGTGAAAAAGAAGGACGGATGACCGAGGACGGAAGACGGACGAAGGACGACAACCACCACCGTCCACCGTCCACCGTCCTCCGTCTCTATCGCACCGGCGACCTGGCCCGTTACCTCCCCAATGGCAACATCGAATTCCTCGGCCGCCTTGATCATCAAGTCAAAGTGCGCGGCTATCGGATCGAGTTGGGAGAAATCGAAGCGGCGCTCAAGCGTTATCCTGGCATACAGACGGCGCTCGTCTTAGCCCGCCGCTTGGGGCCGGAGACGAATCCGGACTCGGTTGCACCCGGCGAAAAGCAATTGATCGCCTATCTGGTTCCTTCACAGCCGGAACGGACTCCCTCCGTGAGCGACTTGCGCCGCTTCTTGCAAGCGCAACTGCCGGACTACATGCTGCCAGCCGCGTTTCTCTTCTTGGATTTGCTGCCGCTCACCCCCAACGGCAAAGTGGACCGAGAGGCCTTGCCCCTGCCCGAGGGCGCGCGTCCTGAACTGGCGGCGGCGTTTACCGCGCCGCGCACGCCGGTGGAAGAAACGCTCGCCGAGATTTGGCGTCAGACACTCCGGGTGGAGCGGATTGGGGTCCACGACAATTTCTTTGAACTCGGCGGCCACTCGCTCTTGGCGACTCAGATTGTGACCAAGATGCAAGACGCTTTCCAAGTCGAAATACCCTTAGCCACCTTGTTCAATTCGCTGACCATTGCCGACTTGGCGCGGGAGGTCGCGCAGGCTCAAATTCAAGCCACCGACGCCCAAGACTTGGACGACGTCCTGCAACAACTGGATGGATTATCGGACGAAGAAGTTGCGGCGCTGTTGGGGGCGTGACCATGGCGAATATCTTAATTCTGGTCCACGGCACGGGGGGCGACATCCGTCAAATGTCCCGGATCGGGGGCGCGCTGCGGCGTTGTGGTCATGAGGTCACCGTCATCACGCACTGCACGTACGAACGGCAGGTTCACAGCGAGGGCTTGAACTACGTCTGCATTGATACGCCGGAGGAATATGAACAAGTACTGATCGAGACGGGCCGCAACACGTCTTTCAATGAGCAGTTGGCCTACGTCCAACGCCGGATCCTGCCCAAGCTGGCCATCGAACATCAACTGCTTCGGGAGCGGCAGCGTCCCGGCGAGACGGTTTTAGTCACCCACGCCAACACGTATTTGGCCGCGCGGATTTTGGCTGAGGCGCTCGGGCTGCCTATTGCCACCGCCTTCACCGCTCCCGCGTTCCTCGCGCAGGTCCCGATCGTGGAAGCGGTTCTGGGGAAAGCGCTCGGGCCGGCGGTCAATAAGATTCGCGCCGATTTCGGCTTGCCGCCGGTGGGCGATTGGAGCGCGTGGTGGCGCAAGGACAGCCATCCGATTGCGCTGTGGCCGGAATGGTACGCTCCCCCAGAGCCGGAGTGGCCGGCGGATTTAGTGCAGGCCGGCTTTTTGATGACCGATCCACCGGTTCCCGGCGCGCTCCCCGCCGAAGCCGAAGCCTTTTTGGAAGGAGGCGACCCGCCGGTGTTAGTCACCGGTGGGACCGGAATATTTGTCGAGGCCAATTACTATCAGGCGTGTCTGGAGGCCTGCCGCCGACTGGGGAGGCGGGTGGTGCTGGTGGCCCGGTATCAGACCCATGTTCCGCGCTCGCTGCCCGAGTCGGTCGCCTTGTTCTCGGTGCTGCCTTTTGCGAGCCTGATGCCGCGCGTCGCCGCGGTGATTCATCACGGTGGCTTGGCTACTCTCTCGCAGGCCTTGGCCTCGGGTGTCCCGCAACTCGTTTTGGCTCGGGGCCTGGATCGGCCGGATAACGCGCAGCGGGTGGAGCGTTTGGGCGTTGGCAAGTATCTGCCGCCACCCCGTTGGCAGGCGGACGCCATCGCCGAGGCGCTGGCATCATTAATGAATGAAGGCGTCAGCGAGCGCTGCCAAGAGCTGGCGCGGCGCATCCGTGAGCACGACAGCCTGACGCCGATTGCGAACTTGATTGAGACGATTCTCCGGAGCGGACAGACATTGGCTCCCAGCCAGCCTTCAGACTCCAACGGGGAAACGTTCGCCCTCGACGGGCCGGCGCCCGTGCTTTCTGTTCCGACCGCAGCCCCCAAGTTGGCCCAGCTTTCTCAGCAGCGGCTTGAACTGGCGGCGCGGCTGCTGCGGCAGAAGAACATAAGTCCCTCGAAAGCGCCCGCCGCCCCGCGTGAAGACCTCGCCCCCGCGAGAGCGATAAACGATCTCAGCGTGGAAGTGGTGCTGGAGGATTGCATCCACCCGGACCCCTGTCCCGTTTCGCGGGATCTTCGACCTCCGGCGATGGCGAGCGAACCAGCCAATATTTTTTTGACGGGAGCTACCGGCTTTCTGGGAGCCTTCTTGCTGTATGAACTCTGGCAGCAGACACCGGCCACCCTCTATTGTCTGGTACGCGCTTCGGGAATTGACGAAGGCCGGCAACGCCTCCAACAAACGTTGACGGTCTACGGACTCTGGGATGAAGCGGTCAGCGCCCGCATCGTCCCGGTTCCGGGGAACTTATCCGAGCCGCGGCTGGGAATAGCAGAAGAAGAGTTTTCCCGTTTGGCTGGAACGCTGGATGTCATCTATCACAATGGCGCCCAGGTGAATTTTCTTTATCCCTACGCCGCCCTCAAGGCCTCCAATGTGCTGGGAACTCAGGAGGTCCTGCGGTTGGCGTGTCGAACAAAAGTCAAGCCTGTCCATTACATCTCCACGCTCTCGGTCGCCTCCCTTCTCCCTGAATCCGGCGAAGGTTTCCATATGGGCTACACCCAGAGTAAATGGGTCGCCGAGCAATTGGTCACGCTGGCCGGTTCGCGGGGACTGCCGTTCTCCATTTATCGGCCCGGTCAAATTATGGGGCATAGCCAAACCGGCGCGTGCAACACCGAGGACTTGTTGTGCAAGATGCTCAAAGGCTGTATCCGGCTCGGGAGTGTCCCGGACCTGGAAGATATGCGGGTGGATATTACGCCGGTGGACTATGTCACGCGTGCCATCGTGTATCTCTCGCGCCAGGCCGAGGCCTCCGGCCAAACCTTTCCGTTGATCAATCCCTCTTCTATTCCCTGGCAGGAGTTGGTGAGGTGGATTACCTCGCTGGGCTATCCGCTGCGTCAGGTTTCATACGAGGCCTGGCGAGCTGAATTGCTGAAGGTCGCTGGTCAGTCGGGCGAGAATGATTTGTCCCCGCTGCTGCCGATTTTCTCGGAGCGGACTACCCTCAAGCCAATTGCCTCGCCGGCTTCGGCGCCAATTCCGATCCCGACCCCGGCGCCACCGGCGCCAGCTCAACCCTCGGCGCTTGATCTTTTGCAAGGCGCTTCCATTTTTTGTCCCTCGGCCAACGCGGATTTGCTGAATACTTACTTTTCGTATTTCCGGCGCAGTGGGTTCCTGGAAGCCAATTAAGGAATTCGCCAGAAACGCAGAAATGACCACGAAGCCCCCAACTCCCAAGTTAACGGATCTCTCCCAACAACGGCTCGAACTGGCGGCGCGGCTGCTGCGGCAGAAGAGTGGCAATCCCTCGAAAGCGCCGTCAGCGCCGTCCATTCCGCGTTTGCCCCGAACGCCGGAGCCGCCGACCTTTCCGCTTTCCTTTACTCAGCAGCGCTTGTGGATTCTGGATCAGCTTGATCCGGGGCTGGCTGCGTATTACATTCCGGTGGCCGTCCGGTTCACGGGCCGATTGGACCTCGGCATGTTGACCCAATCCCTGAACGAAATCGGGCGGCGGCATGAAGTGCTGCGCACGACGTTTGAAGTGGAGGCCGAGCGGCCGGTACAAGTCATTCATCCGGCGGCCTTTCAACCGTTGCCGCTCATTGATCTCACGCATTTAGAAGAGACGGCCCGCGAGACAGAACTGGCGGGTCTGGTCAAAGCGGACCTCCATCGTCCTTTCGATCTGGCGTATGGCCCGCTGCTACGCCTGAGTCTGTTCCGGTTAGGGGAGGCCGAACACCTCCTGCTGCTCACGATCCACCACATCGTCTGCGATGGCTGGTCGTTGGGCGTCATCGTTCGAGAAATCACGGCGTTGTATGCGGCTTTCTCAACCAGCCGAGAGTCGCCGCTGCCCGAACTGCCGATCCAATACGCCGACTATGCCGCCTGGCAGCGGGAATGGTTTCAAGGTGACGTGCTGGAAACGCAACTCGCCTATTGGAAAAAGCAGTTGGCGGGCGCCACGACGGTTCTGGAGTTGCCCAGTGACCACCTGCGGCCGGCGGTGCAATCCTTCCGCGGCGCGGGCCAACTGCTCACGGTGCCGAGCGCGGTCACCGAGTCGCTCAAAGCGCTGAGTCAACGAGAAGGGGTAACGTTGTTCATGACGATGCTGGCCGCTTTCCAAACGCTGCTGCATCGGTACAGTGGGCAGGATGACATCATTGTCGGCACACCGATCGCTAATCGGACCCGCGTTGAGACGGAAGGGCTCATCGGCTACTTTGCGAATATGTTGGCCTTGCGGACGGATCTCTCGGGTGATCCCAGTTTTCTGGACTTGTTGCGGCGGGTGCGTGAGAGCGCCCTCGGCGCGTATGCCCATCAAGACCTGCCCTTTGAGCAGTTGGTTGAAGCCCTGGAACTCGAGCGTGACCTGAGTCGCAATCCACTCTTCCAGGTGTTGTTCGGGTTACACAATGCGCCGGTCCCGCCGTTGGAGTTGCCGGGGCTAACGGTCAGCCGGCCAACGCTCAAAGCTGAAACCTCCCGCTTTGATTTGGGGCTGGATATGTGGGAGAGCGCTCACGAGTTAGTGGGAGCGTTGGAGTACAACACCGATCTGTTCGATGACGCCACCCTCCTCCGTTTCATAGAACACTTCCAGACGTTGTTGAAGAGCATCGTTGCCAACCCCGAGCAGCGTCTCTCACGTCTTGCGTTGTTAACGGAAGCCGAGCAGCAGAGGCGGGTCGAGTGGAATGCGACGCAGGCCGTCTACCCAGATCAACACTGTGTTCATCAATTATTTGCGTCGCAGGTGGAACAGACGCCGGAGGTGATCGCGGTAACTTTTAGTGACGCGGCCTCTTTGCCACACCATCTGACTTATCAGGAATTAAATCGCCGCGCCGATCAACTCGCCCATTATCTGCGGGGAAGGGGGGTGGGGCCGGAAGTTCGGGTGGGCGTCTGTCTGGAGCGTTCCGTGGAAATGGTGGTGGGCCTGCTCGGCGTTCTCAAAGCCGGCGGGGCGTATGTGCCCTTGGACCCGGCCTATCCGGCAGAGCGGCTGGCTTTCATGCTGGAAGATTCGCAAGCGGCGGTCGTGCTCACGCAATCTTGGGGGCTGGGGGCTAGAGAAAACGACGAAAGACTGCTACGCGAGACGAAGGACCGCTTCGCGGGACAAATCACGAGTCACGAGTCACGAGTCACTGCCATTTGCCTCGACACCGATTGGCCTCTCATCTCCCAATCACCAATCAGCAATCCACAATCATCAATTTCTCCCGAGTCTCTCGCTTACATCCTCTATACCTCCGGCTCCACCGGGCGACCGAAGGGCGTGCAAATTTCTCATCGCGCGCTCGTAAACTTTCTGTGCTCGGTCCAGCGCCAACCGGGACTCAGCAGCGCGGATGTGTTGCTGTCAGTTACGACTGTCGCGTTTGACATCTTCGGCCTGGAGTTGTATTTGCCGCTGATCACCGGCGCGCGGGTGGAACTTGCCAGCCGGGAGACCGCGATGGACGGCGCACAGTTGCGAGAGCAATTGCTGACAAGTGGGGCGACGGTCATGCAAGCGACCCCAGCCACCTGGCGGTTGCTGCTGGACACAAGCGAAGAGTCGGAAGTGAGTCGGTTGGACTTGTCCGGCTTCAAAATCCTGTGCGGCGGTGAAGCGCTATCGCGGACTTTAGCCGACCGCTTGTTAGCGACCGGCGGAGAATTGTGGAACCTCTACGGCCCGACCGAAACCACCATCTGGTCGAGCGTCCAGCGGATCGAAGCCGGTGAAGGCCCGATTGTGATTGGGCGGCCGCTGGCCAACACGCAGTTCTACATCTTAGATCAGCACAGCCACCCGGTGCCCGTGGGCGTCATCGGCGAACTGCACATCGGTGGCGACGGTTTAGCGTGGGGGTATCTCAGGCGACCGGAGTTGACGGCGGAGAAGTTTATTCCCAATCCGTTTGCTGCGATGGAAGAAGCAAGACGGAGGACGGAGGACGGAGGACGGAGGGCGAACCAATCACCGTCCTCTGTCCACGGACTTCCGTCATTCTCTGACCACCGTCCACCGTCAACGGTCCTCCGTCTCTATAAGACGGGCGACTTGGCTCGTTATTTACCGAATGGCACTATCGAATGCTTGGGCCGCCTAGATCATCAAGTCAAAGTCCGCGGGTATCGGATCGAGTTGGGAGAGATCGAGGCGGTACTCAAACGTCACTCGGCAGTGCGGGAAGCAGTGGCGTTGGTGCGAGAAGATGTTCCTGGCGACCAACGGCTGGTGGCTTACTTGGTGCTCAAGCCTGGGCCGGCTCCCACAATCGCCGAACTCCGCCAGTTTTTAAAAGAAAGTCTGCCGGAGTATATGGTTCCCTCCGCGTTTATCGTTCTCGAACAGTTGCCATTAACGCCCAATGGGAAGCTGGATCGGAAAGCCCTTGTCCTAAGCAACGTCAAAGGGCTGCCAGCCTCCGCTCGCCTGACAACCGAAAACTATGTAGCCCCGCGCGACGCCACCGAGACCACGCTGGCCAAAATCTGGGCCGACCTGCTTGGCCTGGAGCGGGTGAGCATCCACGACAATTTCTTCGCGTTGGGGGGCGACTCATTGTTGGCTGTCCGGGTCATCGCGCGGGCCGGTCAAGCCGGATTACGTTTCTCCAACAAACTCTTCTTTCAACATCCAACCATTGCGGAATTGGCTCGGGCGCTCGTTGGCGCGCCGGAGATCAATGCCGAGCAAGGCCTCGTCGTGGGTCCAGTTCCACTCACGCCGATTCTGCATTGGTATTTTGATTTAGGCCTGAGCAACCCACACTTCAATAATTTAGCGCTCCTGTTGGAAACGCCTCCTGGCTTGGACCCCGCGCCGCTCACGCCGGCGGTTCAAGCGATCTTGACTCACCATGATGCCTTGCGCTCGCGGTTTGAACGCGGCGCTAGGGGCTGGGAGATGCGCCTCCTCGCGCCGGAGGCTGACACGGCCACGGTTGACCGGATTGATCTCTCCGCGCTGCCGCCTTCAGAGCGGAGGCTGGCCCTCGAAGTCACCGCGGCCCAACTGCAAACGAGCTTACATCTCTCCCAGGGGCCGTTGCTGCGCCTCGCGTATTTTGACCTCGGCCCAACGTTGCCTGGACGCCTCCTCCTCGTCTGCCATCACTTGGTGATGGATGCCTTCTCGCTGCAAGTGGTCCTCGCCGACTTAATGACGGCCTATGAACAAATCCGCCAAAGGCAAACTGTTCAACTGCCGCCCAAGACCACCTCCTTAAAATACTGGGCGGAGCGCTTGGCGAATTATGCTCGCTCTGAGACGTTGCGCTCCGAATTAGACTATTGGCTTTCTCTCCCCTGGAATCAGATTGCTCCGCTGCCGGTGGACTTCCCGGCGGAACGAGAAAATAACTTGCAAGGGCGGATCGAGACCACGGCGGTTTTGCTCAGCGTGGAAGAAACGACGGCGCTCTTGCAGCAGGTTCGGTCCACCGCTGATCTGCATGTGGCGGACTTTCTGCTAACCGCCTTGCGCTCAGCCTTTGCGCCGTGGACGGGCGACCGGCCGCTGCTCGTGGATTTGGTTGGGTACGGACGTGAGCCGTTGTTCGATGATGTAGACCTCTCGCGCACGGCGCATTGGGGCATCTCACTCATCCCGCTATTCTTGAAGGCCGCCGGCGATCCGCTTCCAGCGCTGCACGCCACCCAGGCGGCCCGCCGGAGGCTGCCGCAGGGCGGCATCGGCTTTGGGGTGTTGCGGTATCTGGGGGAGGGGTTGGGGAGGGGGTTGCCCGGCGCGGAAATTCAATTTAGCTATCTCGGCCCAGCGCGACCCGAGTCTGACGTCTCCCACCTGCGCTTGGCTTCCGAGTCACCGGGTATGACGATTAACCCCAGCAACAAGCGCCCGGAACTGTTTTATTGCCATAGCCATATTCAGCAGGGACAACTTTTCTTCCGCTTTGCCTATGGCGAGAACTTGTACCGCCGCGACACGGTGGAAAAGCTGGCGGGCGATTTTCTCGAAGCACTCCGAACACTCATCCGGGTTGCAAACGCGGAGGGGCGCAGGCAGAATTCGGCCCGACCTGAGCCATCACTGTCCGCGGCTACCCCTCTTACCCCGCGTCGCTCCACGCCGGTGCCGCTCGTTCTAGGGGCACTCTGGTTTTTTCGCTTGAATGCCCCTCCACCCTATCAATGGAACTTGGCCACTTTATTGGAAATTGATTATTCCCTGGTTCCAAACCTGATGCGCCAGGCCGTCCAGGCCGTGGTCCGGCAGCACGATGCTCTGAACCTGCGCTTTGCACACGAAGCCGATGGCTGGCGGGCGTTCATCGTCGAGCCGGATGAAACGCCGCCGTTTACGTACTTCGATTTTTCCGGCCTCGCCGTGAGCGAACACCGGGCGGCGATTGAAGCCGCGGCGGCTGAACTCCAGACACGCATCAACATTCTTGAAGGTCCCCTGCTGCAAGTCGCCTATATGAACCTGGGGCGTGAACGGCCGGGCCGGTTCTTGGTCATCCTTCATCATTTGGCGGGAGATATCTTCTCCCTGCGCATCGTCTGTGATGATTTGCAAACCGCTTACCGACAGCTTAGCCAGGGCCAACTCGTTAATGGGACGAAACGGACGACATTCAAGCATTGGTCGGAGCGGCTGTCCGCATATGCGCAATCGGCGGAGGCGCTCCATCAATTGGATTACTGGCTGTCCCGGCCTTGGCAGCGGCTGGCACCGCTGCCGCTGGATTATCATCATCCTGAGCCGACTGAACTCAACACGCTGGGGTCGGTGCGGAAAGCCCAAGCTGCTTTAAGCACTGAGGAGACTGGGCGCTTGCTGCGCCAAGTGACCCAAGCGTATGGGGCGCCGCTGCTGGAAATCCTTTTGGCGGCGATGGTGCAAACAGTTGTCCAGTGGACCAAGACTCCCGCGTTACTCATTGAAGTCATGGATCATGGGCGCGTGACGAGCTTGGCCGAGATAAATCTGTCTCGGACGGTGGGGTGGTTGGCCATCGGCTATCCGGCGCTGTTTGAGTTAGAGGAGTCCACCACCCTCCGGAAAGCTGTATTGGCGATTCGAGAACAGCTTAGAACGTTGCCGACTGAACCGGTCATTGGCATTGGCTATCAATTGCTGCGGGATATGCGGGGTAACCCGGCACTGACGGAGCGGCTGTGGGCATTACCGCAGCCAGAAGTGGTTTTCAACTACTTGGGTCAGTTGAGTCAGGGGACCGACCGCCAGGCGCCCATCCGACCGGCAGCGGAGTCACCCGACCTGGGCGGCCACCCGCAACGCCTCCGGCAACGGCTGCTCGAATTCGTAATGGGCATTGTCGGTGGCCGGCTGGTCCTGACGATTAGTTACAGCGAAAACCTGCATCGTCGAGAGACCATTGAGCGGCTGGCGGAAAATTTTGTCGCGCTCGTGCACCGGATGCTGGCAGAGGGGTAAGGGGAGTAGAAACTTCGGTGGAGGTTTCCGTATGCTGAAGCTGTTAGCTTTGTTATTGCGCGCTTCCAGGCGCATCGCCCTGCTCTCGCTATTCGTCGGTTGTTTGAGCGGCCTGAGCAGCGCGGCGCTGGTCGCGTTGATCAATACGCTGATCCACAGCCGGACGCCCACAGCGGGAATTTTCATTGCCGGATTTGTGGGTCTGCTGTTAGTGATGTTCGTCTCCACCGTCGCTTCCCAAGTCATCCTGGTGCATCTGGCGCAGGGCGCGCTCTTTGATCTGCGCTTGCGTTTGAGCCGCCAAATTCTGGCGACGCCGCTGCGCCAGTTGGAAACCATCGGCCCACCTCGGCTGCTGGCAGTTTTGACCGACGACATCACCGACATCAGCAATGCACTGCTTAACCTGCCGACGATCTGCATTCAGATCACGGCGCTCGTGATTGGCTTGGCCTATTTGGGTTGGCTTTCTTGGGCTTTGCTCCTGGCCGGCGTTGGTTTCGTTAGCTTGGGCGCATTCAGTTATCACGTATTGGCGCGGCGGGCGCTGCGCTCACTCAAGGAAGCGCGGCAGAAACAGGACGCGATGTTTCATCACTTCCGCGCGCTGACCGAGGGCGCCAAAGAATTGAAACTCCATCGCCCACGGCGGGAAGCTTTCCTGGACGAGATTCTCAAAGCGACCGCCCAAGATTACCGGCAGTATACCGTGGAGGGGATGACCGCCTTCGCTGCTGCGCGTGGGTGGGGCAATGCCTTATTCTTCGTCTTCATTGGCTTACTGCTCTTTGTTCTGCCGACCTTCCAAACGGTCAGCCCACCGGCTTTGACCGGTGCGGTCATGATCGTGTTGTACATGATGTCGCCGCTCTCGGTCGTCCTCAATCTGCTGCCCCTATTTGGCCGCGCCGCTGTGGCTCTGCATCAGGTAGAGACGCTCGGCTTATCCTTAGCCACTCCGGCAACGGAAGGCGGCCTGACGGCTTCGACTTCTGAACGGCCCACTCGGGAGTTCACCCTGAGCGAAGTCGAAGGGCTGGAATTCGTGGAGGTGACGCATACCTACCATCGGGAGCAGTCAGAGTACAACTTCACCCTCGGACCGATCAACCTTAATCTTCGGCCAGGCGAATTGGTCTTCTTGGTAGGCGGCAATGGGAGCGGCAAAACGACGCTCACCAAACTTTTAGTCGGACTGTATTTGCCGGAGTCGGGAACCCTGTGTTGGAATGGACAACCGGTCGGCGAGGCCAATCGGGAAGCGTATCGCCAAATTTTCTCTGTCGTCTTCTCCGACTTTTACGTGTTCGAGCAGTTGTTGGGCCTCGTGACTCCGGAACTTGATGAGCAAGCGCGCGGTTATCTGGTTCAATTGCACCTTGATCACAAAGTCCGAGTCACGGATGGCGCGTTGTCTACGACGGAGCTTTCGCAGGGACAACGCAAGCGCCTGGCGCTGCTCACCGCTTATTTAGAAGACCGTCCCTGCTGCGTCTTTGACGAATGGGCAGCCGATCAGGACCCCCTATTTAAAGAACTGTTCTACACTCAGCTTCTGCCTGAGCTAAAGGCGTTGGGTAAACTGGTGTTGGTCATTACGCACGATGATAAGTATTTTTACCTGGCAGATCGTTTGCTCAAACTGGAAGAAGGCCGGCTGGCCGAACATCCGGTGATGGTCGCCGCTTGATTTGGAGGTAGCCTGGGCGGCGGAGCCAATCCAACTCCCGTTACTAAAAACTACACCGGAGCTTATTGAGCTCCGGTGCTTTCGTGATGGACTGAGGCTAGATTACGCTTTCGACATTCTTCATTTGGACGCTATGTGAATATAAGTTCCCAGATAGCGCCGTCCTCTCCCCATTCGAGCACGTAGAGGCGATTCTCAATCAGCACCGCGTCAATCGGGTTTTTAAATCCGCGCGCGATTTGCTGGGTGACCGACTCATAGTTGTCGCCTTGTTTCGTCAACGTGAGGTGCAGTAAGTCCTGGCCTTTATCACTCAATGTGCCGCCGGCGGCACCCCAACTCAAGACAAAGGCGCTGAAGGTCTGGTCGTCGCTGCGCAGATCGGCCGGTAGGCTGGGGTCCGTCGCAAACACGAGTCCCAGCGGCGAACGATGGGGCGTGAAGGTATGCAGGGGGATATTCTCCGCGTACGCATCGTGTTGCTTTCCATCGTCACCGCGATATTGCGCCGCCGCCGGACCGAGGTTGATCACGCCATCGGTGAAGGCGCCGGGCGCTTTCGGAAAAGTCGGGTCATTCCGATAGCTCCCGGTATTGACGGCTACAAAATCCTGTTGCAGATGCAAATCTTTCTTGCTGTCGTAGTCCGGGAACTGTTGCGGATTGTCATGGTCCCCAAAGCGCCACGGAAAGCCGTAATGCAGTCCCTCTCGCAGCCAGTTTAACTCATCGGGATAGTCGGCATCCGGGCTGTTGTCACCCGCAAAGAGATCGCCATTGGGTGCAAAGGCGGGATCATACGAGTTGCGCGTGCCCGAGGCAAAAAGTAATCCCTGGGCCTTAAGCGCGGCTTCATCATTCGGCAGAACCAGGTCCACCGCCTTGGCTGGCAGGCGGAAAATTTTGGCGGTCAGAGCCGTCTCGCGCAGATCGGGGAAGGCGCTTTCGTTGTTTTGCACTTCACCGTGGTCGGTCCGCGAGCCACTGTTGACGAACACCCATTCACCATCGGGGCTGACGACGATCCCATTAAATAGATGGTCGAACTGCGTACCGCTCATCGGGTAAGGCTCGGTCGAGGCCAGAGTCTCCCAGGTAAACTTCCCGTCGGCGTCAGCCACCCCTTTGCGAATAATCGCCTGGTTGAACGTCTCCTTGACTTGCCGATTGGCGACGACATACAAAGTTCCATCCGGCCCAAACACCATGCCGGAAGGAAGGCCCTCGGTGAAAATGCCGCTCACTGATAGAACTTTTGAAGTCAAGGTCGGCGGGGTCAACTTCACCCGATAAAGACCTTCCCCCGGATTCAGGTAATAGATCTCGCCCGTCAGCGGATTGTGCGCCAGCCGAATGTTGCCGCCGCCAACCCGGATCACTTTGCGGAGTTCGATGTTGTCGCGCAGGAGGACCGGGCCGCCCGCGATCGGTTGATGTTCGACGGCTGGTTCAAGGGTCGGTCGGGCGGTCGGTGGGGGAACGGTAGAAGTGGGTGGAGGTATGGCTGGTTGGCAGGCCGAAGCCATCACGGCTACTGTGATAAGTAGGAGGATGGCGTTCCAACGCACGCGAGGGTGTGTGCTGAACCGCGAGCAGTTTTGGGTCATATCATTCTCCAATCAGAGTTAGACTTCATTCGTATGGTTTAATACATTTTGATACATTTGAACCTGGACAGAACCACGCATTTTGATCCTTGGATTCCAGTGCCACAATCAAAACGCTACTCACCTGTGACCTATCACTCACGCGGAGTTGACCCCCTGACTCGAAGTGCCTCAGATTGACATATACCCACAGGTCACCTAAAATTGTAGCCGCTCGCCCGAAAAAAGGCAAAACTCTTGAATAGGGGCGCATTCCGGCTGGGGCGAGATTGGCGAGAGGGGGGATCTATCTATTTTTCTGGAGGTCACTCTGCGCCGTAGTCGAGCCGAACCAGAAACTACCCTAGAATCTGCAACCAAAGAAGCCATCCACGCATACCTGGCCTGGGCCGAAAGTATGTCGGCCTGAGTTGATTAAGAATAGGTAGCGTTCGGATTGCGCCTGCGGCCGGCTCACTAGGAAGGAGGTGCTATCGGATAGAGACTCATCAAATTTCTTAACCATGTTAGATCGTGCAACACCTATCAGTCCCTAACACTTGGAGGAGATTTTCATGCTGACCAAATTTAAGTTACTGAATACCCTCATCTTGGTTGCGCTGCTCATAGCGGCCTGCGGCCCGGCGGCGACGACGGTGGCCCCCACCGCGGCGCCCGGAGAGACCCCCGTTGCTGGAGACACTCCGGCGCCTGACGCCAGCCCCACGGTCACCTTAAAGGAAGTGGCACGGAACCAGACCGTCTTCTTGGGCTGGAGCATTTCGTCTGCCATTGGCACCACCAACCCGTGGGCCACCGGGTACACCCATCAAGAAGGTAACGCCATGATGTGGGAACCCCTGATGTACTTCGCCATCTTCGCCGACAAAGAAGTCCCGTGGTTGGCTGATAGCATGGAGTACACCAAAGAAGACTTCACCGAACTGACCATCAAACTCAACAAGGACGCGATGTGGAGCGACGGCAAGCCCGTCACCTCCGACGATGTGAAATTCACCTTTGATGGGCAGTTGACGAACGACAAACTGCCGTATCATGCTTCCTTCGAGCAGTTTGTGGACAGTGTCACGGCCCCGGATGCGCAGACGGTCGTCGTGAAATTCAAGATTCCGGCCCCGCGCTTCGCCTTCGAAGTGCTGATGCTGAAGTTCGACACCGGCATTCCGATCGTGCCCAAGCATGCGTTGGAGAACGAAGCCGACGTGAACGCCTTCCCCGGCGGCTTGGATATGCCCCATTCCGGACCCTACGACCTCGTGTTGTGGGATGCGAACCAGAAGATCTATGACCTGCGCGAAGATTGGTGGGCGGTCAAGGCGGGGCGGATTGAGCTCCCCGCTGCCAAACGCATCGTCATGGTCAACATCGGCGGCCAGGTCGGCCAAAACATGGACATCGTGATTCAACGCTTGGTGAATAATGAGTTCGATGCCATCCTCGACGTCCGCAGTGGTGTGGCCAAGCAAATCCTGGAATCCAATGCGAAGGTCACCACCCATACCGGCAGCAACCCGCCGTATGGTTATCTGGACTGGTGGCCCAATTCGCTGTGGATGAACACCAAGATCGAACCCTTCAGCGATGTCAAGGTACGCCGCGCTATCAGCTTGGCGATTGACCGCGATAAGATTGACGAAGTCATCTACGACGGCGCCAAGATCACGACCATCTATCCCTTCCCGCTGTACCCCGGCCTGCAGAAATTCGCCGACAGCCCGGCGGTCAAGGCGTTGGAAGAGCAATATCAGCCGCGCAAGTTCGACCTGGAAGAAAGCGCCAAGCTGATGGGCGAAGCCGGCTTCACCAAGAACGGCGACGGCCTGTGGGAGAAAGACGGCAAGACTGTTCCGGCCGTCATCAACGGCTTTGAAGGCATTCACTCCGACATCGTGGCGGTCTTGGTCGAAATGCTCCGCACCGCGGGCTTTGACTCCAGCACCGACTTCAGCTCGGAGTCCTACAACCACATGGCCAACGGCGAGCCGGGCCTGTACATGTTCGGCCACGGCGCGAGCCTGAAGGATCCGTACGCCGCGTTGGAACTGTTCCATGGCCGCTTTAGCGCTGCCATCGGGACCACCGCGGGCAACAACCGGTTCTCGCGCTACTCTAATCCAGAGTACGACGCGATCCTGGATCAGATGGCTCCGCTCTCGTCGGAAGATCCGAAGTTCCAGGAACTGGCTGCGCAGGCGCTGGGCATCTACTGGCGGGATCAGATTGACGTCCCGGTCATCCAGTGGCTGCACCGCATCCCCTACAACCAGACCTATTGGACCAACTGGCCGACGGAAAGCAATCTGGCCTTAGGCACCAATGGTGCGTTCTGGGCGCACACCGGCTTGCTGGTCATCGCCGGTCTGAAACCATCGGGAGCTGAGTAAAGTTTTCGTGTTCTAAGTTGCGTGGCACGTCCCCAACGTGCCACGCAACTGTTTCATAACCCCGCCTCCTAGAATTTCCTTCCCCACCTCGATAAAACTTATGGTATAGTTCGGTTTGGAGGCTGCCATGACGATCCAACTGATCCTGCGACGCTTATTCTTTCTCGTCTTGGTGGTGTGGGCTGCGTCCACCATCACCTTTTTCATCCCACGCATTTCTTCTAAGAACCCCGTTCGTGAGCGCTTTGCCGAACTGGCCCGCATTGGCGGTTTTGCGCCCGCCGACCTGGAAGTAATTGTCGCGGCGTACAACAAGAAATTTGGCCTCGACAAACCTCTCTGGCAGCAATACCTGGATTACATCTTCAGCGTCGCGCGTTTGGATATGGGCGTATCCTTTAACAAATATCCTAAAACCGTAATGGGCTTGATCATGGATGTGCTCCCGTGGACAATCACCTTGTTGCTCGTGACAACTCTTTTGTCTTTTGTCATTGGTAACCTGCTGGGCGCCGTCGCTGCCTGGCCGCGCGCTCCCAACTGGCTCCGGACGTTTGCCACCCCTTTTATTCTGTTTCAAGGGGTGCCGCCCGTCGTCATGGGTGTGTTGCTCTTGTTCTTTGTCGGCTTTAAGCTCAAAATGGCCCCGCTGGGCGGCGCGTATGCTCCCGGTCGCATCCCGGATTGGTCTTCCCTCACTTTCCTGTGGGATGTGCTCCATCATCAACTGCTTCCGGCGCTCGCCCTCTTGTTAGGCTCGGTGGGCGGCTGGGTCTTGTCCATGCGTGGCATGGGCGTCACCATTCAGGGCGAAGACTATGTTAACTTTGCCGAACACAAAGGCCTGGGGGGGCAAGTGATTTTCAAAGACTATTACCTGCGGAATGCCTTGCTGCCCCAAGTGACCGGTTTAGCCTTGGCTCTCGGGAGTGTGGTGACGTCCGGCATCGCCGTTGAAACCATGTTTGGCTTGCCGGGTCTGGGCCAGGTGTTGGGGGCTGCCATTCAATCCAATGACTTTTTGGTCATCTACGGCGTGGTGTTGTTCGTGACGATTGCCGTCGCCACGCTCATGGTATTAGTGGAATTTTTGTACCCGGTGTTAGATCCACGGGTTAGGCACCAATAAGGAGTTCTGATGACGACTGCAACTTTAGCCCCAGCCCAACTCGAAATCATTCAACCCAACCGTTTGACGTTGTTGCTGCGTTACTTGCGCCGCAACAAGACCCTGGCGATTGGCCTGCTCATTTTGCTCTTCCTCGTCGTCTTCACCGCCACCGGTCTGGCGACCGTAGACCCCAGTAATGCCTACCCCTTATCCGTCAAAACCAAACAACCCCCTAGCATGGAATTCCCGCTCGGAACCGATTATTTCGGGCGTGATTTGTATGTGGCGATGGTGATCGGCTTGTGGCAGACTGCTCTCATCGGTGTCATCGCCGGCGCTTTGGGAACGCTGATCGGCGTGATCTTGGGTTTCATCTCTGCCTATTTTGGCGGCGGTGTGGACATGGTCATCAAGGGGATCTGTCAAATCCTCACGCCGATCCCAGCCTTTCTGATACAAGTGATCATCGCCGGTTCGATTGACAAACGCGATGTCACCATTTACACCATGGCATTTGTGGTGGTGCTGCTCGCCTGGATGGGCCCCACGCTCGTGATTCGCTCACAAGTCCTCACCATGAAGGAACGCCAATTTGTCGCCGTCGCCAAGCTTTCCGGGATGGGAGATGCGGACATTATCTTCAAAGAGATCATGCCCAATCTGTTACCGTTCATCGCGGCGGCTTTTGTGGGCCAGGTGTTCTCCGCGGTGTTCTCGTCGTTCTATTTGGCGGTGCTGGGGTTAGGCCCACTGCGCGAGCCGCTGCTAGGCAACACCATCTGGGCCGCGCAACGTCAAAGCGCCTTCTTCAATAACTGGTGGTGGTGGCCCCTCGCGCCGGCCTTTGCCCTGGTTCTCATCCTCGGCTCGCTGGCGCTGGTTAACATGGGCCTCGACGAGTTAGCCAACCCGCGTATCCGTCGGTCCGAGTGAAAAGGCAAACCCGATGAGTACGCTACTTGACTTGGCAATGACTGAGGCCCCTCGGATGGAGAAAATGAAACCTGTGCTGGAAGTGATTAACCTGCGGGTGTCTTACTACACGGACTCTGGACGGGCGACCGCCCTGGATGGGGTGAGTTTGTCGTTGGCGGCCGGTGAAAAGCTGGGATTGGTTGGCGAATCCGGTTCGGGCAAAAGCACGATGGCGCTAGCGATGATGCGCATGATCAAGCCGCCCGGCCGCATTGAGGCCGGCCAAGTATTAGTGGACGGCACCGACCTCACAGCGCTCTCGGAGCAGGCCATGCTCAAAGCCCGGTTGAGCAAAATTGCCTATATTCCCCAAGGTGCTATGAACTCGCTCAACCCGGTGATGCGCATCGGCGCGCAGATGGTGGATGCCATTCGGGCGCACGATCCGCGCGCCTCCAAAGCCAGCATCGAAGCGCGCTGCCGACATGCGCTCGAATCGGTGGACCTCCAGCGCAATGTATTCAAAATGTATGCGCACGAACTCAGCGGTGGCATGAAACAGCGCGTGTGCATCGCCATCGGAATTTTGTTGCAGCCGAAGGTCATCATTTGCGACGAGCCGACCAGCGCGCTGGACGTGGTGACCCAACGCCAAGTGATGGAAACGATTGACCGTGTGCAAAAGAAAATCGGCGCGGCCGTCATTCTGATTGGTCATGATATGGGCCTGATGGCTCAGTTTGTGGACAAGGTGGCCGTGATGTATACCGGGCGGCTCATGGAACTGAGCCCGGTGCGTGAGATGTTTACGGACCCGCTGCACCCCTATGCCCAGGCGCTCATCAACAGCCTGCCCAATCTGGATAATAAGGGCGTGTTTCAGGGAATTCCGGGCATCGCGCCGTCGCTGCTAAAACTGCCCGGCGGCTGTGCGTTCCATCCGCGCTGCCCGCACGTGATGGAGATTTGTAAAAATGTCCCGCCGAATTTCGAGACGGTGCGGGACGAGCGACAAGTGGCCTGTTATCTTTACTCGCAAAAGGCGTAGCTATGGCGGATTTACTGGAATTCCGAAATGTCACCAAGATGTATTCACATGGTCTCTTGACCCGGACCTCAACCATCGCCCTAAACAATGTGTCGTTGACCCTCACGGAAGATGAGCCGACGGTCCTGACCGTCGCCGGCGAAAGTGGGAGCGGCAAGACCACCCTGGCCATGTTGCTGCTCGGATTTATCCCGCCGACTTCGGGCCAGATTCTGTACAAGGGCCGGGATATTAGCAAGCTTAAGGGCGAAGAGCAGATGCGCTTCCGCCGCGAAGTGCAGGCGGTGTTTCAGGACCCCTTTGCGGTCTTTAACCCGTTCTACACGGTGGATCATCTATTGTCGGTGCCGATTGACCGTTTCAAGCTGGCTAAGTCCGGAGCGCAGGCGCGTGACAAAATGGCGGAAGCGCTCACCGCGGTCGGCTTGCGCCCGGATGAAATTCTGGGCCGCTTTCCGCACCAGCTCTCGGGCGGACAGCGCCAACGGATTAACGTCGCGCGCGCGCTGTTGCTGAAGCCCAAGCTCTTGGTGGCCGACGAGCCGGTTTCGATGGTGGATGCCTCCCTCCGGGCGAGCATCTTGGAGACCCTGCGGAGTCTGCAAAAGAATTACGGCGTTTCCATTATCTACATCACGCATGACCTGACGACGGCTTATCACATCGCCAAGTCCATCATCGTGCTCTATCGCGGCGCCGTGATGGAAGCCGGCGATGTGGACACTGTCATCAAACAACCGCAGCATCCCTATACCCGCCTGCTGATTGACTCGATCCCGTGGCCCGATATCAACCGGCGTTGGGGCGAGACCGAGATCAAGGCCAAAGAATCTGAGTTGGGCGATGCCGGCGCCGGCTGCAAGTTCTATGCGCGCTGCCCGTTTGCGATGGAGCAGTGCAAGGTCCTACCGCCGCTGTTTCGCCTGAGCGAACATCAGGCCGCGTCGTGTTACCTGTATGGGCAGAACCCCCAGATCGAGTCCGAGCGACTTTCGGAACTCCTGCCCGTGTGACGGAACGCTCTCCATGCAATCTTGGAAAGCGAATGAAAGCGCCTTCACTGAAAGTTCCCTCGTTCCTGTTGCATCTATTCACCGGCTGGCTGGCGGGTGTCTGCGCGACTTTAGGCTTAGGCCTCCTTTGGCCGGCTGTCTTCCCGGGCATTACGCGCGTTGACCATTACTATGGCGTCGGGCCGGGCCTGCCCCTAATCTTCAGGATTGCCTTAATGCTGGCTTCACCGGCGGCGTTGGTGGGGGGGCTGATGGGTGGCCGGCTTTCCAGAGAAGGTGGACGGCGAGATCAAATAATCATGGCGGCTCTGGGCGGAGCCTTTTTGGCTTTGCCTTTTGGGTGTTGGGTTTTATGGTCTTTCACCGGATGGTAAGCGTGCGGCGCCCTCTCTAATCACCCCAAAGCGGTGAGCATTGTCACTCCCGCGCCTTAGAGTCTGGTTTTATCATCACAGTCGAAATCAAATTCCATGGCCGTTTCTCACTCGAAAGGAGATCACAATGGCTAACGTAATTACTCGGAAGGGGGAAGTGGTTCAAGATCCACCGTTCGTGCAGAAGTTGTTGAGCGATCCGCGCGCGGGCTGGTTGTGGCTGCCGCTGCGGATCTGGTTGGGCTATCAATGGGTCGAAGCCGGCTTGCACAAGATCACCGATCCCAAGTGGATGCAGACGGGCGAATCGCTCAAGGGTTTCTGGACCCGTGCCGTCGCCATCCCGGAGACGGGCCGCCCGGCCATCACCTATGATTGGTATCGGACTTTCCTACAGACGTTGCTGGATGCGCAGGCCTACACCTGGTTCGCCAAGCTGATCGCTGTCGGCGAGCTGTTGGTCGGGATCGGGCTGATCGTGGGGGCGTTTGCCGGGATTGCGGCCTTCTTCGGCGGGTTCATGAATTGGAACTTCATGCTGGCCGGTTCGTCCAGCAGCAACCCGATGCTCTTTGCGATTGCGGTCTTTCTGATCCTGGCCTGGAAGGTGTCGGGGTATATTGGCGCGGATTACTACCTGCTACGCTGGATCGGGACGCCGTGGCATGGGGTGCCCGTCCCCGCTGCACCTAAGCCGCAGCCGGTGCCCACACAGTAAGCCAGGGAGGTACTGAACATATCCCATGCCCAGAGTCGAGAACCTTCTCGGCTCTGTCTATTCTGGACTTACACACAATAGAAAAATTAGGGCAAAAACAGAGTGGGTGTGAGCGCGAAGCGCCCACACCCACTCTGTTTTTGCCTGAAGCTTCACATCACTCGCATAATAAATACGACAGAGTTCATCCCAAAACAATGAAGATTGTCACTAGAACGGGATCGTCTAGCTCACTAAGATGAGATCAAAGAGTTAGATCAGGTGTTAGGAGAATGACAAGGAGGTTCCCATGCAAATCACTCGACAAGCGGATTATGCGGTGCGCGCAGTTTTGTATCTGAGTCAGTGCCAGCCGGGAACACCGGTCGCCACCGCCGAGATTGCTCAGGCGCAGAAAATCCCGGCGACCTTTTTGACCAAGATCATCGCGCAGCTCGCGGCGGCCGGCATTCTGCGGACGACGCGGGGCGCGCATGGGGGCGTCACTCTGGCGCGCTCGGCCAACGACCTCAGTTTGCTGGAAATTGTTGAGACGATTGACGGCCCGGTGCTGCTCAATACCTGTGTGCTTGATCCGGCGAGTTGTCCGGAAAGTCTGAACTGCTTGGTACAAAAAGTGTGGTGTCAGGCGCAGGCGGATCTGGTCGTCACGCTGGAGCGCACCAAGTTCGGTCAGTTAGTGAAAACCCCGGCGCCCCAACTGCCTGTTCCAGTTCCCGGGTTGTCTTAGCAGCGGGCTGACCCAAAGTCAGCCCGCCGAAGCCGAACACTGGCTGAAGTTGATTCAAGAAGATGTCCGCGCCCGGTGGGCTCACTACGAACGATTGGCGAAAGGCGAAGCGTGAGGAGAATGGGAGGCTGATCATGGCTGACTTATCTACGACCTACTTGGGTTTGAACCTGAAGAATCCCCTGGTGCCCTCGTCATCGCCGCTGTGTCGTGATCTGGGCTTACTGCGACAGATGGAAGACTCCGGCGCGGCGGCCGTTGTGCTGCACTCGCTGTTTGAAGAGCAAATCACTTCGGAGGGCCGTCCGCCCAGCCGTCGTCCGAGTCGCCTGCTTGCCGGCTATGCCGAGAACGCCGCTCATTTTTTGGATCTGCCGGAATACCGCGCCGGCCCGGAGGTCTATCTGGAGCATATTATTCAGGCCAAAGCGGCGCTCTCCATCCCGGTGATTGCCAGTTTGAACGGCGTCTCGAGCGGGGTCTGGGTCAATTATGCGCGCGATATCGAACGCGCCGGAGCAGATGCCTTAGAACTCAACATGTACTTCTTGCCGACGGACCCGGGGCTGCGCGGTGATCAGGTCGAGGATCGGTACGCCGACCTGCTGGTGGATATTAGGCGGGTGGTGACGATTCCCTTGACAGTGAAACTTAGCCCGTTTTTTAGTTCACTGCCGCATATGGCCCAACGGTTGGCGCGCGCCGGCGCGCGCGGCCTCGTTCTATTCAATCGCTTCTATCAACCGGATATTGATCTGGAGAGGTTGTCGGTGAGATCGCGCCTGACCTTGAGCAATTCGAGCGACTTGCTGCTGCCGTTGCGTTGGATTGCAATCCTGTACGGCCAGATCCCAGCCGACCTGGCATTGACCTCCGGTGTCCATACGGCTGCGGATGTAATGAAAGGCGTACTGGCCGGCGCGCGGATTACCATGCTCGCTTCCGAGTTGATTGAAAACGGAGTCGGGCGGCTCTCAGAAATCCTCAAAGACCTGCAGGCTTGGTTTTTGCAGCACGGGTATGATTCGGTGGCCCAAATCCGGGGCCGGCTCAGCCAACTCTCCAACGCCGCGCCGGCAGCTTACGAGCGCGATCAATACCTCAGAACGCTGGCCGCTTCGTTTTTTCTGGATTCAAGCTCGGCGCCGCATCCCATGCCGAAAGGCTAGTGGAGGAGGCCGAGCGCGTGGCGCAAATTATCAATGTCTATCTGGAGCCGGAGCCGGTGGAATGGCGGTAGTTCGCTCTGAGAGGTAACCACGGATTACATTGATTGCGCGGATTTTGAAGATCTTCCCCTCCGTGTAATTCGTGTAATCCGTGGTTGCTTTTTTGAATGGCTGTAGGCGATGGCGTTATCACTCAACGAAGGGATCGTAATTGGGATTCGTCCGCTGCGCCCGGCGTCCTGGGCCGTAAGCCCTGAGCTTGTCGAAGGGTTGCAGGACGCCGGGCGCAGCCTTTTTTACCAATCGCTGATCTGGCTAGCCCTCCCGACCAAACCGGCAAATTCGGCCACGTCCGGATCGGTGAGAAGTTGTGCCGCGAGGCGATCGGCGCGAATGCGCAGGTCCGTGAGGCTGGTTCCCTGCGCCCACGGACTCCGGCGAAGCACTTCGGCGTATTGCGCTACGACGACATCCAGTTGATAGCGGAGTGAGGTCTCATCAAAAGACGGCGTCAAGTTCCAGGAATTAAAATCCCCGTTGACTTCCTGCACGGCGTGAGTCTGTGGATCTTCCCAGCGCAAATTGACGGTGGCGAGGCGGCCTTCGGCGTTTGGCTGAAGCTGTAATGCGTAGAGTGCCGTGACCGTGTGTCCCGCGCCGATTTCGCCCGCATCCACGGCATTGTTGCGGAAATCCTGATCGGCCACCGCCCGGTTCTCGTAGCCGAGGAGCCGGTAATAACTGACAACTTCGTTATTGAAGTCCACCTGCACTTTTGAATTCAGCGCGATTACTTGTAGTGTGGAGGTCAGATTGTCAACGAACAGTCTTTGCGCTTCGTTCAAATCGTCCACGTACGCGTAGTTGCCGTCGCCGTTGTCGGCTAACTGCTCCATCAGTGTGTCATTAAAGTTCCCCATCCCAAAGCCGACGGTGGTGAGGGTGATTCCCGCATCCGCATAGCCGCGAATAGACTGCAAGATGCCCTCCGGGCCGGTCGCGCCGACGTTCGCCACGCCATCCGAGCAGAGGATGACGCGGTTGATCCCGCCGGGGCGGTAAGCCAGGTTGGCGATTTGATAGCCTAATTGCAGCCCGGCCTCGGCGTTCGTTGCGCCCTCTGGGTGGAGAGAATAGATTGCATTCAGGATGGTTGCCCGATCCTCGCCGCTGGTGGGGTTGAGGAGCACCCGCGCATCGGTTCCGAAGACGACAATCGCCACGGTGTCCGTTGGGTGTAGGCGATCCACAAGCAGTTGCAATGAGCGCTTCACCAACTCCAGACGATTTTCCATGGCCATCGAACCGGAAATGTCAATGACGAACGTGAGGGAAGCGGGCGCCCGTTCGGAATCGGGAATGGAATGACCTTGAATGCCGAGGCGCAGGATGTGCGTGCCATCGCGCGCGAAAGGCGAAGGCGCGCCGTCGGCGTAGATGCCGAAAGCCGTTTGCTCCGGGTTGGGGTAATCTTGTTTGAAGTAGTTGACGAACTCTTCGACGCGGATGGAATCTGGGGGCGGCTGGTTGCCATCCATCACGTAACGACGAGCGACGGTGTACGAGGCCGTGTCCACATCCAACGCGAAGGTGGAGAGATGGTCTTGGGTGGTGTTGATGTACGGGTTGACTCCGTAATCTTGAAAGTTGTTATCGAGCGGCGGCGGTTGGGTCGGGTAATAATCAAGCGCTTGCGTCGCTTCCGGCGCGTAGGTTGCGGCAGGTTCTCCATAATAGGGTTCGGAGGTTGGGGCTGGGAAAATAGGAACGGCGGTGGCGGCCGGCCCACAAGCCGCTAACCCGATGGCGAACAAACTGAGTCCAATGATGAATAGTTTGGCGTTCATGGCAGATTCTCCTTGAGTGAATAGATTTTGTTGGGAACAATGTTTTTAATCACGAATGGCGCGAATGAAGCGAATGGCACGAATAAACCCAAAAACATTCGTGGCATTCGGTCTGTTCGCGCGAAGCGCATTCGTGATTAGTCCTATTGTGTTTTTACGGCGCGCGCCTGCGCCACAGGCGTCGAGCGATTCCGGCGATGACTCCCAGCACGAGCGCAATTGGCCCGACGACGATGACCAGCCAGATGAGCAGGTCCACGGTCGTTTGCGTCATCCCGGTGAGGACCTTGCTTGCGTCTTTGAATGTCGCGCCCGGA
>Ga0209382_10000603_pt1 | contig 58662 bp, 50 predicted proteins | sample SoiMetdeltSBSDD5_FD_187599 | JGI IMG/M metagenome (GOLD analysis project Ga0209382, IMG submission 187599) | Bulk soil microbial communities from a Populus tree surrounding site in Tennessee, USA - Soil MetaG P. deltoides SBSDD5 (SPAdes) (version 2) | ecosystem: Environmental > Terrestrial >...
CCCGCCCCGCCCCGCGCTCTCGCGCCGCGACTTCCTGTCCGGCGCCTCGGCCCTGGCGGCCGTGCCGCTGCTCGGCGGCCGCCTGCCCGGACCGCGCGCGCTGCGCCTGCCGGCGCACCACGCCGACGTGCTGCGCGTGGGCCTCGTCGGCTGCGGCGGCCGCGGCACGGGCGCGGCGCTCCAGGCGCTGCGGGCCGAGCCGGGCACGGTCGTGCTGACTGCCATGGCCGACGTGTTCCCCGAGCGCATCGACTCGTCGCTGGCCGCCCTGCGCCAGGAGCTGGGGCCGGACGCCGACGCGCGCCTCCAGGTAGCGCCGGAGCAGCGCTTCACCGGCTTCGAGGGTGCCGCCCGGGTCACGGCCAGCGACGTGCACGTGGTGCTGCTGGCCACGCCGCCGCACTTCCGGCCCGCGCACCTGCGCGCGGCGATCGAGGCGGGCAAGCACGTGTTCACCGAGAAGCCCATGGCCGTCGACGTGCCCGGCGTGCGCTCGGTGCTGGAGACGGCCGGGCTGGCGCGCGGCAAGGGCCTGTCGCTCGTGGCCGGCTTCTGCTGGCGCTACAGCGCCGGGCACCGCGAGCTCTACGGCCGCGTGCACGACGGCGCGCTGGGTGACATCCGCTGCGTGTACAGCACCTACAACGCCGTGCCCCTCGGCACCCACCCGCGGCAGCCGGGCTGGAGCGACATGGAGTGGCAGCTCCGCAACTGGCAGACCTTCACGTGGCTCTCGGGTGACCACATCACGGAGCAGGCGGTGCACAGCCTGGACAAGCAGGCCTGGACCTTCGGCGACGTCCCGCCGCTCTCGTGCACGGCCATCGGCGGCAATGCGGCGCGCGACTACCCCGAGCGCGGCGACGCCTACGACCACTTCGGCGTGGCCTTCGAGTACGCGCACGGCGCGCGGGGCCTGCACATGTGCCGCCAGATGGCCAACACCACAACCGACAACAGCGACTGGATCTGGGGCACGCGCGGCGACGCCCGCGTGGGCTGGGACGAGCGCGAGATCTTCGGCAGCCAGCCGTGGGTGTACGAGGGCCCCGGCAACGACATGTACCAGCAGGAGCACGACGAGCTGTTCGCCAGCATCCGCAAGGGCCAGCCGATCAACGACGGGGTCTGGATGGCGCACAGCACGCTGCTGGCGATCATGGCGCGCATGGCCGCCTACACCGGGCAGGCCATCACGTGGGAGCAGGCGCTCGCCAGCCAGCAGCGCCTCGGGCCGGAGACCTATGCCTTCGGTCCGCTGGCGGTCGGGCCGCTGCCGGTGCCGGGCAAGACGGCCTTCGCCTGAGGTGGCTCAGGCCAGCAGCTCCACCGTCGTGCCGCTGGCCAGGCTGCGCTGCTCGTGGAGCAGCAGCCGCGTGAGCGCCTCGGCCTCGTCGCAGGTGGCGAGCAGGCCGCCGGGCGGCGCGCCGCGGCGGATGGCCCTGAGCAGGTGCCGCACCTCGCCGTCGTAGCCCGTGCCCGCGGGCAGCTTGGGCGACGCGGCGGAGCCGTCGCGCCAGAGCAGGAGCGAGGGGTCGCGCGTGCTGTCGAACTCGGCGGTGGCCTGGTCGAACACGACCGTGAAGCCCATGCGGAACGGGAAGCCCCCGGCGTGGTCCCAGCCGCCCTCGGCCACCACGTGCGGCGGCCCGGGCGCGTCGTGGCGGTAGAGCGTGGTCAGGTGGTCCACGCTGCCGGTCGAGGTGACCGAACGCGGCGTGCCGAAGACCCAGCTCACGAAGTCCGCGTCGTGCACGTGCAGGTCGAACAGCGCGCCGCCGCTGCGCTCGACGTCGCCGTAGAAGCGCGCGGCCCACGCGGGCTGCGCCGCGAGGCGCCGGAAGGTGGCCGAGCGCACGGCGCCGAAGGTGCCGTCGGTCACCGCGTCGCGCAGCCAGGTCCAGCCGGGCCAGAACCGCATGCACATGGCCGGCATGCACAGCGTGCGGGCCACGCGGGCCGCCGCCGCCAGCCGGGCCGCGGGCCGCTCGCGCAGCGCGATCGGCTTCTCGACCAGCACGTGCTTGCCGGCCGCCAGCGCCGCCAGCGCGAGGTCCACGTGGGTGTCGGTCCAGGTGCAGATGCTCACGACGTCGAGGTCGTCGCGGGCGAGCAGCTCCTCGGGCTGCTCGTGGCCGTCCACGTCGCGTGGATCGAACAGGCGCTCGGCCGCCGCCGGCCGGCCCAGGTTGCCGGCCGACGGCACGCGCCCGGCGCGCCGCGCGGGGTCGGGGTCGCAGACCGCCACCAGCCGGTTGGACAGGCCGGCGGCGTCGGCGGCGCGGTAGGCCTCCACGTGCGTGCGGCCCATGAACCCGAGGCCGATGACGCCCACCCGCAGCGGGCCGCGCCGCGAGGCCGGCGCGCGCGAGGGCGCCCTCTGCCGCTTGCGCCGCTTCGCGCTCACGCGGCAGCCCCGGTCCGCCGCGAGCGCACGAGGTCGCGCGCGCGCCGGATGTCGCCGATGCGGTCGCTGCCCGCCTCGCGCTCGATCATGAGATCCACGCGCAGGCCGGCGCGCGCGACGGCGCCGAAGAAGCCGTCCCAGTCCACCTCGCCCGTGCCGGCCGGCACCTCCACGCCCCAGCTTCCGGGCACGCGCGGCCGGCGGGCGTCCTTCACGTGGATCTGCCGCACGCGGCCAGCCAGCGCGCCGAAGGCCGCGACCGGCTCGTCCATGTCGTAGAGCAGCAGGTTGGCGGGGTCGAAGTTCACGCCGGCGGTCGGGCGGTCGAGCTGCTCGAGCACGTCGAGCAGCGTCGCGGCGCGCTCCTGGCCGGTCTCGAAGCCCACGGCCACGCCGTGCTCGCCGAAGACGTCGACCATCTGGCGCAGGCGGTCGACCAGCACCGCGCGGCGCGGGTCGGCGCGGCCCTCGGGCAGGAATCCGGCGTGGAAGGTGACCAGTGGCAGGCGCAGGCGCCAGGCCAGCACGGCGTTGGCGCGCGCGGCGGCCAGGTTCCCGGGCCAGCGCGCGTCGGGGCCGACGCCGCCGGTGGCGCGGATGGACTCCGGCGTCGAGTAGTCCTCGCCGTCCATGGCCATCATGCCCGAGCGCAGCCGGAGGCCGGCGGCCAGCAGGCTGCGCACGGTGTCCTCGATGTTCCAGGCGCCGGTGCGCAGCGGATCCAGCGCAAGCTGCAGCGCGTCGACCCCGCACCAGCGCGCCTTCTGTGCCAGGTCCTGCGGGCTGCGGGGCTTGAGCGACCAGCTGCAGGCACCGAGGTGCGACGACTCGACGAGGGCGGACTCGGCCATGCGGGGCGGGAGTGTACCGCTCGCGCGTGAAGGCCGCGGGCCCGCGTCAGCCGGCGACGTCGCTCCGCGCCGGCTCGGCCATCCGCACGCCCAGCGCCGAGGGCAGGGCGGTGAGGGCCATCGCGCCCAGCAGGCACAGCACGGCAAAGAGCGCCGCCTCGGCCTCCCGCGGCAGCGACACGGGCGCGCCGCCCAGCGAGCGCGCGAGCAGCTCGGAGGCGCGCGGCAAGCTGTGCGCCGGCAGCGCACTGACCAGCGGCACCAGCGCCAGCCACTGCACAGCGCCCAGCAGCAGGCCGCGGCGCATCACCACCAGCAGCCGCACGGTATGGCGCGCGAGCAGGACCGCGCCCAGCGCCCAGCCACCGAGGAAGGTGACCAGCACGAAATCGGGATCCGGCTCCCGCAACACCGGCTCGGTGAAGGCCAGAGCCGCCGCCATGTATAGGAGCAAGCCAGCAGGGAAGCCAAGCAGCGTCGCGAGCGCGGCCGTCGCCGCCCGCGAACCGCGCTGCGCCACGACGGGCACGACGCGCCTCGAGTCCACGTGACCCACGTGCAACCCCTCCGATCCTTCTTCCAACCCCCGCGTGTCCGTGCCGGACGATCCCGCCCACGGCGACTCGCTCGACACACGCCTCGGCCCACGGCGCAGCTGCCATTCTATCACCGACAGCCTGCCGGAAATCGAGGACGAAACGGCCCTTTTCCGGCCTGCCCACCCCCCGATCAGGTGCCGGGCGCGGAATCGACCTGCTGGCCGCCGCCCGTGAACTCCTTGCGCCGCAGCGTGCGGGCAGAGAGGGCCAGGAAGACCACCACGAACACGGCCAGGGTGACGAGCGACACCGTGACGGAAGGCGGATCCAGGCCCATTTCCTGCATCAACTCGGGGCGGAACGCCTGGTCATCCGTCGCGCGCCACATGAGGTTGCGCGCATGGAAGGAGATGGACAGCGTGGCAAAGCCCGAGGGCAGGTTGCCGATCAGGCCCTCGAAGACCAGCACGTAGATGAACGCGCTCATGATCGAGCGCCGCAGCCACAGGCCGAGGAAGAGGAAAACGGCCGTGTACGCCAGGATGGCCAGGGCCACGATGGCGAGGACCGCGGCCGCGTCCGGCAGGTAGTGCGCCAGCGCGCCTTCGTGCGGCGCGACGCACAGCGCGTAGAGCACGGCCAGCGCGGGCAGCGTCAGCAGCAGCGCGCGCCGCACGGAGGCCAGGTAGCGGCCGAGCACGAGCAGGGTGCGCGACACGGGCACGCCGAGCACGTAGTTGGCCGTGCCGCCCTCCCATTCGTCGCCGAAGGCAGCCGTGCCCAGGAACACCAGCGAGAGCGGCACGATGACGCGCAGGTAGGCATTGCTCACGCGCGTCGCGAAGCTGGCGAAGGCCGAGCCGCGCCCCTCACCCCAGACGAGCAGCGCCAGCTGCACCACCAGCGGCAGGCCCACCAGCGCGCACAGGCCCAGCAGGCGCTTGCCGCGCAGCGCGCCGGCGCTGCACGAGAGGTCGGCGGCGCGCACGGCGGCCCAGCCCGTGGTCGGCGCGGGACGGCGGCTGGCTGCGGTGCCCATGCGTCAGTCCACGAGGTAGGCGAACACCGAGGCCAGGTCCTCGTCCAGCGGATCCACGGCGTACACGCGACACGCTCCGTTCGCGACGAGCTGCTGCAGCTGGGCGCAGGTGCGGTCGGGGCGCAGCGTCTCCAGGATCACGCCGCCTTCCGTCATCTGCAGGCCCGCCAGCAGGCCATCGTGCTGCAGGAGCTCGCGCGCCAGGTCGCGCGGCCGGTCGGTCAGCACGCGGATGCGGCGCGCGTACTTGTCGAGCAGGTCGCGGATGCTCGGCACCGTGCCCTCGGCCAGCACCTGGCCGTGGTGCAGCAGCACGATGCCGTTGGTCATGGCCTCCACCTCGTGCAGCACGTGGCTGCTGACCAGCACGGTGGCGCCCTCGTCGCCCAGCTCGCGCACGATGCGGATGAAGTCACGGCGCATCACCGGGTCGAGGCCCGTGAGCGGCTCGTCCAGCACGAGCACGTCGGGATCGTGCAGCAGTGCCTGCGCCAGCTTGAGCCGCTGGCGCATGCCCTTGGAGAAGCCGCCCGTGCGGCGGTCGATGGCGTCCTGCAGCCCGACGCGCACCAGGCAGTCCTCGGCGCGCGCGCCGGCCGCCGGGCCGGAGAAGCCGCGCAGCCGCGCCTGGTCGGTGAGGAAGCGCCGCGCGGTCAGCTCCTCGTACAGGCCGTCGCCGTCGGACACGTAGCCGATCCGCGCCAGCGCACCGAGGTTGTTGCGGACGGGCTCGCCGTCGAGCAGCACGCGGCCGTCGCCGGGCGAGGCCAGGCCCACGATGAGGCGGATCAGCGTGCTCTTGCCCGCGCCGTTGGGACCGAGCAGGCCGGTGACGCCGGGCGCGAACGCGAGGTCCACCGCGTCGAGAGCCAGCACGTCGCCGTACCAGCGCGACACGCGCTCGAGACGCAGCGCGGCCGGCGAGCGGCGCGTGGCCTGCGCGGCGGGCGGCGCGGCGGCGGGGGCGGGCGCCACGCTCACGCGACCACCTCCACTGGCTTGACCCGCGCGCGCAGCACGCGCAGGCAGACGAAGACCCACAGCGCCAGCACCAGCCCCGACTGCCACACCGGGACGGTGGTGACGAGATCCACGTCGTTGCCGAGCACCAGGTTCATGACCTGCCGGATGTTGAAGCCGATCTGGAGCAGCCAGAAGGCGTCCACGTTGAAGACTTCGCGCAGGATGTTGCTGACCACGAACTCCAGCATCACGATCACGCCGATCCACAGGATGGCGGCGTTGCGCGCGCGGTCGGCCAGGCTGCTGGCGGTCAGGATGGTGAGGGCGGGCATGGCGACCCACACCGCGCCGGCCACCAGCGTACGCCCGAGCAGGCCCGCGAGCCGCAGCGTCTCGCCTTCCACGCTCCACGACACCGAGAGCTGCGCCAGGATCATGACGGCCGTCGGGATCACCGTCACCAGCGCGACGAAGAAGGCGATCGTCCCGAGCTTGCCCAGCAGGTACTGCCGCACGGTGATCGGCCGGCTGAGGTACATCTCGAGCGCGTTCGCGCGCCGGTCTTCCGCGATGAGCCCCGAGCCGATGAGCACGCAGGCCACCATCACGAAGACCCACTGGGACAGGAACATGTAGGTGTAGGCCCAGCCGGGGCTGGGCGTGATGACCTGCAGCAGCTCGGAGTCCTTCAGGCTCTCGACGACGCCCCGCGGGAACTGATCCGCGTGCGCCATCGCGTAGGCGGAGAAGTAGATCAGGCCGAGGAAGAACACGAACGGACCGAAGGCCGCCAGGATCAGGCCGATGGCCGGGATCTTGCGGCGGAACACGATGGCCGTCCCGCGTTTTACCCCGCCCTCGAACACCACCGCCGCGCCCTTCACCGGCGCCGTGCGGTCGCCCTTCCAGCGGCTGTAGCTGCGGTCGTGGATGACCATCAGTGCTGCGCTCCGAGCACGTCCATGAGCGCCTCCTCGAGCGTCACGCGCACCGGCCGCACCGAGCGCAGCACGACGCCGCTGGCCACCGCCGCCTCGAACAGCGGCCGCGTCTCGCCGTCGCCGGTCAGCTTGACCTGCAGGTCGCGGTCCTTCTCCTCCAGCACCGACAGGCCGCGCGCCTCGCACGCGGCGCGGAAGGCGGCGGGCTCGCCGGCGATGCGCACCAGTGCCGCGTCGCCGTGGCTCTGCGCCAGAGCGCGGATCTCCTCGTGGCGCACCACCTTGCCGCCCTGCACGACCACGACCCGGTCGCACACCTCCTCGACGTCGCGCAGGAGGTGGCTGGACAGCAGCACGTGGATGCCCTTCTCGTGCGCGATGAAGCGGATGAGCTCCAGCATCTCGACGCGGCCCTTGGGGTCGAGGCCGTTGGTGGGCTCGTCCAGGAACACGAGGTCGGGGTCGTGCACCAGCGCCTGCGCCAGCTTGACGCGCTGCTTCATGCCGGTGCTGTAGGTGCCCACGTCGCGGTAGCGCGCCTCTTCGAGGCCCGCGAAGAGCAGCACCTCGTGCGCGCGGCGCCGCGCGTCGGCGTCGGGCATGCCCGACAGGCGCCCGGCGTAGAGCGTGGCCTGGAAGCCGGTGAGGCCCGGGAAGACGGCCTCGCGCTCGGGCATGTAGCCGATGCGCCGGCGCAGGGCGGCCACGTCGCCCCCGAGCGGCACGCCGAGCACCGAGCCACGTCCCGCGGCCGCGTCGAGCAGGCCGAGCAGCGTCTTGATCAGGGTGCTCTTGCCCGCGCCGTTGGGCCCGAGCAGCCCCACCGCGCCGCCGGGCAGCGAGAGCGTGACGTCGTCCAGCGCCGTGCGCGGGCCGTAGCGCACCGTGAGGCCGGAGAGCTCGATGATGGGCGCCACGCCGCCGGTGGTCACGAGAGGGCTCGGCACGGGGAGTGGCTTTCCATGCGCGCGGCGCAGTCTACCCATCCCGGGGGGCGGCTTCGACGTGGCGACTGCGGGGCGTGCTCACGGGGCATGTTGTGGGAAAACGAGGCGCGCCCTTTCGTGCCGCGGCGCGCCCGCCCCGCACCCGGCCGGGAAGCGGCGAGGCTCGTCAGCGCGGAGGGCGTGCCCCGCGCAGGGCCCACAGGCTGGCCACGCACCAGAAGCCCTCGAGCGCGACGAAGACCCATTCCCCGATGACCGCCGAATATGCCGCCAGCACGCCGGCACCGGCGGCGTTGGCCAGCAGGTAGCGGAGGGACGTGGCCGCGCAGCGTCCGCGCTGGTTGGCGAGATAGGCTCCCACGAGGCACAGCAGCCCGGCCACGGACAGGGCGCGCCAGACGAGTCCGGGTTCGGTGCCCATGCCGGCGCGCGAGTCTAGCAACGCGGCGCCCGGGCACGCGCCGCCCGCCCGCGCGAGAGCGACACGCGCCTCCGGCAGTGGCGCGTGGGCTCAGGAGGCGGCACGCTGGTGCCCCGCTCCGGAAGCCGCCCCATGATGGATCGACCCGACCCCCACGCCTCGCGCCGCGACCTGCTCGCCGAGGGCCTGCGCCTCGGCGCGCTCGTCGCGCTCGCCACCGGCGCCGGCGCCCTGCCCGGCTGCGCGCTCTTCGTGAAGACCGCCGAGCCCGACGTCGTCCTGCAGCCCGTGGACGGCGCCGTGCACCTGCCGCGCGCCGCGCTGCCGTGGGAGCGGGGGGAGAGGTCCTGGCTCATCGTGGCCGTGGCCGGCACGGAGGACAAGCTCCTGGTGCTGCGCACGCCCGACGGCGAGGTGGATGTCCTGACCACCACCTGCACGCACCGCGGGTGCGACGTGGGCTACGAGGCCTCCCGCAACCTGGTCGTGTGCCCGTGCCACGGCTCGGAATACGACGTGCACGGCGGCAACGTGCTCGGTCCGGCGAAGCGGCCGCTGCGCCGCTACACCGTGCAGTCCGGGCCCGACGGGCTGGTCGTGCGGCTCGACTGAGTGCGCGACGCCAGGAGCCCGTTGAAGACGTGCGTCGATGCCGGGAGCGAGGGATTTCGCGTCGGATCGAGGCGCCGGACCGCAAGCGAAGCAGAGCTTCGCTGAGGATCCGGCAACGAAGAGCCGACGCGAATGACCCGCTCTCCGGCGCGAATGACTCCTTCAACGGGCTCCTACGCCGGCCGCGCCGCGTTCCGCGCCGGCAGGCGCAGCAGCGCCCGGATCGCGGGGCCCGACAGCAGCGAGGTGATGATGGCCATGACGACCATGGCCACGAAGAGCCGGTCGTCGATGACGCCGTGCTCGCGCCCGACGCCCGCGAGGATGATGCCCGTCGCGCCCCGCGCGTTGAGCGCGAAGGCGATGGCCCACGTCTCGCGGTCGGCGCGCAGCCCGGCCAGCCGCGCGCCCAGCACCACCGCGCCCATCTTGCTCACGCAGGCCACGGCCACCACGAGCAGCACCAGCGGCGCATCGAAGGCGGTGACGAAGTCCGCGCTCATGCCCATGGACACGAAGTAGATCGGCGCGAAGAAGGAGAGCGCAAAGTGCGCGATGGCGTCGTGCGCCTCGTGCCGCTCCTCCTCCAGCCCGCCCAGCGCGGCCCCCACGAGGAAGGCGCCGAGGAAGGCGTGCACGCCCAGCTTCTCCGCGGCCATGCTGGCCAGCAGCACGGCCACCGTGGTGGCCATGATGAAGCTCGCCGGCCACGAGGCACGCGCCCGAAGCCAGTGCAGCGCGCGCGGGCCGAGCCAGCGCCCGATGGCCAGCACGCCGGCGCAGAAGAGCAGCACGAGCACGATGCCCGTACCGAGGTCCGCGCCGCTGGCCGCGCCCGCGGCCGTCGGCGGCGCGAGCTGGCCCAGCACGATGGCGAAGAGCGTCCAGTTCACGAGGTCGTCCACGATGGTGGCCGTCATGACCACCGTGCCGAACTCCTTGTCCAGCAGCCCGAGGTCCATGAGCACGCGCGCGATGACCGGGTTAGCCGAGTTGGCCAGGTTCATGCCCACGAACAGCGCCAGCGCCAGCCGCTGGCTGTGCGCCAGCGGCCCCCAGAACGAGGCCGGCACGGCGTAGACCAGGGCGACGCCGGCGAGGATGGGCAGCACCGTGCCCACCAGCCCGATGAAGGCCGCGCGCCGGCCCAGCCGCCGCAGGTCGGAGACGTTCACCTCCAGCCCGGCCACGAACAGGAAGAACAGCATCCCGAGCTTGATGGCCGCCTCGCGCGCGACCGACACCGCGGGCGAGGCGTTGAACAGGCCCTGCCACAGGTCCGGAGCCAGCGCGCCGAACAGCGTGGGACCGAGCAGGATGCCGCCGAGCATCTCGCCCAGCACGGCGGGCTGCCCGAGCCGCCGCAGCACGTGCCCGCCAGCCACGGCGCAGGCGAGCATGACCGTGATCTGCAGCGTGAAGAGGACGAAGTCGGCGGAGTTCACGGCGCTCAGCTCCGGGGCCGCCATCACGCGGCCAGCGGCGCGGGAGTGTGGCATGCCGGGCGGCCCGAGTCACCCGCGCCGCACGGTCACTGCAGCGCCAGCCAGCTCCCGGGATAGTCGAGCACGAGCACATGACGGTCCAGCACGTCATTGCCCAGGATCCCGTCGAGCGGCGCGCCGACCCTGTGCCCGAGCTACCGGAAGCTGCGCGCCCGTGTCGAGCACGAAGGGGAACGGGCCGCGGCCGTCCACCACCACGGGCAGCAGGTGCAGGCCGTGCTCTCCGCCTGCACGCCGCAGCCGGGCTGGCGGGCCCCCCGGCGCATCGGGGATCATCGGCCCCATGCCGCTGGTCCTGCACAACACGCTGACGCGCCGCAAGGAGCCGTTCGTCCCGGTCTCGCCGGGCCGCGTGCGCATGTACAACTGCGGCCCCACGGTCTACAGCCCGGCGCACATCGGCAACTTCCGCTCCTTCCTCTTCGCGGACGTGCTGCGCCGCTGGCTGGAGGTCTCGGGCCACGCCGTGACCCAGGTGATGAACATCACCGACGTGGGCCACGCGCGCGACGACGACCCGGACTTCGGCGAGGACAAGCTGGACGCCGCGGCGCGCAGGGAGAAGCTCGACCCGCTGGCCATCGCGGACAAGTACGCGGCGCTGTTCCTGACCGACCTCGACAAGCTCGGCATCCAGCGCGCCCACCACCATCCGCGCGCCACGCAGTACATCCCGCAGATGATCGCCATCATCCAGCGGCTCATCGAGACCGGCCACGCCTACGTGGCCGGCCACGACGTGTACTACTCCGTCCCCAGCTTCCCCGCCTACGGCAGGCTCTCGGGCAACACCGGCGACGACCTCGTGGCCGGCGCGCGCGTCGAGGTGCGCGAGGAGAAGCGCGACCCGCGCGACTTCGCGCTGTGGAAGTCCGACCCGCACCACCTGATGCAATGGGACAGCCCGTGGGGCAAGGGCTTCCCGGGCTGGCACATCGAGTGTTCGGCCATGAGCCGCGCGCTGCTGGGCGAGGGCACGCTCGACATCCACACCGGCGGCGAGGACAACGTCTTCCCGCACCACGAGTGCGAGATCGCCCAGTCCGAGGGCGCCTTCGGGCAGACCTTCGTGAAGTACTGGCTGCACGCGCGGTTCCTGCAGGTGGACGGCGGCAAGATGAGCAAGTCGCTCGGCAACCTGTACACCGTCGGGCAGCTCGAGGAGCTTGGCCATGCGCCCGTGGCCGTGCGCTTCGCGCTCGTCCGCGGCCACTACCGGCAAGTGCTGAACTTCACGATGGACGGGCTGCGGCAGGCTGCCGCGGACGTGCGGCGGCTGCGCCTGTTCGCGGAGGCCATGGCCGAGGCCGCGGCCGGCGCCGCGCCGCCGGCCGCCGCGCCGGCCTGGCTGACCGAGGCCGTGGGCAAGTTCGACGCCGCGATGGACGACGACCTCAATCTCTCGGCCGCGCTGGACGGCGTGTTCTCGCTGCTGGGCGAGGCCAACCGCCACGCAGCGCGCGGCGCCGAGGCGGCCGCGGCGCTGGCCACGCTCCTGCGCTTCGACCGCGTGCTGGGCGTGCTGCCCGCGGCGCCGGCCACGCTCGACGCCGAGGTCGAGGCGCTCATCGCGCAGCGCGACGCGGCGCGCGCGGCCAGGGACTGGAAGACCGCCGACGCGCTGCGCGCGCGGCTCGCGGACATGGGCATCGAGCTCCTGGACGGCAAGCAGGGCGCGCGCTGGCGCCGCACGGGCGTGGGCACGTGACCGACGACGGCCAGGTCACGCAGTCCCCGGACACCTCGCCGGAGATCGAGGCGCTGCAGGTCGCCCGTTGGCGCGCCATGGAACCGTGGGAGAAGCTCGCGCTGGTCGCGAGCCTGCAGCGGCTGGCCGACGGCGCCGCGATCGCAGGCATCCTCGATCGGCATCCCAAGGCCGACGTGACGGAGATCCGGCTCAGGCTGGCGGCGCTGCGCTATGGTCGTGACTTCACCAACGAGCACTTCGGCTGGGATCCTGAGGTCCATGGCTGGTGAGCCGTGGGACGTGATCGACGCGCTGTTCGCGTTCCTGGAGCGCCTGGAGGCGGCCGACTTCGCCTATGCGATCGGCGGCTCGGTCGCCAGCAGCGCTTTCGGCGAGCCCCGCACGTCGGCGGACAGCGACGTCCTCGTGGACCTGCCGCGCAACCGGTTCGACGCGTTCGTCGCGGCGCTCGGCCCGGAGTTCTACGTGCCGCGTGACAGCGCGGCGCGCGCCGTGGAGGCCAGGTCCTCGTTCAATGTGATCCATCTGCCCACGAGCGCGAAAGTCGACATCTTCGTCGCAGGCACGTCGGTCTTCGACAGGGAGCAATTCGAACGGCGCGTGCGAAAGCCGCTCCTCCACGAGGGCGCGCCGGTCTGGATCTCGGCGCCGGAGGTCATGGTCCTGCAGAAGCTGCGCTGGTTCCGCTGCGGCGGCAGCGCCTCGGACCGCCAGTGGCGTGACGTGCTCGGCATCCTCAAGGTGCAGGCCGGCCGCCTCGACGAGGCCTGGATGCGGCAGCACGCGGCGGCACTCGGCGTAGCGGACCTCCTCGATCGCGCGCTGCGGCTGCAGGGTCCGCCGCCGCGCTGAGCGTGCCGGCTGGTGCGCCGCTCGCCGATCCGTAGACTCGCGCGGTCGCCGCCCGCCCGCACCGGGTCCGGGGCGCTGTGAAAGGGAATGGCCCATGCCGAACGTCGCGCGGATGCTTGCCCTGGTCCTGGCTCTCGTCGTCCTGGCCGGGCCGGCGAACGCGCAGTCCAAGTCGAAGGGCAAGTCGGCCGGCAAGCCTGCGACCACGCCGGCGAAGGCCGAGGCGCAAGCCGCGCCGGCCGCCGTCTCGCCCTCGCTCGCCTCGCTGCAATTCGAGAAGCAGGAGCTGCCGGAGGGCGTGACGCCGGGCGAGGGCGTGCCCTGCATCTCCGTCCAGGCGCGCATCTACTTCGACGACCCCGGCTACCTGCAGCCCAGGATCCCGGCGCCGGTGGGCAAGGTGGGCCAGTCGTTCATGAAGGGCAAGACCGTGCTCGGCAGCGTCATGGCCTTCGAGTTCGCCGAGCCCGTCTCGGAGGACCTGCAGGGCTTCTTCACCGGGCTCATCTGGGGCAAGGGCGGCCGATCCCGCCAGCACCCCGAGGAGCTGCTGTTCAAGGACCGTTTCCTCGTGATGACGTCCTTCCCCGACGGCGAGCCGCTCGCGGAGTGGTTCAGGATGCGGCTGCAGGAGCGCCTCGTGCTGCTGGGGCCGCGCGACTGGTCGAGCCTCGCGCCGCTCATGGACCAGGTGCTCGCGGCCTTCCGGGCGGGGGACGCGGCCGCCGGCATGAAGCTGCTGCGCGACGACGCCGACAAGGTCGCCGACTACGCCTTCGCGCAGTACCTGCTGGGCGAGTTCGCGACCGAGATGAAGGACTACGCCGTCGCCGAGGCGGCCTACCGGCGCGCGATCGAGATCCACGACGCGGGCACGGACCTCCTTCCCGGCGCGCCCGACACGCTGTGGGCGGCGATCGACGGCCTGGCGCTCGCGCGGCTGAGCCTGGGCCAGGTGGAGCAGGCCCTGCCGGCGCTCGAGCGCGGCGTGGTCCTGGCGCGCACGATCGGCAAGGCTGAGCTCACGGGACGCAGCCTGTACAACTTCGCCTGCGGTCTCGCGCGCAGCAGCCGTTTCGAAGAGAGCTGCAAGGCGCTGTCGGAATGTCTCCGGATGACTCCCGATTACAAGGCGATGGCCCAGGGTGACCCCGACTTCGCCGTGGCGCGCGAGCGGCCGGAATTCCGCGAGCTGCTGGGAAGCTGAGCGGAGCGCATGGCGGACGGCGTCGCAGCGCTGGCCGAGTCCATCCGGCTCGCGCCGGAGCGGAGGACCATGGCGGAACGGGACGCCGACTTCGCCGTGGCGCGGACGCGGCCCGACTCCAGGCAGCTCTGCACCCGCTGAGCGCCCCGCGCGTCAAGGCGCGGCATCGGGCCGGTGCGGCTCGCCGTCCTCCGCATCGCCGACCGGCGGGTCCTTCTGCCCCTTGGCCAGCTCGTCCAGCAGCCCCAGCATGCGCGCGCCCTTCTCGATGCTCTCGTCGTACAGGAAGCGCAGCTCGGGCAGCGTGCGCAGGCGCATCGTGGGCGCCAGGACCTCCTGGATGTGGTGCGCCGCGTCGCGCAGGGCCTGCTCGGTGAGCCGCCGCTGCACGGGCGTGCCCAGCACCGTGAACAGCACCTTGCACAGCCGCTTGTCCCGGCTGAGCTTCGCGCCGGTGATGGTCACGAAGCCCAGCCGCGGGTCGTTGAGGCGCTCGAGCACGATGATGGCGATCTTCTCGCGCAGGATCGCCTCGGTGCGTTCGGTGCGGTCCCAGGCCATGGACGTCTCCTGCGAAGGTCGGACGTGACGCGCGAGCCTCAGGTCGTGGCGTCGGACGTGAGCGTGCGCTTCACCTCGGTGACCTCGAAGGCCTCCAGCACGTCGTCCACGGCCACGTCCTCGAAGCCGGCCAGGTGCAGGCCGCACTCGTAGTTCTCGCGCACCTCCTTGACGTCGTCCTTGAAGCGCTTGAGCGAGTCGAGCCGGCCGGTCCACAGCGTCTTGTTCCCGCGCACGACGCGGATGCGGCTGTCGCGCGTGATGACGCCGTCGGTCACGTAGCAGCCCGCGATGTTGCCCAGCTTGCTGGACTTGAACACGGCGCGCACCTGGGCGTGGCCCGTGATGCGCTCCTGCTTCTCGGTGCCCAGCTCGCCCTCGAGGGCCTTCACCAGGTCGTCGGTCATCTCGTAGATGATCTCGTAGGTCTTGAAGGACACGCCGGTCCTGGCGAGCTGCGCCTTGGCGTTCGCATCGGCCTTCACCGCGAAGCCGATGATCATGGCCTTGCTGGCGGAGGCGAGCAGGACGTCGTCCTCGGTCACCGGGCCGACGGCGGCGCGGATGACCTTGAACTTCACCTCGGGGTGCTGGAGATCCTCGACCGTGCGGCGCAGCACGTCGAGCGTGCCGTGCGCGTCGGCCTTGATCATGACGTTCAGCTCGCGCACCTTCTCCTCGGCGATCTTCTCGAACAGGTTCTCGAGCGTCACCGTGTCCACCGCGGCCGGCACCTCGGCCGTCTTCTTGAGGGCCTCGAGCCGCTCGCGCACCGCGACGCGGGCGCGGTTGATGTCCTCGACCACGTAGAGCTGGCTGCCGGCCTCGGGCGGCTCCTCGAAGCCCAGCACCTGGGCCGGCGTGCCGGGGCCCGCCTCGGCGATGCGCTGGCCGCGGTCGTCGAGCAGGAAGCGCACGCGGCCCACGGCCGTCCCGGCCAGCACCGCGTCCTTGGCGCGCAGCGTGCCGTCCTTGACCACCACCGTGGCCACGATGCCGCGCTCGGGATCCTTCACGCTGTCCACCACCACGCCCTTGGCCGGGCGGTCGGGGTGCGCGCGCAGCTCCAGGATCTCGGTCTCGAGCGCCAGGCGCTCGACCAGCTCGGGGAGGCCCTTGCCGGAGGTGGCCGAGACCTCCACGACGCCGACCTCGCCGCCCCAGTCCTCGACCATCACGCCCTTGGTCGCGAGTTGCTGGCGCACCTTGCGCCCGTCCGCGCCGGGCTTGTCCATCTTGTTGATGGCCACGACCATCGGCACGCCCGCCGCCACGGCGTGGTCGATGGCCTCCTCGGTCTGCTCCATGACGCCGTCGTCGCCGGCCACCACCAGCACGGCCACGTCCGTGAGCTGCGCGCCGCGCGCGCGCATCTCGGTGAAGGCCTTGTGGCCCGGCGTGTCCAGGAAGGTGACGCCCGCGCCCTTGGGCGAGCGCACGAAGTAGGCCGACGTGCGCTGCGTGATGCCGCCCGCCTCACCCGCGGCCACCTTGGTCTTGCGCAGCGCGTCGAGCAGCGAGGTCTTGCCGTGGTCCACGTGGCCCATGACGGCCACCACCGGCGGCCGCGGCTGCGGCTCGCCGACGAGCGCCTCGCGGCGCTTCTCCTCGTCCGCCAGCAGGCGGTCGGCCTCGGTCTCCGGCGGCAGCACCGTGATCTCCCGGTTCATCTTGATGGCCAGCTCGAGCAGGCGCTCGCCATCGAGCATGGCGTTCTTGTCGCGCGTGTCGAACGCGCCCTCGAACTGCTCGAGGATCTCGCGCGCCTTGACGCCCAGCATCTCGGACAGGTCGCGCGCGCTGATGGGCGGCCGCACCTCGATGCCGTGCGTCGGGCGCTCGGCCGGCTTCCTGGCCTTGCCGCGCGCGGCCGGGATGATCGAGCGCCGCATCGGCGGGCGGCGCGGCGCGGGCCGGCGCTGGCCGGTGAAGTGCCCGATGCGGATGGCCGCGAGCGCGGTGTTGTCCTCGGGATCGAAGACCCAGTCCATGCCGGCGCTGCCGGGCTTGGCCTTGGCCTTGGCCTTGGCGGCCTCCTGCTCGGCGATCGTCTTGCGCGCCGCCACCTGGCCGCCGGCGACGCCGCGCCGGCCGGGAGCGGGCAGCGTGGGATCGGCCGGGTCGAAGCCGCTGGGCCCGGGCGCCTGCTGGGGGCGATGGCGCGGCGTCACGTCCTGCGGCTTGAGCTCGATGCGCCCGAGGATCTTCGCGCCGCGGCGGCGCGTGGGGCCGCTGGTCTCGGTCTTGCCGCTGCGGCCCTCGTCGGCCGTGGCCGGCTTGGCCTCGCCCACGGCGCCGCCCGCCTCGGGCTCGCCCGCCTCGTCCTCGCCGGCAACACCCTTCAGCTCGTCCGCATTGGGCGGAAGCGCGACGTGTCCGCCGATGGTGACCAGCACCTTCCGGCCATCCGCCGTGCCCTCCGGGGCGGCGTCGGCCTCGGGCTCGAGCGTCTCGGGCGGCGCGGTGGCCAGCGCGGGGGCCGGCTCGGGCTCGGCGCGCGACGGCTCGACGATCGTCGGCGCGGCTGCGGGCGGCGCGGGCGGCGCAACCTCGGCGGCGGCGGGCGCCACGTCCGGCTCGGGTGCCGGCGGCGCAGCGGCCTTCTCGGCCGCAGCCTTCTCGGCGGCCGCAGCCGCCTCGTCGTCCTTGACCTTCTTCGCCTTGGCGGCCTTCTTGGCCTCCTTGGCGGCGATCTCCGACAACTCCTCGGTCCAGGCCGCCTTCAGGATGCCGATGGTGCCCGGCTCGACGTTGCTGCTCGCCGACTTGATGCCGGGCAGGCCCAGCTCCTTGGCGATGGCGAGCAACCGCTTGCTGTCAGCGTTCAGCTCCTTGGCCAGCTCGTGCAGTCTCACGGGACACTACTCCGCCTTGGACGACAATTGGTCGCCCGCCGGCTCGTCCTGGTTCGCGGAGCCGCCTTCGCCGGACGATGTCGGCGGAGGCGCGATGAGATTCCCGTGCTCGTCCCGGGCGCTGTGCGGCATCTGCGTCACGCCCTCGATCTTGATGTCCCACCCGGTGAGCCGGGTGGCGAGACGAACGTTCTGTCCCTTGCGGCCGATGGCCAGCGCGAGCTGGTCGTCGGGCACGACGACGCGCGCCACCTTCTTCTCGCGGTCCAGCGAGAGGGAGGCCAGCTGCGCCGGGCGCAAGGCGTTGGTGATGAGGTCCTCGTCGGACTCGCTCCAGCGGATGATGTCGATCTTCTCGCCGTTGAGCTCGTCGGTGATGGCCTTGATGCGCGTGCCGCGGATGCCCACGCAGGCGCCCACGCAGTCCACGCGCTGGTCGTTGCTGAACACCGCGATCTTGGTGCGGTAGCCGGGCTCGCGCGCGATGCGCCGGATCTCGATGACCCCTTCGGCCACCTCCGGCACCTCGAGCTCGAACAGGTTGCGCACCAGGTCGGGCGTGACACGCGAGAGCAGGATGCGCACGCGGCCGCCCACCTGCTTCACCTCGGTGATGATGCCGCGGATGCGGTCGCCCGGGCTGTACATCTCGCCCTTCACCCGCTCGCTGCGCGGGATGATGGCCTCGGCCTTGCCGATGTTGACCACCAGCGTGCCGCCCTCGATGCGCTGCACCGTGCCCAGCACCAGCACGCCCACCCGCTCGTGGTACTCGGCGTACACGGCCTGGTTCTCGGCCTCGCGCAGGCTCTGGATGATGACCTGCTTGGCCGTCTGGGCCGCGATGCGCCCGAGGTCGATGGCGCCGGTGTCCACGTCGGACGTGACCGAGAGCTGGCCGCTCTGGCGGTCCAGCGTGCAGCGGATGGGCACGTCCTTGCCCAGCTTGGGCTCCACGGCCTTCTGGATGGCGGCCACCATGGCGCTCTCGATGGTCTCGAAGATGAGCTCCTTCGGGATGTCCTTCTCGAGATGGATGGATTCGATGATGCGCAGCAGTTCGCTGTTCATGATCGTGATCCTCGTTCTCGGGAAAAGGTCGTGGCGCCGCCCACGCGGGCGCCGCCCTCTCGCACCCCTCCGCCCGAAATGCAAGCAAGTGGGCCGAAGACCCACTTGCAGTCTCGGTCGGAGAGGGACGCGGGAGCCCATCATTAGGCGCCCTGCGAGGCACGCGTGTCAAGGCGGACGCGCGCGCAACCGCCGTTCCGGCCTCGTTTTCAGGTACCGCCGCCGCCGCGGCGGAGGGACGGCGCTCCGCTGGCTGCTAGAATCCGCCGCTCCCCGTTCCGCCTTGGCCAAGGGCCCCGCCATGCCGAAGACTGCCCCGGATGCCGCCGGCGCGACGACCGGGCCGGCGCGCCCGCCCCGGCCGCGACTCCAGGTGGCCCTCGACTTCAACGTGCTCTCACGCGCGCAGCGCGCCGCGCAGGAGGCCGTGGCCGGCGGCGCCGACCTGCTCGAGGTGGGCACGCCGCTGCTCAAGTCCGAGGGCCTCGACGCCGTGCGCCGCCTGCGCGAGGCCTTTCCCGCCGTGCCGATCGTGGCCGACACCAAGACCATGGACGCCGGCCGGGCCGAGATGGAGATGGCCGCCAAGGCCGGCGCCTCTTTCGCGACGGTCCTGGGCGTGGCCTCCGCCTCCACGCTCCGCGAGTGCGTGGAGGCCGGCCGCAACTACGGTATCGCCGTCATGGTGGACCTCGTGGGCACGCCCGACCCGGTGGCCGTCGCGCAGCGCGCCCAGTCCCTCGGCGCCGCGGGCGTCGGCGTCCACTGCCCCATCGACGAGCAGATGCTGGGCCGCGATCCCTTCGAGACCCTGCGTGCCGTACGCGCCGCCGTGACCATCACCGTGGCCGTGGCCGGCGGCATCACGGCCGAGAGCGCCGCCACCGCCGCCGCCGCGGGCGCCGACATCGTCATCGTCGGCGGCGCCATCACCAAGAGCGCCGACGCCACCGCCGCCACCCGCGCCGTCGTCTCTGCCCTCTCCGGCACCCAGGCCCGCCCCACCGGCGAGTTCCGGCGCTACGGCAGGGAGGAGCTGCGCGAGGCCTTCAGCCGCGTGTCCACGCCCAACGTCTCGGACGCCATGCACCGGGCCGGCGCGTTGCTCGACATCCACTCCGTGGTGCCCGGCAAGCACACCGTCGGCCGCGCCCTCACCGTGCGCACGTACCCTGGCGACTGGGCCAAGCCCGTGGAGGCCATCGACCTCGCGCAGCCCGGCGACATCCTGGTCATCGACGCAGGCAGCCGCCCGCCGGCGGTGTGGGGCGAGCTGGCCACTGAATCCTGCCTGCAGCGCCAGCTGGCCGGCGTGGTCATCGACGGCGCCATCCGCGACGTCGACGCCATCCGCGCGCTCGGATTCCCGGCCTTCGCGCGCCAACAGTGCCCCAACGCCTGGGAGCCCAAGGGCTTCGGCGAGATCGGCACGCCCGTCACCGTGGGCGGCGTGCGCGTGGCCACGGGCGACTGGATCGTGGCCGACGACAGCGGTGTGGTCGCCGTGCCCGCCGAGCGCGCCGTCGAGGTCGCCAACCGCGCCCTCGACGTGCTCGAGATGGAGAACCGCGTGCGCGGCGAGATCCGCGGCGGCCGCACGCTGTCGGCCGTCATCGAGCTGTACCGCTGGGAGAAGGCGCACTGATGGGTCCGGCCGCCGCGGCCGTGCGCGTGACGGTCAATGGCGAGCCGCGCGAGCTGCCCCTTGGCAGCACCGTGGCCGACCTGCTCGCGCGCGTCGCGCCGCCGGGCCGGCCTTGCGCCGTGGAGGTGAACCGCGAGATCGTGCCGCGCAGCCAGCATGCCGCACGGGCGCTGGCCGAGGGCGACGCGGTCGAGGTGGTGGGCTTCGTGGGCGGGGGCTGAGGGGCCTCGGGACCCACCCGGCGCGCGCCCTTTGACAATTGTCGGACAATTGTCCGACGAACGTCGCGCGATTGTCCGAGGTCGCCGAGGCGCCATCTCCCGCGCGCCGCCGCGTCCCGCCCCTGCCGGGCGCTAGAATCCGCGCCATGGTTTCCGGCGACACGCCCCTGGTCCTCGGCGAGCACCGCTTCACGTCGCGGCTCTTCACCGGCACGGGCAAGTACCGCACCTTCGAGCTCATGCGCCGGGCGCTCGTGGCCAGCGGCAGCGAGTGCGTCACCGTGGCGGTGCGGCGCGTGCCCCTGACCCACGGCGAGGGCTCGCTGCTCGACTTCATCCCGCCCGGCATGACGCTGCTGCCCAACACCGCCGGCTGCTTCAACGCCGAGGACGCCTGCCGCACCGCGCGCCTCGCGCGCGAGGCCCTCGGCGGCGAGCTCCTGAAGCTCGAGGTCCTGGCCGATCCCGACACGCTGCTGCCCGACCCGCTCGAGACGCTGGCCGCCACCCGCACGCTGGTGAAGGAGGGCTTCCTCGTCCTGGCCTACACCAACGACGACCCGGTGCTCGCGCGCCGGCTCGAGGAGGCCGGGGCCACTGCCGTCATGCCGCTCGGCGCGCCCATCGGCAGCGGCCTGGGGATCCTGAATCCGCGCAACATCGCGCGCATCAAGCAGGCGGCGGCCGTGCCCATCATCGTGGACGCCGGCGTCGGCACGGCCAGCGACGTGTCCATCGCCATGGAGCTGGGCGTCGACGGCGTGCTGCTCAACACCGGCATCGCGCTGGCCGACGACCCGGTGCTCATGGCCAGCGCCATGCACCACGCCTGGATCGCGGGCCGCGCGGCCTTCCTCGCCGGCCGCATGCCGCGGCGCGAGCAGGCCAGCCCCAGCTCGCCGCGCGCCGGGACCATCGCGCCAACGACGGGCGCGCCATCCACGCCGCTGCCGCCGGCGGCGGCCGCGCCGCCCCACGCGTCCAGCGCGCCGTGAGCGCGGCACCCCGGGGCGGCGTGCCGGCCGCATCGACCGCGCGCCGCCTGGCGCGCGCGGCGCTGGCCGGCAACACGGCCGCGATCTCGCTGCCGGCGCTGGGCTTCGCGGGCCTGACCGAGCTGTGCCGCCGCAGTGCCGCGCCGCACGCGCCCGATCCGCTGTTCGGCCGCGACCCGCGCGGCCTGCCCATCGCCTACTCCGAGGCGCGCGCCCTGCGCCCGATCGGCCGCCGCGACGGCTGCGCCGTGTGCGACGGCGAGACCTGCCCCGCCGCCGACGTGGCCGAGCTGCCCGGCGGCGACGTGGCCTGGCTCACGCCCAACCTCTACCCCATCCTCTATCCCTTCGCGGCGACGCCGCACGGCGCCGCGCCGCCGCTGCACGGCGTGCACCTCGTGCAGTGGTCCTCGCTGCGGCACGACGGCGGTCTCACCGGCGCCGACGCGGCCGGCGCCGCGGCCATCGTCGCGCAGTGGTCCGCCGCCGAGGAGTTCCTGCTGCACCACGCCGACGCGGGGTTCCCGGTTTCCGGCGCCGGCGCCGATGGCCTGCCGCATCGCGGCCATTGCGGGCTGGTCAAGAACCGCGGCCATCGCGTCGGCGGCTCGGTCGAGCACGATCACCAGCAGGCGCTGCTCTCCAACGTGCCCTTCGCGGAGCCGCCGCTGAGCATCGGGCTCGCGGACAGCCTGCTGCGCGACGCGACGCTCGAGCGCACCGTGGACTCCGTGGACGGCCTGGCGCTCACGGTCGTGCCGTCCTTCATGCGCCGGCCGCTGCACGCCTTCATCGTGCCGCTCGCGCCCGGCGTCTCGCCCGGCTCGCCGCCTCGCGCGCAGCGCGCCGGTTGGCTGCACCACCTGCCCGTGCCGGCGCGCGACGCCTTCGCGCTGGCGCTGGCGCGCCTCGCCCACGCGGTGAGCTCCGAGATGGAGCGCCGCGCCGGCGAGCCGGCCTGGAACATGATCCTGCACACCGGCCCGGGCTGCGCGCCGCTGCTGGAGCTGAGGCCCTTCACGCAGCCGCTGGGCGGCTTCGAGCAGCTCGGGCTGTGGCTGTGCGAGGAGCGGCCGGAGACGAGCGCGGGGAGGTTGCGGGACGCGCTTGCGTAGCGCCGCTCAGGCGACGCGCAGCGACGCGGGCGCATCCGGGTCGGTCCACGCACGCGGTGATCCGGGAAGCAGGCGGTGACGCGCATCACCAGCGAGTCCTGGCCAGCGAGGTCCCTGTCGCGTGCGACCCGCGCGCCGACGATGTCCTGCACTCGGCTGAGCCGCATCGGCACGGCCGCGTCGCGCAGCCGGTCGCCGAGGCGGTCGAGCTCCCTCCTGGACACTGGGAGCCCCAGGGCAGCCGGTCGGCTGCCTGAGGATGACATGACGCGCGACGGGACACTGGTTCCAAGGCACGAGCCGTCCCTGCACCGAGCTGCGCCCGCGCCCTCAGTACGCCACCTTCTCCGCCTTCTCCAGCCACGCCTTGAACACCGCGCGCGCCTCGTCGCGCAGCAGCGGCACGAGCGGCAGCGCGCGCGCCTCGAGCGGCCGCGCGACCTCGTCCCACAGCGCCGCGTCGTCGAAGCCGGCCTCGGCGGCGTCGGAACGCGTGCCGGCGTAGTGCACGCGGGCGATCCGCGCCCACCAGATCGCGCCGAGACACATGGTGCAGGGCTCGCAGCTCGCGTACAGCTCCGCGCCGGCCAGCGAGAAGCTGCCCAGCGCCGTGCAGGCCTCGCGGATGGCCAGGATCTCGGCGTGCGCGGTGGGATCGTTGGAGGTGGTCACGCGGTTGGCACCGCGACCGAGCACGCGGCCGTCGCGCACGACGAGCGCGCCGAAGGGGCCGCCCGTGCCGCCGCCCACCGACTGCGCCGCCAGCGCGAGGGCCTGGCGCATGAAGGCCGCGTCGGCCGCGGCGCGCGCGGCGCTCACCGCTGGAAGACCGGCAGGTAGCCGAGCGGCACCTGCAGCGTGAGCGACACGATGGCCGTGCCGTAGACCCAGCCGTGCTCGCCGCCGAGGAAGCTGCCGTCGTCGCGCTGCCGCTCCTCGCACGAGGCCACGAAGGCCGGCCACCAGCGGTCGAAGGCCGTGCGCGACCCGTTCTGCCAGTAGGCCTGCGCGGCGTAGAGCGCGCCGTAGTCGATGAAGACCTCGTTGCTGGTCGACTGGCCGATGAACGGGTCGTCGCGCTGCAGGGCCTCGAAGCCGAGCTGCACCGTCTCGCCGGCGTACTCGCCCAGGGCGTTGAGCGTGGACAGCGCCGCGGCCGTGAGCGCCCAGCTCGTCCGATCGTCGTTGAGCGCGTAGCGGAAGCGCCCGTCTTCCTTCTTCTGGCTCTCCTTCATGTAGCCGAGGGCGCGGTCGATGACGGACGTGTTCACCTTGAAGCCCACGTCGCGCGAAGCGCGCAGGGCCTGGATCATGCACACCGTGATGGAGCCCTCGTGGTCCGCCACGCGCCGCGGGTCGTACCACCAGCCGCCCTGCTCGCCCTGGGTGCTCTCGATGAGCTCGACGCCGCGCTCGATGGCGGCGCGCAGCTCGTCGCGCCGCTGCTTGTCGCCGGCCTCCATGCCGTAGGCCTGGCTGAGGGCCAGGACGGCGTAGCCCTGCCCGTGCATGCGCGACACGTCGCCGTCGGTGGTGAAGTAGCCGTCCTCGCCGCAGTGGGCCGCCAGCCAGTCCACCGCGCGCCGCACCGCGCGCTCGTGGGTGCCGCGGTCCGGCAGGTGCCCCGAGGCCATGAGCGACAGGGCGGCCAGCGACGTGACCGCGACCGGCGCCGAGGCGCTGGCGTCGTTGCGGACGATGGAGAAGCTGCCGTCGGGATTCTGGTGGTCGACGAGGAAGGCGTGCGCCTTGACCACCATGCGCTCGACGCGTGCCACCGCCAGCCGGTCGGTGGCCGTGGCCTGGTCGTCGGCGGGCGGCATGCCGGGCGCCGCGAGCGCGGTCGCCAGCAGGAGCGTCGCGGCGCTCATGGCCGGAAGGCCCCCGCGTCGCGCAGCAGCAGCTCGCGCACGTAGGCCTCGAGCCACGTGCGGTAGCGCTCGGGCACGTCGTCGACGTGCAGGTTCAGGAGGCGCTCCTGCAGCTTGGCCGGCAGGACGCCCCAGCGCGCGTCGGTGTCCTTGCGCAGGAAGTCGTCCAGCGCGTCGGGCGGGGGCGCGGCCGTGGCGTCGCGCTGCTCCACCGGCCCCGCATCCTTGCCCGCCGGGGCCAGCGGCGTCCGGCCGCCGGCTTCCGCGCCCGGCTCCGGCTCGCGGCCGGACGCGTCGGCGGAGCCGTCCTGCGGCGTGGGCGCCGCGGCGGCTCCCGCGCGGCCATCCGCGTCGCGCGGCGCGTCGCGCGGCGCGGGCCGATTCCTGCCCGAGTCTCCCGCGCTGCCGGAGGCGCTGCCCGACGAGCAGCTGCCGCCGCCACGTCAGCTTCCCTCGCCACGGTGGTACTTGAACTGGTGGATCAGCTCCTCGAGGTCCGAGATGGCGCTCACGTGGGCGGCCCGCGTGGCCTGCAGCGCGCCGCGAGGCTCGTCGGCGTCCGCGGCCTGCTCGAGCTGGCGATCCACTTCCGCGAGGCTGCGCTGGACGCGCCCGACGAGCTCCCTGGCCGGATCCGGTGCCTGCATCGGCACGCCCAGCACGCCGGCGAGCAGCGCGCCCAGCAGCACGGTCACGGTGCGCCTCCCGTGTCGCGCCGGTTCAGCTCGCGCACGTAGGCCTCGAGCCACGCGCGGTAGCGCTCGGGCACGTCGTCGACGTGCAGGTTCATGAGGCGCTCCTGCATCTTGGGCGGCAGGACGCCCCAGCGCGCGTCGGTGTCCCTGCGCAGGAAGTCGTCCAGCGCGTCGGGCGGAGGCGCGGCCGTGGCGTCGCGCTGCTCGCCGGAGCCGTCGGCTGCCTGCGGCGAGCCCTGCGGCTTGCGGCCGCCCTTGTCCTCGCCGTCCTTGCCCTGCTCGGGCTTGCTGCCCGCCTGGTCCTGCGGCGCGGGCGCCGAGCCGACCTGGCCGCGGCCGTCCGCCTCGCGCGGCGACGGCTGGCTCCGGCCGCCGCCAGCGCCCCCGCCGCCGGACGGGTCGGGCTTGCCGCTGCGCCGGTACTTGATCTGCCGGATCAGGTCCTCGAGATCGGCGATCGTGCGCACGTGCGCTCCGCGCGCCGCCGACAGCTCGCCGGACAGCTCGGACACGTCGGAAGCCTGCTCGAGCAGGCGGTCCACCTCGGCCAGATCCTGCTGGATGCGCTGCACGAGCTTCACGGCGACGTCGTCGCCGACCCCCGCCGGCTGCTCCTGCAGCGGCGCGGCGAAGAGCACGGCCAGCAGCGCGGCGACGGCGCTCACTTCGGTCCCTCCTCGGGCGTCGGGTGGGCCTCGTGCGGCGCTTCGCCCGCGGGTCCGCCCACGCCGCGGAACTTCTCGCGGAACAGCTCGGTCACGCGCTGGTGCTCGGAGGCCCAGCGCTGCAGCAGGTCGCGCGCGCCCTCGTCCAGCTCCTCGCCGTCGGGCGGCACGCTGCTCGCGAAGGCGTCCAGCCGCGCCAGCGCCGCCTGCTCGAGGCGCTGGATCAGGAGCAGCTCGGCCACCGTGGGCACGAGCGGCTCGTCGCCCTGGGAGCCGCCCCCGCCGGGCGGGCTCGCGTCCGGCTTCTCGAGCGCCTCGCGGCGCCGCTCGCGCTCGGCGTCCAGCACGGCCAGCAGGTCGCTGAGCCGCTGCTCGACATCGGCCTGCAGCATCTGGACGTCCCAGCCGGTCTGCTCGTCGGCCAGCTTGTCGGCGACGGCCAGGAGGTCGGCTCGCGTCTGGTCGAGCGCGTGCTCGAAGATCACGGCCTGGTCCTCCGCCAGCGCGGCGCGGATGGCCTCGGCCTCCGCCGAGAGGTCGCGCTCCTGCTCCGCCATGCGACCGGCCGCGCGGCGCTGGCTGCGCGTGAGGCGTTCGTCCTCGCCGCGCGCCGCCTGCAGCTCGGTCGTCTCGGCCGTCAGCTCCTTCTGCTGGTCCAGCATCGCGGTCAGGTCCTCCTTGAGCCGGAAGAGCACCTCTTCCTGGCGCAGCCGCTCGTAGCGCCGGCTCTCGCCCGAGAGCTCCTGCTTCGTCTGCTCGAGCTGCTCGGCCGCCTCGGCCTCGCGCGTCGCGCCCTCCTGCGCGTCGCCGGCCTGCAGCGCCCGCTCCGCCCCCTGCATGGCCTGCTGCGCGCGGGCGGCGGGCTCCTGGAAGCCCTGGTCCGGCAGCTCCGAGAGCCGTCGCATGAGCTCGGCCACCTGCCGCTCCAGCTCGGCCTGCTGGCTGGCCAGCCCGTCCAGCTGTTCCTGGCCGGGCGTGGGCGCGGCCGTCTCCGCCGCGCCCGCGAGGCGCTGCTTGAGCATCTCCAGCAGCCGGTCGAGCGACGCGCGCGCCGACGCCGCGCGCTCGCCGGCGACGCCCAGCTGTTCGGCCTCCACCGCCTGCTGCAGGCGCAGGAGCTCCTCCATCAGCTCGCGCGTGCGGTCGAGCATCTCCGGGCCGGCCTGCGGCTCCACGGCCTCGAGGCGCTGCGCGAGCTCGTCCAGCTTCTGCCCACCCGTGCCCGCCTCCTCGGCCTGCGCCTGCGCCGCGGCCCGGGCGCGGTTGCGCGCGGCCGACAGGCTGCGCTCGGAACGCTCCAGCTCGTCGCGCACCTCGTCGAGACGCGCGGCGGCGCGCTCCATGCGCTCGCGCGCGGCGGCGAGCGCCGGGGAGTCCTCGCGCGGCGGCTCGCCCGGCTTCGGCGCGGCGCCCTCGGGCGTCGCGCCGGACGTGCCTGACGGTGCGGGCGCGCCGGGTGTGGCCTCGCCCGGCGCGGCGCTCTCCCGCTCACCGGCCTGAGGCTCACCGGCCTGCGGCTCACCGGCCTGCGGCTCACCGGCGGACGGCGCGCCGTCGCGAGGCTCGCCGTCCGCGGCCGCCGCGGGCGGCGCGGGCTGGCCGCGCGCGGCGGCGGTCAGCGCCGCGTGCGCATCCTGCATCTCGGCGGCCGCGTCCGCCGCGGCCTCCTGCGCGCGCGTACGGGCCGCTTCCGCGGCCGCGAGCAGCTCGGGAGCCAGGGACTCCTCGCCGGCCTGCACGCCGGGCTGCTGCAGATGCTCGCGCAGCAGCGCCAGCGCCTCCTGCAGCAGGGCCTGCGACGCGGCGTCGGGCGCGGGCTCGGCCGCCAGCGCCCGCTGCTCGCGCGCCATCTGCGCGGCCAGCTCCGACTCTCCCAGCTGCTGGTCCACCTGGTGCCCGAGGCGCGCGGCCTGCTCGGCGTCGGCCAGCTTCCGGGCGAGCTCCTCGGCGGACGAAAGCGCCTGCTCGAGCAGGTCCTTGGGCGTGTCGGTGGTGGCGCGCGTGGAGGCCAGCAGGCGCCGCTGGTTCTCCGCCAGCACCGCGAGCTGCGCCAGGCCTTCCCTCGAGAGGCTCGCCTGGCGCGAGAGCTCCTCCACGTCACGCCGGTCGCGCAGGATGGCGTAGACGGCCTCCAGGCCCGCGACCAGCGCGTCCTGCCGCTCCACGGTGGAGAGGCTGCCCTGCTCGAGCCCGCGCTGCACCTCGCGCTGCACGTCGAGCAGCTGCTGCTCGTCGAAGCGCGTCATGGCCTCGCGCAGCAGGGCGGCGTTGCGCGTGCGGCCCTCGTCGTCGTAGCGCGCCGCGAGGCGCTCGAGCTTCTCGCGCAGGCTCGTCAGCCGCTGGCCCACGCGCGACTGGTCGCGCAGCAGCCGGGCCTCGAGCGACTCGCCGGCCTCGTCCTGCGCGCGGACGGCGGGGAGCAGCGCCAGCACGACGAGCAGCACGGCGGGCGTTCGCATCAGTTCTCTCCTCCGCCCGACAGCAGCTCCTGCGTGCGGGTGCGCAGGCCGTGCTGGTCATCGATGAGCGTCTTCACGAGCAGCAGCACTTCCTGGTAGTCCTCCCATTCGTCCATGCGCTGCAGCAGCGCGTCCAGCCCGGCGATGACCACCTCCTGGGCCCCGTGCGCGGCTGCCAGCGCGTCGCGACCGGGCTGGGCGCGCGCTTCGCCCAGGAGCCGGTGCGCCTCGGGCGAGGCTTCCTCCTCGAGCTGCAGCGCCACCGCCGCCATGTCGAGCAGCCGCCCCACCTGGTCGAGGCGCCCGAAGCGGCCCTCCGCGTACTCGGCGGCCAGCTTGCGCCACGCGGCCGGCGCGAACACCTCGTCGGCCGGCGCCGCGCTCCAGTCGTCCAGCCGTCGCGTCAGCACCGCGCCCGCGCCGGGGCCGGGATCCAGCCGGTTGCACAGGGTCTCGTCGAGGATGCCGCACAGCTCGCGGGCCTGCAGCGCCAGGCGCGAGGTCACCTGGTTCTGCGCCACCACGGCGGCCAGCAGCTCGGGATCGTCGGCGGCCGGCGGCGACTCCGCCAGCGCGCCCACCGACTCGGCCGCCGCCATCTGCCGGTCGCGGATGGTGTGGAAGGCCTCCTTGAGCCGCAGCTGGCGGTCCGCGAGGAGCCGCTGCACCTCGGCGTCGTCCACGACGTCGAGCCGGCGGCCCTCGATCACCGCCGCCTGCGGCCCCTTGCCCGGCAGGTCGCGGCCGTCCTGCGCGCGCAGCGAGTAGTCCAGCGAGGCCGGCGACGGCGTGGCCGAGAGGTCGAGCAGCGCACGATGGTGCGTGGGCCGCAGCGCGTCCGCCACCAGCGGCAGCTCGGTGCCCTCGCCCGTGACCAGCAGCACCGACGTGACGGCGTGGTCGTCCTCGGCGATCACCGCCACCGGCACCACGGCCCGCGACGTGACTTTCACGTCCGAGCGCGCCGGCGCGAAGACGCGCAGGGTCGGCGGGCGATCGGCCAGCACCATGAGCGCGTGGTGGCCGGGATCGGGCGTGGCCAGCTCCCATTCCCCGCTGAGCACGATGGACAGCGTGTCCGACACGTCGGCCGTGAAGCTGGCCGAGACCGTGGGCGGGCTCGCCGTGCGGTCGAAGTCCAGCGGCACGGCCAGCGCGCTCGAGGCGAGCCGCAGCTCGCCGGTCCGCGCGTCGCCGCTGGGCTCGCCGTGCAGCGTGATGCGCGTGCCCTCGGGCACGGACAGGCCCTCGGAGCCCACGTCCGTGACGGGCCGCGCGAGGTACGCGGGCGGTGCCAGCTCGAAGCGCGGCTGGTCGAGGCGCGGCGGCTCGATGACCCGCAGGCCGAGGCGGTTGTCCGTGCCGTCGTCGTCGCCGCCGCGCGCGAACAGCGCCACGTCGCCGGCCTGCACCTCGAGGCGCCCGCGCCAGCCGCCCTCGGGCAGCGCGGCCATGGCCGCCGCGCGCTCGCCGCGCTCCCCGTCCAGCACGAGCTCGACGCGCGCCGGCGCGAGGCCCTCCACGGTCGCGTCGGCCTCCAGCACGCCGCCGCGCGCCGCGACCAGCGTGCCGTCCTCGACGAGGACGTGCGCCGGGCCGCGCGGCGCGAGCACCAGCGACAGCCGCACGTCGCGCGGCCAGACGGCGTCCTGCAGCGCCCAGCGGCGCAGGAAGACGTCCCCGTGCGGGCGCGCCAGCAGCACCAGCAGCAGCAGCGCTGCCACCGTGGCCGCCGCGCGCCAGAGCTCCACGAGAGAAGGCCGCGCGACGAGCACCTTCCGCAGGTCGGCGTCGCGGCAGGCGGCGGCCGCCTCCTCGACCACCTTCCGCTCGAGCGAGCCCTCGGGCCCGCCCTGCAGCTGCAGCGCCGAGACGACGCGCCCCTCGAACTCCGGGCGCTCGCGCTCCACGAGTCGCGCCGCCTCCAGGCGCCCCGGCCCGCGGAACAGCGGCCGGCCCACGCGCCGCACGATCAGCCGCACGGCCAGCACCGCCAGCACAGAAAGCAGCACGCCACGCACGCCGCGCGGCAGCACCAGCCAGCGGTCGGCCGCGTAGAGCAGCGCCAGCGCGAGGGCCCCCACCCAGACCAGCCGCGCGAGTCCGGCCGTCACGCGCAGGAGGCGGATGCGCGCGAGCACCGCGTCCAGCCGCGCGTGGACCAGCGCGAGGCCCGGCGCAGGCGCTCCGTCGCGGCCGGGCGTGTCGGCGGTTGGCGGCGTGGGGCTCATGCGGATCGAGGTGCCTTCTCAGCGCTGGAAGATGGGGAGATAGCCATACGGCAAGGACAGGATGATCGCACCGACGGCCGTGCTGAAGGCGGGGCCCGGTCCGGCACGGCAGGGAAAGCTGCCGTCCGGCCCCTGGGCCCCGACGATCTCGTCGCGCAGCCGCGGGTAGTAGCTGCTCCACGCCGGGCCGCCGACCTCGTACAGCGCCTGCGTCGCGTAGTAGTGCCCGTACCAGTAGAAGTAGTGGAAGGTGTACGGCGAGCGGCCCGACACCAGGTCCACGTGGTCGATGAGGAAGTCCACGCTGGCCTGCAGGTCGAGCGTCTCGCCCGGCCGGCTGCCCTCGGCGGCCAGCTCGCGGCCGTACTCGCCGGCGTTGTGCAGCGCGGCGATGCCGGCGGCCGTGAGCGCGAAGCTGCTGCGCGTGTTGCGCTGCGCCTGGTAGCGGAAGCTGCCCTTGCCCAGCCGGTAGTAGTCCTCGAAGGGCGGGACGTTGTCGCCACTGGCCTCGTCGGCGCTCACGTAGCTGCTCGCCACGTAGCGGCGCGCCGCGTCGATGGTGCCCTTGGGCACGCGGATGCCGGCGTTGCGCGCGCCGCGCAGGGCGTTGAGCTGGCACACCGTGACGGACATGTCCGACTCCACCGCCTTGGGCACGTAGCGCCAGCCGCCCTCCTCGTTCTGGTTGTCGACGATGAAGTCCACCGCGAGCTGCAGCTTGTCGCGCACGTCGGCGCGGTCGGTCATGCCATAGACCTCGGCCAGGAACAGCGTCGCGAAGGCGTGGCTGTACATGCGCGTCTCGTTGGCCGTGATGAAGCCCGTGTCCGTCACGTCGTCGAGAACGTACTGCGTCGCGCGCACGATCACGTCGCCGTGCTCGCCGCGGCCCGGCAGGTTGCCGGCCGCGAGGAAGGCCAGGCCGGCCAGGGCCGTGACGCCCACGTGCGGCTGGTCGCGCGCGGTCACGTCGTAGTTCTGGTTGAGCTTGAAGCCCACGTCGCCGTGCCAGCTGCCGTCCGCGTACTGATGGCTGGCCAGCCAGGCCAGCGCCCGCCCCACGGCGGCCACGGACTCGGGCGTGATCTCGGCGCCGGCGCCGCTGGCCGGCGCGGTGCTGCGCCGCGCGGCCGCGGGCTCGGCGTCGGTCGTGCCGGCCGCGGCGGGCCCGAGGTAGCCGACGGCGTCCTGCGCCGCGGCCGGGGCGCCGAGCAGCAGGACGAGCGTCGCGGCCAGCTTCACTTGGGCGGGCTCCGCACCACGTGCACCAGTCCGCCCCAGGCCATGACCACCGCTCCTTCGGCGAGGCCCAGCTCGACACGGCTCTGCGTGCGCGGCACCTCGAGCACACCACTGTAGCGCTCGGCGCCGGACACGCCATCGAACACGCGCAGCGTCACCGTGCCGCTCGAGCCGTCGGTGTCGTAGGCCAGGGCGAAGCCGTCGCGGCCGTGCAGCACGCGCGCGTAGCCGCTCAGCGGCTCGGGCAACGACAGCTCGAAGAGGCGCTCGGCCGTGCGGGCGTCGGCCACGAACAGGCGCGACGGCTCGTCGTCGTGCGCGCAGACCAGGCGCGGCACGCGCCCGGTCGACTGGCCGTTCATGACCGACAAGGGCGACTCGATGGCCGTGGCCGGCAGCGGACCCAGCCGCACGTCGATGGGCACGAGCTGCGGCGCCGTGCGCCCGTCCTGCGGCCGGGCCGGCAGGTTCAGGAGCAGGCGTCCCTCGCCCGCCGGGTACAGCGACTGGCGGCCCAGCAGCGCGACGGGCGCCGGGACGTTCCACGTCACGCGGCGCTCGCGCGCGTCCCAGGCCAGGAGGCGCAGCGTGCCGTCGACGGGGTCGCGCACGGTGAGCAGCACGGCCCCCGGGTCCTCGGACGGCAGCAGCAGGTGCGGCGCCTCGCCCGGCAGCGCCTCGCCGCCGAGCAGCCGGCCGCTCGCCGGGTCGATGGTCCACAGCCGCGCGTCCTCGAAGGCGTCCTCGCGCGTGAGCCCGCCCACGGTGCACAGCACGGGCCGCCGGTCAGCCAGCAGCAGGTACGCCTCCTCGCAGGTCGGCACGTCCAGCTCCAGCGCGAGGCTGCCGCTCGCCGTGCCGTAGCCCGACACGCGATAGCGTCGCGTGCCGTCGCCGGGCTCGAAGCTGGCCAGCCGCAGGAGGAGGCCGTCGGCCAGCACCGCCCCGCTCGTCTCGCCCTCCAGCACGCTGGCCCACAGGAGCGTGCCGTCGCCCAGCGACTGCGCCTGCAGCCGGTCGCTCGGCGAGCCCTGGCGCGCGTAGGTGAGCAGCAGCAGCCGGTCGCCGGCGGCGTACAGGTCCACGTAGCCGGGGGAGGCCGAGGTGAGGCCGGCGGGCAGCGGCCGGCGCCACACCACCTGCGCCGTCGAGCCGTCGAGCAGGAACAGCTCGCCCACGTAGTTGACGCTGCCCACCACGCAGTCCGAAAAAGCCGGGTCCATCCGGCCGGACACGAACGGGAAGGCGATCTTCCCGCGCGTCGAGACCTCCACGCGCGCGAGCTGCGCGCCCTCGGCGGGCAGCGCCGGAAGCGGCAGCTCCGCCGGCGCCGCCGAGCCGCCCCGCAGCGCCGCCGCGAGGCCGGTCTCGCCCAGCGCCGCCGCGGCCTGCGCGCGCAGCGACGCGATCTCCCCGCCGTAGCCGGACGGAGGCGGCGTCGACAGGTCGGCCAGCACCTCGCGCGCCCGGCCGTCCTGCAGCCAGGCCGCGAGCCGGCGCTTGCGGGCCTCCTCGACGGCCAGCGCATTCGGGTAGCGCGCCTCCACCTCCTCCAGCGAGGCCGCATCGCCCGCCAGCTGCAGGGCCGCGGTCGCGCGTTCGTCCCAGCGCGAGTACGGGCCGCGCCCGTGCTCGACCAGCAGCGCGCCGATGCGCGCGGCGGCCCACTCGCGCACGCTCACGCCGTCCCAGCGCTCGTCGGGCCAGGTCTCGATCAGGCCCTGCAGCCGCGCCACGGCGGCCGCGGGCGACTCGCCGGCCGGCTCGACCAGCGCGGCCAGCAGGCCCGCGGGCAAGGGCACGTCGCCGGCCGCGGCCAGCGAAAGCCGGCGCGTGGGCTCGCGGGCCGCGAGGCGCGCGAGGGCACTGGCCTCGTCGTCGTGCGCGCCGAGGCCGGCCACTGCGTCGAGCGCGGCCTCGGCGTGCGCGAAGGGCTGGCCCAGGCGGTCGCCGCAGGCCAGCAGCGCCAGCCAGTCGGCGCGCGCGCCCGACGACTGCGCGACGGCCAGCGCCACGCGCAGGCGCGCGCCCACCAGGCGCTCGCGCACGGCGGCCGGCAGCGACGGGGCCGCCAGCGCCGTGTCCAGCTGCAGGGCCGCGCCCGGCAGCTGCCCCGCCGCGAGCAGCAGCTCGCCCGCCGTGAGGCGCCCCTCGGGCCCCTCCTCCGCATGCGACAGGGCCGAGGCCAGCAGGGCCTCCACGTCCACGATGGCATGCAGCTCCCAGCCATCCGTCAGCAAGAGGCTGCGCGGCCCGGCCACCACCCGCCGCTGCAGCGTGACGCGCCGCGGGTCCGGCCCGAGGCGCAGCGTCGCGTCCCACTCCATCCGCGCGATCGTGTGCCCGGGCGATGCGGTGTCGAGCACTACCAGGCCGTTCGCCGCCGGCACCAGCACCTTCTCGCCCACCCCGGCGAGCGGCCCGCAAGCCTGGTCGCCCTCCGGCAGCGTCGCGCTCCACAGCACGCGGCCCGTGGCGCCGTCCAGCGCCTCGAGGAGCGAGTCGCTGGCGAGCATGAGCCGGCCATCCGGCAGCGCCAGGGCGTCGAAGCGCCGCGCGCGTCGATCGGGACGCAGCGCACCCAGCTTCCAGCGCAGCCGGCCGCTGCCGGGATCGAGCGCCAGCAGCTCCTCGCCATCCAGCGGCATGACGAACAGCTGGCCACCCGCGAGCTGCGGCGCGCGGTTCACCCAGCGCACCTCGCGGTACAGGTTCCGCTCGGGCGAGCGGCTGGCGCGGCGCGGCATGAACTCGTAGCCGGCCAGCCAGCGCACGCGCCCGCTGAAGGCGTCCACGCAGGCCGTGATGCCCAGGTTGGTGCAGACGAAGAGGGCGCCGTCGTGCAGCAGCGGCGGGCTGGGCGTGTGCTCCAGGAACGCCCGGTTGAACATGGTCAGGTCCTGCTGCCCGGTGCACAGGTAGGTGCGCCACAGCAGCGAGCCGTCCGCGAGGTCGAAGGCCGCGAGGTAGGCGTTCAGGGCGCCCTCGAGGATGTAGCCGGCCGCGTAGACGGCGCCGTCCGCCACCACCGGCGCGCCCGCCACCGAGAAGCGGTTCACGAAGTCGTCCGGGCCGCGCTCCACCCGCTGCTGCCGCCACAGCTCCGTGCCGCTCGTGGCATCGAGGCACACGAGCCGCCGCTCCGGGAGCGGGTGGTTGATCGGGATGCCTTCGAACTGGTTCAGCTCGCGCCGCGGCTCGGCCGCCTGCTCCACGGCCACCAGCCGGCCCTGCGCGAGCGTCGGCTGCGCCAGCTGCCACGGGCTCACCGCGCGCGTGCGCACGTCGTCGAGGTAGTCGCTGAAGCGGAACCAGCGATCGAAGGCGCGCAGCGCCTCGACCGCCTCGAGCGGTCCCGTGTGGTGCCACAGCCTCCGGCCCGAGAGCAGGTCGTAGGCGTCGACCGACAGCGAGTCCGCCACGTAGGCCACGCCCTCGTCCAGCAGCGGCACCACCGGCGCGATCGGCGCCTCGTTGCCCGCGTCGCGCAGGACGAAGGGGTTGCGCCGCCCCAGGCCGGCCACCAGCAGCGGCGCCGACCACAGCGGGCGCAGCGTGGCGGGCAGCTCGGGCGACGCCGCGGGCGCAGCGGGCGGCAGCAGGCGCGTAGCCAGCGCTTGCAGCTCGGCGTCGTCCGCGACCAGGCGCGCGCGGTCGGCGGCGGCCAGCGCGGCCGGCCGTGCCCCGCCCTCGGCCAGCAGCCGCGCCGCCGCGGCGGCCGCCTGCGCTCCCTCGGGCAGGCCCTCGAGCCGGGTGGCGAGCGCCCGCAACCTCGCCGCGTCGCGCCAGGCGACGGCCACTTCCAGCGCGTGCCGGTCCGACGGCGCGCACAGCCCTTCGCGCACTCCGCGCGGCACGCGCGTCAGGAGCTGCTGCAGCGCCAGCTCGCCCGCGCCGGCCCAGCGGCCCTCGCCCGCCTGCACCTGCACGACCGCGTCGGCATGCAGCCACACCATGTCCTGCAGCAGGCGCGCGGCGGCCTCGACCTCGCCGGCCTCCAGCAGGGCGTGTGCCTCGCTCAGGTCGGCGCGGGACGCCGGCGTGGTGCGCACCGAGAATCCCAGCGCCGGACGCTCGTCCGGATCGAACGTGAAGGCCGGATCCGCGAGCGCATCCCAGCCCGCGAAGCGTCCCGCGCCCGTGGGCGGCGGCGGGGAGGGCTCCTGCCCCGCCGCCGGCAGAGCCGCCAGCGCCGCCACGACGAAGCACGTCGCGCGGAGCCGGAGTTCTCGAAGGCGTCGGTCGAAGGTGCGCAAGGGGATCGCCTGGACGTCACGCATCAGGCTCCCATAACCGCCCACCCCTGTCAGTGTCCGCCCAACGACGAAGAGAACCAGCCACGCCTGTCCTGCCTGTTGCGGGTCCTTTGGGAGCGACCGGCCTGCGGCGCGACAAGTCGCCCGCAAGGTCATGGAGCGCGGCTCCGCCGCACCCCATGACCGAGGACCGCAAGCCCCGCAGGCCATCGCTCCCACCCGCGCCGCTAGACCAGGTTCCCCTTCTTCCGCACCGCCCACTCCGCTGACAGCAGCCCGACCAGCAGGAGCAGCGGCAGCCAGCCGGCCCACAGCTCCTCGCGCTCGGGCTCGTCCACGGCGCGCTCGCGCGCCGGGTCGCGCAGGCCGTCCAGCAGGGCGGGCGCGTCGGCCAGCCGGGCGTAGCGGCCGCCGGTCTGGGCGGCGAGGCCGCGCAGGAGCGGCTCGTCCAGCAGCGGGTCGTCGTTCTCGGCCGAGGGCACCGAGGCGGTGACGATGCGTGGGCTGCGCGGCCCGGCGTCGGGCGCGTCGGGATCCTCGAGCCACAGCCGGTAGCTGCCGGCCTCGGACGTGACGAATGACGCGCTGAACACCCCGGGCTCGTCGCGCTTCGCCGCCAGCGTCTCGGCCGCGCCGCCCGGCCGCATGAGGTGCACCGGGAAGGACTCGGCGTCCAGCGGCTGGAACTCCTTGTCCCGCACGCGCGCCGTCACGAGGCAGCGGTCGGCCAGGTCGTAGGCGGCCAGGTCCGTGGCCAGGTCGAAGCGGTAGTCGCTGCGCCGCAGCTTGTTGAGCGCGAGATAGCGAATGAGGTTCTTCCAGAAGGGCTCGCGCCACGTCTCCAGGAAGCGAAAGCGCCAGCGCCAGGTCTCGTCGGTGGCGAGGAAGGCCGTGCGGCCCTGCGGGTAGTACATGGTGGCCAGCAGCACGTGCGGGCCGAAGGCATTGGCCGAGGTCGGGTGCGTGAGCAGCACCTCGGCCGTGGCGCGCGCCTTGGCCACGGGGTAGTACCAGGTGAGCGGCGCGAGGCCGTCCTCGCCCTCCCACAGCGCGCGGTTGGCCACCGGGTCGTTGTCCAGCGTGACCACCTCGTGCGGGTCGCGCCACTTCTCGAGATGCGGCCGGAAGGGCTCGCCCTCGTTCGGGAGGCCGGCACGCTCGGTGTCGTAGTCGCCGATGAGCACCGGCAGGATGTCGGCGATGGGCGTGTTGACGTACTCGCGCGGCGCGTCGCGCGCGCCCGCCTGCATGAGGAAGCCGCCGCCGGCCTCCACGAACTCCTTGATGCGCTGCAGGTGCACCTCCCAGCGCGGCCCCAGGTCCTGCGGGTGCACGTCGCCGAAGAGGATCACGTGGTAGTCGAGCAGCGGGTTCTTGTCCGCGTCGTCCGGGAAGCGCTTGAGGGCCGGCACGCCCTCGGTGGACTCCTGGATGAAGTCCGGCGCGGCGTCGAGCAGCAGGCACTGCGCCTCCACGTTGGCGAAGCGCAGCAGCGAGCTCTTCAGGAAGCTGTACTCCCAGCGCGGGTAGCCGTCCACGTACAGCACCTTGATGCGCCCGGGCTCGACGCGCAGCAGCCGGCGCTCGACGTTGTTGGCCGCGTCGCGCTCGCCCGGCTGCGGCAGCACCGTGACGCGCACCTCGAGGTCGCCCTCCCCCGGCGGCACGAATCCGAGGCGCACGGTCTGCTCGGTGGCGCCCGTGTCCTCCGCCAGGCGGAAGTCCTCGCGCGCGAGCTCGGCGCCGCTCTTCTCCTCCTGCGCGAGCAGCGTGGCGGGCGCGCCCGGGTAGCCGCGCGCCGCCACCACCACCTCGAGCGTCACCGTGTCGCCGGCCAGCGCCACCTCGGGCGCCGTGACGCCCGCGAGGCGCACGTCGCGCGGCACCTGCGGGTCTCCCACGCCCAGCACGTGCAGCGGCACGCGCCGGCCGGACAACGCCGCCAGCGCGGCGGACGGCTCGCGGCCGGCGTTGCTGCGGCCATCCGTCACGAGCACCACTGCCGCCAGCTCGCGGCCGCGCGACTCGGCCGCCAGCGCGGCCAGCGCGTCGCCGATGCGCGTGCTGCCGTCGGCGGCCTGCAGGTCCGGCAGCCCGCCCAGCGCGCGCAGGCTGTCGCCGAAGGCATAGGTGTGCAGCTCGTAGCGCCCGGCCAGGTCGGCGAGCGGCTTGGCCAGCACGGCGCGCGCCACCTCGCTGCGCGTCGCGTCGGCCGACAGGCCCTGGGCCCGCGCCAGCTCGGGCAGGTCGTGCTCGCGCAGGCTGGCGCTGTCGTCCAGCAGCACCGCGGCGACCGGCCGCTCGACGGCGACCTTCTGCGTGAGCCGCACCGGGTGCAGCAGGAAGGTGATCAGCAGCGCCAGCGCCGCGGCGCGCAGGGCGGCCGGCAACCAGGCGCGGCCCTCCACGCGCCGCCGCGAATAGAGCCAGCGCGCGAAGAGCAGCACCGCGGGCGCGATGACCAGCACCAGCACCCACGCCGGCGGCAGGTTGAGGAACTGCAGGCGCGTGGTCTGCACCACCTCCGGCGCGGCGAGCAGCAGGGGCGTCATGCCACGCCCTCGCGCGGCGCGCCCAGCCAGCGCGCCAGCAGCGACTCGGCGAGGGCGCAGGCGAGCAGCGCCCAGAGCATGGCCTGCGCCAGGCTGCCGTCGCCGCCGGCCGCGCGCGCCGGACCGTCCTCCTGCAGCTCGGCGCCCAGCACGTAGGGCACGCCGGCCAGCGCCTCGGCCAGCACCGCATCGTCCACGGTGCGCAGGTCGCCCTCGCGCGCGTCGGGCTGCGCGGCCAGCGCCAGCACGGTGCGCGAGCCGTCCGCCAGCGACAGCTCGAGCTTGTAGGCGCCGGCCTCGTCCAGCGGCACCGGCAGGTCCAGCCGCGTGCGCGAGCCGAGGCGCTCGCCTTCCGGGTGCTCCACCGGCACGACGGCGCCCGACGGGAAGGTGAGCTGCGCCGCCTGCGGCCAGCCGTCCACGAGCAGCGCCGGCTGCTGCCCCACCGGCACGTTGTGCTCGGAGGGATCGTCGGCCAGCAGCGTCGTGAGCAGCTCGTGCACGAGCGGCACCCAGAGCGCGGGATGGCGCGGCAGCAGCGACCAGTCCACGCCGGCCGACGTGGCGCACAGGAGCACGCGGCCGCGGCCGAGACGGCCCTCGACCAGCGCCGGCGTGGTGTGGCCGAGGGCGTCCACGAAGCTGGCCAGGAGGCGCGGCACGGCGGGCGCGGCTCCCTCGGCCGGCGCCGGCAGCGGCACCAGCTCGCGCCACGCGAAGACCGGCGCCTGCAGCAGCACGGCCAGCCGCGGGTCCGCGAACAGCAGGAGCTCGGGCGGCGGCGGCTCCGGGAGCGCCAGCGTCACGTAATCCTCGCCGCTGCTGCCCGACGGGTCGCCGCGCAGCGGGCCGACGGACATGGGCAGCAGCCCGCGCGACTGCAGCCGCGCGGCCCACAGCTGCGGCTCCACGTTCGGCCCGAGGAACAGGAGCAGCGGCGTTCCCGCCTCCACCGCGCGCGCCAGCGCCTCGGCCTGCTCGTCGGTCAACGCGCCCACGTCGCACAGCACCACCGCGTCGAAGTCGGCGAACTGCGCGCTGGTGCCCTCGAGGCGGCCCACGTCCAGCGTCACCGGCTCGAAGCGCGCCGGCGTGCCGGGCTGCTGCGGATCGAGGGCCAGGGAAAGGAAGCCCGAGGCCCAGCTCAGCGGGTCGGCGCCGCCGGGCGCGCCGTCCACGAGCAGCACGCGCGGCTGGCCGTGCGCGACGAGCGCCAGCGTGCGCGCATCGTCGAGCGGAAGGTCGTCGGGCGAGAGCGTGAAGGCCACGTGGTGCCCGCCGGGCGCGTCGAGGCGCTGGCGCGACTCGACCGCCAGCGTGCCAAGCGGCGGCAGCGCGAGGTGCTGCGTGTCCACGCGCACGCCGTCCAGCAGCCAGCGCGCCTCCACGGCCGCCGGCTCGGTCTCGGACCAGTTGCGGATCACGGACGAGAAGACCAGCGGCTCGCCCGCGCGCGGGAGCGGCTCCAGCGCGGCCAGCGACTGCACGCCCACGTTGGCCGGCTCGCGCCCGTCCACGTCCACGGGCTCGATGCGCAGCGTGCCGCCGCCCTCGGCAAAGGTGGCTGCGAAGGCTGCGCCCAGCGCGGAGCCGACGTCGGCCCACGACAGCCGCTGCAGGTCGGAGAGGATCACCACGTCCAGGCGGCCGGGCCGCGCGGGGCGCACGCGGTCCGCCACCAGGCGCGCGGCGGCCAGCACGTCGGCCACGCCCGAGGGCGGCGGCAGGCCGTCCAGCGCGGCCAGCGCCATGGACGGCGTGGCGCCGATGGGCGCGGGCAGCATCTCGGACGAGCCCATGCAGATGAGCGTCACGGCGTCGCCGCGCTCCTCCGACAGCGCGCCGATGCGACGGCGCAGCGACTCGACGACACGGTCGGCGGCGGAGACGCCCGGCGCGACGAGCCGTCCCATGCTGCCGCTGCGGTCCACCACGAGCACCAGCTCGCGCCGCCCGCCCGACAGCGCCGCGAGCGGGCTGCCCTCGGGCACGAAGGGCAGCGCCATGGCAAGCGCCGCCAGGAGCACGATGAGGCAGCGCAGCACCAGCAGCAGCAGGTTCTCCAGGCGCAGGCGCCGGCGGCGCTGGCGGAAGGCGGTGAGCAGGAAGCGCATCGCGGCGAAGGGCACCACCACGTAGCGCCGGCGGTTCAGGAGGTGGATGAGGATGGGCGCGGCCACGAGCGCGGCGCCCCACAGCATCCACGGCGATCCGAAGGCCAGGTTCATTCAGCCGCGCCGCGAGAGGCGGGCCATGCGCGCGCCCAGCCAGGCCGAGAGCGCCACGTCGAGCGGTGCCGAGGTGTCGAGCACGTGGTAGTCCACGCCGCGCACCGTGCAGGCGCGCCGCACCTGCGCGCGCCACTCGGTGAGCGCGCCCAGGTAGTCCTCGCGCAGCGTGCGCGGGTCCACGAGCAGGCGCTGCGGCTCCTCGAGGCCCTCGAAGCGCGTCAGCCGGTCGAAGGGGAAGCGCAGCTCGTCGCCATGCAGCACGTGCAGCACGATGACGTCGTGGTTGCGCGCCCGCAGCCGCGCGAGGCCGGCCGCGAGCGTCTCGACCTCGCCGAGGAGGTCGGACACCACGACCACGATGCCAGGCCGCGGGATGCGCTCGACCAGCCGCCCGAGCACGGCCGAGAGATCCGTGGTGCCCGCGGGCTCCCGCTCGGCCAGCGCCAGCAGCACCGGCTGCAGGTGCGCGGGCGAGGTGGAGGCGGGCAGCACCCGGTCGAGCTGGTGATCGAAGAGCGCCAGCGCTGCGCCGTCGCGCTCGAGCAGGACCAGGTGCGCCAGCGCCGCGGCCGCCTGCGAGGCGTGGTCGTACTTGGTCGGGCGGCCGTCGGTCGGGTAGCCCATGGAGGCGCTGGCGTCGACCACCAGCGTGCACTCGAGGTTGGTCTCCTCCTCGTAGCGCTTGATGGCCAGGCGGTCGGTGCGCGCGTAGGCCTTCCAGTCCAGGTGCCGCAGGTCGTCGCCCGGCACGTAGCCACGGCGCTCCACGAACTCGACCGACACGCCGCGGTGCGGGCTCTTGTGCCGGCCGGCGAGGAAGCCCTCGACGGCGCGGCTGGCCGTCAGCGTGAGGTGCTGCAGCCTCTCCGCGACCTTCGGGTCGAGGACGACCGCCCGGCGCTCAGCGCCCGGCGACCTTGGGGAGTCCGCCATCGTTGAGCGCCTTGGTGGGGTGCGGAGGAATGGCGGCCAGCAGTCGGTCGATCAGGTCGTCGGTCGTGATGCCCTCGGCCTGCGCCGCGTAGTTGGTGAGGATGCGGTGCCGCAGCACCGGCCGCGCCGCGCGCTGCACGTCCTCGGCACTCACGTGGAAGCGGCCCTTGATCACGGCGCGCGCCTTGGCGCCCAGCACCAGGTACTGCCCGGCGCGCGGCCCGGCGCCCCAGCGCAGGTTCTGCTTCACGAAGTCCGGCGCCTCGGGCTGGTCCGGCCGCGTGGCGCGCACGAGGCGCGCGGCGTACTCGAGCATCTCGTCGGCCACCGGCACGCGGCGCACCAGGCCCTGCAGCCGCAGGATCTCGCCGGCCGTCATGACCGTCTGCACCTCGGGCACGGTCTGCTCCGTGGTGCGGCGCAGGATGGCCAGCTCGTCCTTCTCGTCGGGGTAGCCCACCACCACGTTGAACATGAAGCGGTCGAGCTGGGCTTCGGGCAACGGGTACGTGCCCTCCTGCTCGATCGGGTTCTGCGTGGCCAGCACGAAGAACGGGTCGGGCAGCGGGCGGCGCTGGCCGCCGGTGGTGACCTGCCGGTCCTGCATGGCCTCCAGCAGCGCGGCCTGCGTGCGCGGCGGCGTGCGGTTGATCTCGTCGGCCAGCAGCACGTTGGTGAACACCGGCCCGTGCACGAAGGCCAGCTCGCGGCCGCCGCTGGCCTTGTTCTCCTGGATGATCTCCGTGCCCGTGATGTCCGTGGGCATGAGGTCCGGCGTGAACTGGATGCGCTTGAAGTCCAGGCTCAGCGTGCGCGCGAGGCTGCTGATCATGAGCGTCTTGGCCAGCCCCGGCACGCCCGTGAGGATGCAGTGCCCGCGCGCGAAGAGCGCCACGATGAGCTGGTCGATGACCGCATCCTGCCCCACGATGACCTTGGCCATCTCGGCCTTGATGCGGTCGTGGCCCTGCTTCAGCTGCCCCGCGGCGGCGACGTCGTCGGTCTCGGTCATGGTGCGGTCCTCGGGTGGGCGCGGCGGCGCGCCGGAGCGGGCGAGTCTAGCGTGGAGGGCCGCCGCGCCCTACCGCCCGGGCGTGGCTTCGGTCCGTCGTCACTCGGCCGCCGTGTACCACTGCAAGAGCCAGACGGGACGGGGCGGATCGCCGCCGAGCACGGGCGAGATGCTGGCCAGCCCCTGCTCCAGGGGATAGGCGGCCGCCACCGCCGCGGGCGATCCGCGCGGCCACGGCACGGGCCGCGGCGGCGCCGACAGGTCCGACTGGGAGAGCTCGAGCAGCCCGGCCGCCGTCGGCAGGAGCACGCGGTCGCCGATCGGCAGCGGCCGGCCGGTCACCTCGGCATCGGCGGGCAGGAGCGGCGAGGCCTCCAGCGCGTGCCCGTCCGGCCCGAGCAGGACCAGCCCGCCGCGTCCCGCGCTGCGCCGCGTGCACAGAAGCGCCGGCGACGGCCGCCCGCCGGGATCCGCGCGCAGCGACACCACGTGCAGCCGGTCCAGCTTCTCGATCGGGTCGTCGAGCACCAGCTGCCCGAGCGGCCCCGGCCGCTCGGCCAGCATGTAGAGGAAGCGGCTGTCGGGCGGCGCGACGACCACGCGCCCCGGCCAGAAGCGCAGCGGCTCGGCGTCCCAGCCGCCGGTCTCGTACAGGAAGGCCGGCTCATAGGTGTCCGGGTCCTGCGCGAACAGCCGGTCGTAGCGGAAGGTGAAGAGCGGCGTGCCGGTCAGGCCGTCCACCGCCGCCAGGACGCCGTAGCCGGTGCAGCACCAGACCACGCCGTCGCGCACGGCCGGCGCCACGTCCACCGCCCGCTTGTCCTGGCCCTCCACGCTGGTGGGCGCGAAGCGCGTGGAGAAGCGCCGCACCTGCTGCGCGCTGGCCAGCGGCGTCTCCCACAGGAGCCGGCCGTCGGCCAGGTCGAAGCAGGCCAGCGAGACGGACGTCTGCACGTCCATGCGGAAGACCTGGCAGTACACCCGGCCGCTCCAGAGCAGCGGCGGGCCACAGGCCGAGGACAGCTCGTCGCCCGCGGGCGGCATGGCGGCCCAGGCGGGGCGCAGCGCGTCGTCGAGGTCCAGCGCGACCAGGCCGGCGCGGCGCCCGATGGTCGTGTCCTTCTCGAACAGGTCCGGAGCGGGGCGCTCGAGCGGGTTGCACGCGAGCACCCAGCGCGCCCCGTCGCGCGCGGCGACGTGCCGCTGCGGGGCCGGCGGATAGAGCGCCTCGGACCGGTGCGCCTGCAGGCCGGCCACTGGATCGAGGCCCCGCAGCGCGGCGCGCGTGGCGCGGTCCAGCAGGAAGACGCCCTGGTTGGCGAGCAGCAGCAGCCGGTCGTTTCCGGCCGAGGCGACGAAGGGCAAGCCGCCGTCGCTCGTCTCGGAGGCCGGCACGCTGCCGGCGTTCTGCGCCACCCAGCCGCGGGCGCCGAGGTCGGGCGGCGGCCCGGCGGGCGGCTCGCCCAGCCGGCGGCGCGCGGCGGCCGCGAGCTCCGCGGCGCCGGGCAGCCTGTGCGCTCGACCGGCGAGCGCCTCCGCATCCCCGAAGCGGCCCTCCTCGAACAGCAGGCGCGCGGCGGCCAGCGCCGCCTCGTCCGCGCTGGGCAGCGCCGTGCCGCGCGTGGCGCGGGAGATCAGCGCCGGCAGGTCGAGCGCGCGGGCGGCTTCCGCGATGGCGGCGCGCTCGCCCACGAGCACCGCGTCCGCCAGCGATTCGTGACCGGGCTCCACGACCAGCCGCGCGGCGCGCTCCATCGCCGGCAGATGCACGCGCGACCCGAGCGGCACGAGCGTCGCGGCCGGCAGCGCGCGCAGGGCGTCGAGCAGCGAGAGGCTCTCGTCGGTGTCCAGGCGATCGGCGGCGGCCTGCAGCTTCTGCAGCAGAACGCCCGCGCGGCCGTCGTCCTCGAGCGGCAGCGTGCTGCCGTTGTGGTAGTGGCCGCCCTCGGGATCCACGAACTGCGCCGGCGCGGGCAGCGCCAGCAGGAGCAGCAGCGCCACGGCCGGCCGCACGGTCACCCGCCCGCGGGCGGCTTGGCCGGCGCCGGCGCGTTGGGGTCCGGCAGCACCCGATAGCCCTCGGCCTCGGGCGACAGACGCTGGCCGTCCAGCAGCCGCTCGCGCAGCAGCGGATCCACGGCGGCACCTTCGTTCCAGTCCTGCAGCAGCCGCACCTCGCCCTGCAGGCGCCGGATCTCGGCCTCGGTCTCGCCGCGGCGGTCGCGCAGCTCGCGACGCTCGAGCACGGCCGGCAGCGTGGCACTGGCGAAGACGTACACGATGAGCAGCGCGAGCAGGAGCGTCAGCCACTCGCTGCGCAGGCGCGAGGGCGAAGCAGGCTCGGGCAGCGTGTCGGCCGGAGGCTCCACGGGATCCAGACTAGCAACCGGCCGCCGCCGACCGGTGGCCGGAATGGCCTTCGCCAGCCGGCAGCGCGATCGTGCAGGCTGCGCCATGCTGTCGGGCCGTGATGGGCGCGCGCCGCCTGCGGTTGGCAGGTCGCGCCCGCCCACCACTGGAGGAGGCCCCATGTCCGCCGCCCGCACCTGCCTGATCTCCCTGCTCGTGCTCGCGGCCGGCTCCGCCGCGCAGGACGACCCGCTGTTCCGGACCTTCCACCTGGAGTGGCCCAGCTTCACCGGCCTGAGCATCGCGTCGGGCGACCTCGCCGGGGACGGCCGCCCGGACGCGGTCGTCGACGTGAACGGCAAGCTGCGCCCGCTGGCCGGCCGCGGCGACGGCAGCCTCGTGCTCGATCCGGCCCTCGACGTGCCCGGCCTGAACGGCGGGGCCGCGACGGAGGACCTCAGGCTCGCCGACCTCGACGGCGACGGCGTCCTCGACGTGATCGTGAGCGGCGGGCCGGCGCTCGACGTGTGCTTCGGCAACGGCGACCTGACCTTCGACGTGCAGCTCGAGTGGATCGACGCGCTGGGCAAGACGCGCGAGCTGGCAGCGCAGGACCTGGACGGCGACGGCGACGTGGACCTGGCCGCGGGCAACTACGACGGCAACCGCGTCTCGGTGCACCTGAACGAGGGTGACGGCAGCTTCGCGCCGCACACCGAGCTCGGGCTCGTGCCGCAGGGCATCACGGTGGCCACGGGCGACTGGGACGTGGACGGCGACGTCGACCTCGTCTTCGGCGAGTTCGACTCGGACGGGCTCTCGCTGTTCTTCAACACGGGCGCTGGAAGCTTTGGCGGCGCCGTGCCCGTCGTGCTGGGCGGCGAGATCGCCGACGTGGCCGCGGGCGACCTGGACGAGGACGGCGCGCCGGACCTCGCGGCGGACGTCCCCGGCGCCGTGCGCGTGCTCGCCGGCGACGGCGAGGGCGGCTTCATCGCCGTGGCCTCGCTGGTGCACGGGTTCTCCTTCGACGCCCTCGAGCTGGAGGACATGGACGAGGACGGCCACCTCGACGTGCTGCTCTCCACCTTCAGCATCAGCGTGTGGGACGGCGACGGACGCTTCGGCTTCTCGGCGCCGCACGCGGTGCCGGTGGGCCTGGTCGCGACCGACTTCACCGTCGACGACTTCGACCGCGACGGCGAGCCGGACATCGCGAGCGTGGACTTCCCGAACGACGGCGTGACCGTGGCGCTGGGCAGCCACGACGGCGGAAGCTATCCGCACGTGCCGGTGGGCCCGCGGCCCTCGGAGGCGGTGGCGCTGGCCGACTTCGACCACGACGGGCGGCTCGACCTCGTGTCGGCCAACGCCGCGGCCACGCTGGCCAACGGCTGCAGCGTGAGCGTCGCACGCGGCCTGCCGCAGGGGCGCTTCGCGCTCGCGACGGAGTTCACGATGGGCACGACGCCCGTCGCGCCCGCCGGCGTGTGGGCCGGGCCGCTCGACGACGACGGGAACCCGGATTTCGTCTTCGCGCCGGACGGCTTCTTCGGCGGCACCGTCGTCGTGCGCCGCGGCGACGGCGACCTCGGCTTCCTGCCGTCGCAGGTGACGTCGGCCGGCAACGACCTGCGCGACCTCGACGCGGCCGACTTCGACCAAGACGGGCACATGGATCTCGTGCTCGTCTCGAATGCGCTGGCCCAGGACCTCGTGCTCGCGGGCGTGGGCGACGGCACGTTTCTCGCGCCGCAGGTCATCCCGGCGTGGTTCGCTCCAGAGGCCGTGCGCGCCGGCGACGTCAACGGCGACGGCCTGCCGGACTTCGTGGTGTCGCACACGGTCAGCCAGGACTCGATCCAGGTGCACCTCAACGCGCCGGGGCCGGGCTTCCAGCCGGCCATCGCGTTGCCGGTGCAGTCCTTCGCGACGAACCTGACGGCCGCCGACCTGGACCTCGACGGCGACCTCGACCTCGCGCTCGCGGGCAGCTTCGGATTCACCGACGTGCTCATGGGCAACGGCCTCGGCGGCTTCACGCAGGCACCCAACGTGCCCGTGACGCTCGGTCCGCAGGACGTCGAGGCGGGCGACCTCGACCACGACGGCCTGCCCGACCTGCTCTACGCGCTGCAGGGCAACTTCGGCGACGCGGGCGGCGTGGCCTTCGCGGCCGGGCGCGGCGACGGCACGTTCGAGGCGCCGGTCGTGTTCGACCTGCCGGGGCCGACGTTCGCGGTCGCGATCGGCGACATCGACCTCGACGGCGTGCCCGACGTGGTCGCGGCGCTCGGCGGCGAGACCGCGGTGGGCGTGCTGCTCAGCCGGCGCGGACCGTGGGACGACTTCGACCAGCCGCTCGCGGGCTCGGCGGGCTACGCCGACCAGGATGCGGAGGGCACGCTGCAGGGCCTCGCGCTTTTCGCCTTCACGCTGCGCGACGCGCCGCCGGGCGCGGCGGCCTTCCATGTCGTGGGCCTCGCGGAGCTGTCGTTCCCCTTCAAAGGCGGCGTGCTCGTTCCGACGCCGGACCTGCTCAACGGGCCGCTGTTCGTCGGTCCGAGCGGCGAACTCACGCTTGCGGGGCCGTGGATCCCGGGGCTGCCGTCCGGGCTGCCGCTTTACCTGCAGTTCTGGTGGGCCGACGCGGGCGGGCCGAAGGGCTTCGCGGCGAGCCGGGCGGTGCGGGGGACGATGCCCTGAGCCCTCAGGGCTCGGTGCCGAAGGCCTTTGGCCCGCTCAGCTCGTGGCCGCAGTACATGCAGTTGCGCCGCCCGCGCGAGCGGCGGCCGCACTTCCCGCAGGTCTGGACGTCTCTCACCAACTTGCCATCCAGCTTGCCGTCGCGCAGGTCCAGTTGCTGCATGCGCTCCAGCAGCTCGGCTTCGCTGTGACCGTGTGCCTTCAACAGCGACCACATGGCCGCGGTCGCGAGCGTGAGGCGATCGACGTCGTCGCGCAGCCGTTCCATCTCGTTCGTCGCGCGTCCAAGCTCGCGGCTGGCCTCGCCGTCCGCGCGGCCCAGCTGGTTGAACTGGTGCTGCGAGTACAGGATCCAGAAGAAGTCGCTCATGGCAGCCCGTACCGCGCCGAGTCCCCCAACTGCTCCTCGATGCGCAGCAGCTGGTTGTACTTCGCGATCCGATCCGTGCGGCTCAGCGACCCCGTCTTGATCTGCCCCGCATTCGTGGCCACCGCGATGTCCGCGATGATCGAGTCCTCGGTTTCGCCGCTGCGGTGGCTGATGACGGCGCCGTACTTGTTGCGGCGCGCGAGGTTCACGCACTCGAACGTCTCGGAGAGCGTGCCGATCTGTTTGATCTTGACCAGCACGGCGTTGGCCACCGACTCGTCGATGCCGCGCTGCAGGCGCTTGGGGTTGGTCACGAAGAGGTCGTCGACGACGAGCTGCAGCTCTTGGCCGAGCTCGGCGGTGAGGCGCGCCCAGCCGGTCCAGTCGTCCTCGTGCAGGCCGTCCTCGATGGACACCAGCGGGTACTTGTCGGCCCACGTGGCGTAGAGCGAGATGAGGTCGTCGGAGCTGCACTTCTTGCCGCCCTCGCCGGCCAGCACGTAGTGGCCGTCCTTCCAGAACTCCCTGGCCGCGACGTCGAGCGCGAGGAAGGCGTCCTCGCCCGGGCGGTAGCCGGCCTTCTCGATGGCGGCGAGGATGCAGGCGGAGCAGCTTGCGCGGCACTCGGCACAGGGGGCACGGCGCCGACCTCGCGGGCATCCACGTGCAAGCGTAGCAGTTGCGAGATACCGGTCGATGAGAAGTCCGGCGACTGAGCTGGGGCACTCAGGAATCGACCAGCAGTTGGCCGCGGGCCCGGCGGTCGGCCGCCAGGCCCGCGGTCACGGCGGTCACGGCACGTACTCGTCGGCGCCGATGTCGACGGTCTCGATCTCGTCGCCGTCGCCGTCCTCGACGCGGTCCTGGTTGTCGATGTCGAACTCGCTCAGGCCGAGACCGCTCGCGTGATCGTTGATGCCGGCATCGATGCAGGGCGAGGTGCTGGCGAGGTGGTAGTTGCCGCTTGTCGCGTTCACGAAGTCGGGATCCTCGTCGATGTTGCCGGTGCCTCCCGTGAAATTGTCGAAGTCGTTGTACTCCACGCACTCGGGATTCCAGTCCGATGTGCCCTCGTCGATCTGGCTGCAGTTGCCGCAACCGCCGTTGCCCCACACGATGCAGTTGATCACACAGGTCGGGCCTCCGGCCCCGTCCACGAGCTGGAAACCCCAGTCGGAGTTGCCGGAGATCGTGTCGTTCACGAAATTGAGCGGCCCGTCTTCGGCACCGACCATTTGCACGCCCAGGGAGCAATCCACGTAAAAGTTGCTCCTGCTGATCAGGTTGAGGTAGCCACCAAGGCCGCCGACCTCGTCCTTCACGATGCGCAGCGCCGCGCCGCCGCAGTCGCTCACCCGGTTGCGCTCGAACTTCCAGATGGACATGTGGCCGTTGCCGTCCAGCGGATCGTTGGCGAGCTCGACGCCGTGGTCGGTGCAGCCTGTGATGGTGTTGGCGGAGATCTCCGGCTCATCATCGTGGTCGAACGTGATGTTGCCATCGCCGTCGGGCTGAACGAGCACCGAGATCCCGGTGCCGATCCCGTAGCCGCTCGACGCTCCGCTGGAGTCGATGCTGTTGGCGCGCGCGACGAGGGAGCCTTCCACCCACTTCTCGCCGGTGGCGGTCCAGCGGATGCCCCAGTCGGCCACGTCCGTGCCTTCGATGGAGAAGTCGTTGCGCAGGATGGCCACGGTGGTGTCGGCATCGGTCCCGTACCCCGACGTGCCGTTGCCCGCGACAATCTCGATCCCGGCGCGCCGCGAAGGCCAGATCTCGCTGTCGGCGACCGTCACGAGACTGTCGCCATGGCCCAGGTTCAGGTGAATCGACGACTTGTCCGCCGCACCGGAGTCGTTCATTTCGGACCGCTCGACGACGCAGTTCGAGATCGTGACGCGCACGACGTTGCCCGAGGAGCCAAGGACATGGATCGCGGAGGGCGCGTCCTTGCTCGCCGTGTTCTCGCCTAGGAACTTCAGGCCCGAGATGTCGATGCTGATGCGATCGCCCGAGGTCGCGTCGACGCCCACGAGGCATAGGACCGTCGAGTCCGCGATATCGCCACCAATGAGGGCGAGAGGCACGCCGCTCGAGTACTCGGTGCCGACGAGGCGCACCTGGTTCGGGATGATCAGCGGGAAGACTTCGCCGAGGGCCTCGTCGTACGTGCCGGCCTTGACCTTGATCGTGTCGCCGGCGGCGGCGAGGTTGTTGAAGAGGACATAGGTGACGGTCTTGTACGGTTGAGAGGACGAGCCGGTGCCCGATCCGTTGTCTCCATCGTCGTCGACCCAGATGTCTCCCGCCTGCGACGCCGAAGCGAGGCCGAGCGAGACGAAGAGCACGAACGCGTTCGTCTTCATGAGTCTTTCCCTCCGATTGAGCCGGTCCACTGCCAAGAGCCGGAACTGCGGTCAGTCGTAGTCGAAGATCGTGATGTGGCCGGCATTCTGTATGCCAGCCTCATCGTCAAGGTGCGCGGGGCACAGGATTTCAGCCTTCATATCGTCATCCACGTCGTGGACCGTCGGCCGCCAGGAAAAAGTAGCGCCGCACTCCTGCTCCGGATCGGTGATCGTCAGGAAGCTCGTGAAGTACGGCGCCAGCGCCACGTACAGCACGCCGGCCGAGCCGAGTGGGCAACCTTGCAACAGCCCATCGATGTAGTCCGAGATGAGCACGTCCGGTTGTCCATCGTGATTCACGTCGGCAATCGAGAGGAACTCCGAGTAGACAACCTCGCTCGCGGGAAGACTCCAGCTCGAAGGCGGCTTGTCCATGATCGTGTAGTTTGTGCCCGAGAGGTCCCAGAAGATCATCGGGCGCTCGGACAGCTCCTCGATCGCCAGCTCCGCGACGCCGTCCCCGTCCATGTCACCCGCCGCGACCTCGTCGCCGAACCGGGCGTTGAAGAACTTCGGCAGCGGCGATGTCAGCGTAGCCAGGTGCGGCAGGGTCCTGGTCCCGCCGGCGAAGACATGGACGCTGCCGGCGTTGTTCACGCCATCGACATCGTCCCGACCGCTTCCCTCGACGAGATCGAGGTCCCCATCCCCGTCCACGTCGCCGAGCGCCGAGGCGGTGCCGAAAAAGGCAGAGGGTCCATTGTCGGGACTCACGACGGTCGTCGACGACGTGAACCCCGGCCCCCAGAACACGTCGATGCGGCCCGCATCCACCTGGCCCGCTACGATCGCATTCAAGGTCGAAACGGCGATGTCGAGCCAACCATCCTCGTCCAGGTCGCCGACCTGGACCTGCCGACCGAAGCTCACCGACTCGGGAAAGGTCGTTCCGCCGGCGAGCTGCAATCCGGGAACCGAAGGGAAAGTCGGATCCCCCCAGTAGATGTGCAGCCGCCCGAACGCCCCGGGCGGCGGTGGCTCACCCATTTCCTCCCCGACGACAAGGTCGTCGATGCCATCGGCGTCGAGGTCTGCAGCGTTCAGGCTGGCGCCAAAGACCCCGAAGACCTTCGGCTGGTCCGACTGCAGCGCCGTGCTCGTCGTGAACCCCGGCCCCCAGAACACGTACACGCGTCCCGACTTGTCGATCCCGAGGTAGTTCTCGAACCACGACCCGACGGCGATGTCCTTGGCGCCGTCGTCGTTGAAGTCGCCCACACAGCTCGTGTCGCCGAAGTTGGCGCCGAGCTTGGGGACCGGCGCCGTGAGCTTCAGCGTGTTGGCGGGCTGCAGGTACGGGGCATCGAGCGGCAGGGTCGCCGGATTGCTCAACCGTGAAGGCACGTAGCCCTGCAGCACGAGCGTCGTCCCGAACAGCAGCGGGTCGAGGGTGGGCAGCGTGAAGGTCGCATCCACCATCCCCCCCGCCGGCACCGGGCCGAACGGCAGGACCAAGAGCAGGTCCCCCAGGTACCAGTTGCCCTTGCCCGTCTCGACGGGCTCATGGAGCGGCAGACCGCTGAGGCTCGCGAGCAGGAGCGTCGGGTCGCCGACGTCGTCGGGCGCCTCGAGGGTGATGCGCGCCCAACCACCTGACATGAGGCTCCCTTGGACGGCCATGAGCGGCGGCTCCTGCGCCGTGGCCGGGGGCACCCCCAGCAGCAACCCGACAACGCACATCTTCCATGCATCATGCTGCATGGTCACGACTCCGAACGTGCAAGGCGATTTGCTGAAGTCTCGTTCGGCGTGTCGATTCCGTCAAGTCGTGCCACGGAGCACAGCGTGCATCGGGTCCGGAACGGGACGACGCGACTACACCCCGTACCTCGCCGAGTCCCCCAGCTGCTCCTCGATCCGCAGGAGCTGGTTGTACTTCGCGATGCGATCCGTGCGCGAGAGCGACCCGGTCTTGATCTGGCCTGCATTCGTGGCCACCGCGAGGTCCGCGATGATCGAGTCCTCGGTCTCGCCGCTGCGGTGGCTGATGACCGACGCGTACTTGTTGCGGCGCGCCAGGTTCACGCACTCGAAGGTCTCGGAGAGCGTGCCGATCTGGTTGATCTTGACGAGCACGGCGTTGGCCACCGACTCGTCGATGCCGCGCTGCAGGCGCTTCGGGTTGGTGACGAAGAGGTCGTCGCCCACGAGCTGCAGCTTGTAGCCGAGCTCGGCGGTGAGGCGCGCCCAGCCCTGCCAGTCGTCCTCGTGCAGGCCGTCCTCGATGGAGACCAGCGGGTACTTGTCGGCCCACGTGGCGTAGAGCGCGATGAGGTCGTCGCTGCTGCACTTGCGGTTGCCCTCGCCGGCGAGCACGTAGTGGCCGTCCTTGAAGAACTCGCTGGCGGCGACGTCGAGCGCGAGGAAGGCGTCCTCGCCCGGGCGATAGCCGGCCTTCTCGATGGCGGCGAGGATGACGGTGATGGCCTCCTCGTTGCTCGCGAGGTCCGGCGCGAAGCCGCCCTCGTCACCGACGGCGGTGTTGAGGTGCCTGGCCTTAAGCACGCCCTTCAGGGCGTGGAAGATCTCCGCGCCCATGCGCAGGCCCTCGGAGAAGTTGGGCGCGCCGCGGGGCACGACCATGAACTCCTGGAAGTCCACGCTGTTGTCGGCGTGCGCGCCGCCGTTGAGGATGTTCATCATGGGCACGGGCAGCGTGCGCGCCGCCGTGCCGCCCAGGTAGCGCCACAGCGGGAGGCCGTGGGCCTCGGCCGCGGCGCGCGCGCAGGCGCCCGACACGCCGAGCAGCGCGTTGGCGCCGAGCTTGCCCTTGTTCTCGGTGCCGTCCAGCTCGAGCAGCAGGACGTCCACGTGCTCCTGGTCGCCCGCGTCCTCGCCGATGAGCGCCTCGGCGATCACCGTGTTCACGTGGTTCACCGCCGTGAGCACGCCCTTGCCGAGGTAGCGCTCCTTGTCTCCGTCGCGCAGCTCCACGGCCTCGTGGCTGCCGGTGCTCGCGCCCGACGGCACGGCCATGCGCCCGCGCGCGCCGGACTCGGTGGCCACCTCGGCCTCGAGCGTGGGATTGCCGCGCGAATCGAGGATCTCGCGCGCGTGGACGTCGACGATGGTGGTCATGGCGCTGCCCGGGGGGAGTCTCAGGCCCGAAAAGGGGACGTCATCGTAAGGGCCGACGCGCGGCGCGCCAAGCGGGCCCAGGACGATGCGCTCTTCGTGTATCCGCCGATTTGCCTGGAAGCGCCCTCTTCGTGCACCAGCAAGCGAATGTGCTCGCCATCCCGGAAGTGCGCATCCGGGATGACGATGATCACTCGGCGAGCTGCCGCTTGCACAGCGGGCAGAAATGGCCGCGGTAGGCCAGCAGCGCGATGTGCGGTCCATCGGCCGCCGGCGGCAGCGCCAGGGTGCCGCCGCCGACGAGTCGCAGCGTCAGCGCGGGAACGAGGTCGCCGCCGTCGAGCCGGCGGCCTTCGAGCTGGGTCATGACGCGCTCCGGGTCTGGGACCGGGAGTATCCCGGCCATTCGCCCGCCGCGCCAGCGCCTCACTCCTTCGCGAGCAGCTTGTCCACAAAGCCGGCGAAGTCGAACGGGTCGGGCGCCGAGTTCGCGGACGTGGCGGTCGCGGGGCCGACAGCCATGTCCTTCGTGAAGCTGGTTCGCGCGATGACCTCGCCGTGCTCGTCGAAGCGCACCCACAGGCCGTCGCGCAGGCCGTCGCGGTAGCGGCCCTCGCCCAGGAGCTCGCCGTTGCTGAACCAGGCCGTCCAGCGGCCCTTGGGCTCGTCGCCGTCGTACAGGCCCTTCAGGCGCAGTTCGCCGTTCGGGTAGAAGCAGGTCCACTCGCCTTCGCGCTTGCCGCGCACCCAGGAGCCGCTCATCGCGAGCTGGCCGGCGTCGTCGAAGCGCTCGTAGCTGCCGTCGAGCCGGCCGTTCTTCCAGTTGCTGCGCTCGAGCAGCACGCCGTCCTCGGCGAACTCGCACCACTCGCCCTGCTTCTGGCCGCGCACGTAGTTGCCGCGGCGCATGAGCAGGCCGTTGTCGTACCACTCCATCCACGCGCCCACCGGCTGGTCCATGTCGTAGGTCGACTCCATGCGCGGCGAGCCGTCCTCGTACCAGGCGCGCGCGTCGCCGTCCTTCACGAACGTGCCGTCGGGCTGCACCCAGCGCGAGTACACCGTGGCCAGCTGCTCGCTGCCCGGGTGGAAGCGGCGCACCTCCTGCAGCTCGAGCGGCGGCGTGGAGCAGGCGCAGGCAAGCACGGACAGGATCGGGAGCAGCAGGCGACGCATGGGACCTCCTCGCCGCGGTGCGGCGCTCTGGTGAACGACCTCCTATCGGCATTCGCGGTGCACGACTTTCGGCCGCCCCGGCCGGTGGGTTACCTTCCCCCCCATGCGCTGGCCCTTCACGCGCTATGGCACGGGGACGCTGCTGCTCTTCGGCGGCGCCCTGCTGCTGCTGGTCGCGCTCCTTTCCCGCCTTCCCGGGCCGTGGTGGGCCCTGCCCCTGCCCCTGCTGGCCTTCGTGCTGGCCTTCTTCCGCGACCCGGAGCGGCGCGGCGAGGGCGGCGAGGACGTGCTCCTCTCGCCGGCCGACGGCCTGCTCACCGACATCGTGGAGGTGGAGGACAGAGACCTTGGCACGCGCTCGACGCGGCTGGGGATCTTCCTCTCGGTCTTCGACGTGCACGTGAACCGCGTGCCGTGCGCGGGCGAGGTGGTGGCCATGTCCCAGCGGCCGGGCGGCTTCCTCGACGCGCGCCATCCGCGCGCCAGCGAGGACAACCGCGCCGCCACGCTCGTGCTGCGCCGCCCCGACGGCCGGCGGCTCGCCGTGCGCCAGATCACGGGCAGGATCGCGCGCCGCATCATCTGCCCGGTGGCCGTGGGCGACCGCTTCGCGCGCGGCGAGCGCTACGGCATGATCCGCTTCGGGTCGCGCACGGAGCTGGTGGTGCCCGTGGGCGAGGCGGCCGAGCTGCTGTGCAAGGTGGGCGACAGCGTGCGCGGCGGCAGGACGCCGCTCCTGCGCCTCTTGCCGGCCGCGGCGCACACGCCGGATCGCGCGGCGGCGGGCGCGGCAGCCGGAAGGTGATGCCCGTCTCCGGCCGCCGCCTCATCCCGGTGCTGCCCACGGCGCTGACCCTGGGCAACGTGGTCTTCGGCTTCATCGCCGTGGCCTTCCTGTTCGACGCCATGGCCGTATCGGCCGACGACGGCGGCGTCTTCGACCCGGCCTTCACCGGCAAGGTGCAGATCGCCTGCTGGTGCATCGTGGCCGCCATGGTGTGCGACGCCTTCGACGGCCGCGTCGCGCGGCTCATGAAGTCGGCCTCGGAGTTCGGCGCGCAGCTCGACTCGCTGGCGGACATGGTCACCTTCGGCATGGCACCGGCGCTCATGGCCAAGGTGGTCTACGGCCACACCATGACGCAGCTCGGCCTGCGGAGCCATGCGGGCCTGGTCACGCTCTTGTGCTCGCTGTACCTCATGGGCGCGGCGCTGCGGCTGGCGCGCTTCAACGTCTCGACCGAGCCCGACGACGCGGCTCACGACACCTTCCTCGGGCTGCCCTCGCCGGCGGCGGCGGCCACGCTGGTGAGCCTGCTGCTGTTCGTCTTCTACGGCCGCAGCGAGCTCGGGCTGGCCCCGGACACGGCCGACCGGTTGGGCGCGCTGCTGCTGCGCGCCCTGCCCGGAGTGGCGGCCCTGGTGGGCCTGCTCATGGTGAGTCACGTGCGCTACGTGCACGTCTTCCAGCGCTACGTGAAGAGCCGCACGCGCGCGGCCAACTTCGTGCGCATGGTGCTCATCGTGTGGATCGTGTGGGTCTTCTGGGAGTGGGCGCTGTTCGCGGCGGCGCTGTTCTACGTGCTCGGCGGCCTGCTCCTGTGGGCCATCGCGCGCGCGCGCGGCCGGCCGATCACCGAGGCGCTGCCCGCTCCCTGGGATCCGGACGACGAGGACGAGCCGTGACGGCTGCGCTCGTCGCGCTGGGCGGCAACGTCGAGCCGCGCCGGCTGCACCTCCTGACCGCCGTGGCCGAGCTGGCAGCGCTCCCGGGCACGCGCGTGCTGGCCATCTCGTCGCTGCACCAGACCGCGCCGGTGGGCTGCCCGCCCGGCAGCGGGCCGTTCCTGAACGGCGCCTGCCTGATCGAGACGGAGCTGCCGCCCCGCGCGCTGCTCGACGCGCTGCTGTCGCTGGAGCTGCGCCACGGAAGGCGGCGAGGCGAGGCCAACGCGCCGCGCACGCTGGACCTGGACCTGCTGCTCCACGGCGAGGCCGTGCTGGACGAGCCGGGGCTCCTGCTGCCGCATCCGCGGATGCAGCACCGCGCCTTCGTGCTCGAGCCCGCGGCCGAGGTCGCGCCGCACATGCGCCACCCGCGGCTGCGACGCTCGCTCCTCGAGCTGCGCGACGCGCTGCGCGCCTCCGGCGGCCCGGAGGAGTCGTGCGCATCCTGAGGGGCGTCGCGGAGTCGCAGGCGGCCTGCCGCGAGGCGGCGCGGCGCGGCAGCGTGGGCTGCGTGCCCACCATGGGCGCGCTGCACGCCGGGCACCTCTCGCTGGTGGCACGGGCCCGCGCGGAGAACGACACGGTGGTGGTCACGCTGTTCGTGAACCCGCTGCAGTTCGACGAATCGGCCGACTTCGCGCGGTATCCGCGGACCGAGGAGGCCGACGCCCGGCTGCTCCTGGGCGCCGGCTGCGACCTGCTGCTCGTCCTGAGGCAGGAGGAGATGTACCCGCCGGGGTTCGCCACGCGCATCGACCAGGCGTCGCTCACGGGCGTGCTCGAGGGCGCCGCGCGGCCCGGGCACTTCGCGGGGGTGCTGACCGTGGTGGCCAAGCTGCTCGCCATCACGCAGCCGGCGCGCGCCTACTTCGGGCGCAAGGACTTCCAGCAGACGGTGCTCGTGCGGCGGCTCGTGGCCGACCTGAACCTGCCGCTGCAGGTGGTCGTGTGCGACACGCTGCGCGACAAGGACGGCCTGGCGCTCTCCAGCCGCAACGTCTTCCTTTCCCCGGCGGACCGCGCGCGCGGCCTGTCGCTCGCGGCGGCCCTGGCGGCGGCCGAGGACGCCTTCGAGAAGGGCCAGCGCGACAGCGCGGCGCTGGTGGCCGTGCTGCAGTCCGTGCTATCTGCCGGCCTCGACGGTGCGCCCGACTACGCCGCCGTGGTGGATCCCGACGACCTGTCGCCGCGCGCGGTCGCGCGCCCCGGCGACGTGGCCGTGGTCGCGGCGCGGGTCGGACCGGTGCGGCTCATCGACAACCACGTGCTCGGAGGTAGAATCGGCCCGATTGCGCCCAAGCCGTGAAGGCGGCCACGCGCGGGGACCCGTCCGCCATGCAGCGCCTCATGATGAAGTCCAAGCTCCACGGTGCCACCGTCACCCAGTGCAATCTCGGGTACGTGGGCAGCCTCACCATCGACCGCAATCTCATGGAGCTGGCCGACCTGCTGCCCAACGAGAAGATCCAGGTGGTGAACCTGAACAACGGCGAGCGCTTCGAGACCTACGTCCTCGAGGGCGAGGCCGGCAGCGGCATCATCGGCGCCAACGGCGGCACGGCGCGGCTGTGCGTGCAGGGCGACCAGCTCCTCGTCATCAGCTACGCCGCCATGGACGAGCGCGAGGCCCGCGCGCACCAGCCCAGGGTGGTGATCGTGGACGAGGACAACCAGCCGGTCGCATGACCGGCCCGGCCGAGTCGCGCGCGCTCGTGCTCGAGGCGCCGGCCAAGATCAACCTCTTCCTGCGCGTGCTCGGCCGGCGCGCGGACGGCTTCCACGAGCTGGTCACCGTGCTGCAGACGGTGGACCTGTGCGACACGCTGCAGGTGCGGCTGCGCGGGCGCGACCCGCGGGTGCCCGCGGGCGAGCCGGACGTGTCGCTCGCGCTGCTGGCCGCGCCGGCCGGCGTGCCGTCCGGCGCCGACAACATGGCGTCGCGCGCGGCCTCGGCCGTGCTGCGGGAGGCCGGGGCGGCGGGCGACGTGGGACTGGACCTCGCGCTGGCCAAGCGCATCCCGGCCGGCGGCGGGCTGGCGGGCGGCAGCTCGGACGCGGCGGCCGCGCTGCGCGGCAGCAACGAGCTGCTCGGCCGGCCGCTCGACGCCGCGGCGCTCGCGCGGCTGGCCGCGGCGCTCGGCAGCGACGTGGCCTTCTTCCTCACGGGCGGCACGGCGCTGTGCACGGGCCGCGGCGAGATCGTCGAGCCCATCGAGCCGCCCGCGCCCTTCGAGGTGACGCT